>Ga0207796_1000500_pt1 | contig 15653 bp, 7 predicted proteins | sample Pon1CUnioCityCA_6_FD_187274 | JGI IMG/M metagenome (GOLD analysis project Ga0207796, IMG submission 187274) | Marine sediment microbial community from Union City, CA, USA - Pond 1C Sediment 1 (SPAdes) | ecosystem: Environmental > Aquatic > Marine > Intertidal zone > Salt pond sediment ...
CCTGCCGCTCAACACCGACAACGCCATCGTCGAGGCCATCTGTCTGGAATCTGCCAGTCGAGCCCCTGGCGAGATGCTGGTCATGCCGCTATTGGCCTACGGCCTGGACGAGCACCACATGGATTTCCCCGGCACCATCTCGGTAGACATGCAGACCCTTCTGGCCCATCTCGCCGGCGTAGCCAGCAGCGTCGCCCGCCACGGGTTTACCCACGTTCTGATCGTGAACGGACATGGCTCCAATGCCGCCATCGCCGACCTCGCCGCCCGCAAGGTCGTGCTCGAGACCGGCATTGTCTGTGGGGCGCTGAGCCCCAACGCCGCGATCGATCCCACCCTGGCCGAACCTACCCTGTCGCAGATGCGCCGCTCTGGGCCGGGTGGCATCGCCCATGCCGGCGAGTACGAGACGGCGATGATGCTCCACCTGCGCCCGGATCTGGTGCAGATGGACAAGGCCGTCCGCGAGATGGGCCAGCTCAAGCTGGAGTACTTTAACTGGGACCATCCCGAGCCCAGCGTGCTCTCCTGGCAGGACTGGTGGTCGCGCATGACCGAGAGCGGCGTGTGCGGCGATCCGACAGTCGCCACAGCCGAGTTCGGGCGCGCTCTGCTCGAGACGACGGTGGACAATTTCGTGCGTTTCGTGCGCGAGTTCCGCACCATCCCGGTGCGACCGCGCCGCGACCGGCACGCAGCGGAGGCAACCTGATGCTACAGATGTCCGTCCTGAGCGACACAGAAGTCAAAGCCATCCATCAAGCAACGCTACGAGTCCTGAGCGAGGTTGGCGTCGTACTGACCCACGAGCCGGCCCGGGAGATGCTGGCGGGGGCCGGAGCCTCGATCCAGGGCGAGCGGGTTCATTTCCCCCCCGAGCTGGTGGAGCGGTTGGTGGCGTTGTGCCCTGACCGGGTGGCGCTCCGGGGCCGCAGCGGCCAGCCCATCGTATTGGGCGATGGCTCTCTCCATTGGCACAACCTGGGCGGCGCTGCCCAGGTGTATGACGCGCGCACCCGCCAGAGCCGCCCGGCCACTGTGCAGGACGTGCGCGATTCTACCCGGCTGCTGGATGCCCTCGATGGCGTCACCAATATCACGCCCTTTTTCACACCCCAGGATGTGCCCGGCCCGCTGATGTCGCTGGCGATGTACCGCCATGCTCTGCCCCACACCACCAAGCCGCTCCAGGGGCCCGGCACCCAGACCGCAGCCGAGGTCCGGTTTGCCGTCCGCATGGCGTCGGTGATCGGGCCGCCCGCAGAGACCCTCAGCCTGGGAATTTCGCCCATCAGTCCCCTCTTTTTGCCCGACGACGTGGTGGGGGCCATGATGGAAACGGCGCGTTTGGGCGTCACCCTGGGTCCACTGCCCTGCCCTACCGCAGGCGCTACGGCGCCCCTGTCGATGGCCGGTGCGCTGACCCAACAGAACGCCGAAGTGCTGGCCTCGGTGGTGCTGGCCCAACTCGTGCGGCCGGGCTTGCCTATCGTCTACTGTGGGCGCCTGGCCATGATGGAGCCGCGGACGGGCAGCTCGGTATGGGGCGGCGTCGAGCTGGGACTGGTCTCGGCGGGGACCGTGCAGATTGGCCACTACTACGGTCTGCCGGTCAACGTGTACGGGTTATCCACCAACGCCCATAGCCTCGACATCCAGAGCGGCTACGAACGCGCCCTGAACTCGATCGTGCCAGCGCTGGCAGGAGCCGATGAGCTGTCGGGCATCGGCGAGATGGGCGCCGGGGTGATGGGCTCGCTGGCCCAGATGGTGTGCGACGACGAGATCGCCGCCAGCGTGCGCCGCTTGCGCCGGGGCTTTGCGGCAGACGAGGATGCCCTGGCGGTAGAGGTGATTGGCAACGCCATGAACGGCTCTCGCAACTTTTTGGCAGAGCAGCATACCGTGCGCTATCTGCGGGCGGGAGAGATCCTGCTCACCAAACTGGCCGTGCGGAGCCACTGGGATGAATGGGACAAGGCCGGGCGCGAGGGCATGGCCGAGCGCGCCCAGGCCAAAGCGGAGCGATTGCTGGCCGAACACGAGGTTCCTCCACTCACCGCGGATCAGGAGCGGGAGCTGGACGAGCTGATGCGCGAAGCCCAGCAGGTGCTTGTGCCGGACAGGTAGAGGCCTGCTCCCGGTCTGGAGCGCCATCAGACACAGCCCTGGCAGAATGCCGCCATCGCGCATCCTGTCAGATCTGTTGAGATCATGAAAGGGGGTGGTTTTCGCCCAAGAGAATGGACAAAGAGCCCGTCCCGATGGGATAGGCGTCAGTGATGGTAATCTTTGCCGGAGCAAGTCCGGCTACTTACAACGCTCGAAAGGATATGGAGGAGATTGTGTCGAGGAAAATAGCGAAAACCCTGTCCATACTGGTCGTTCTGGCCATGCTCGCTGTGAGCTTGGCCGCATGCGGGACCGCAGAGCCGGAAGTGGTCGTCGAGACCGTGGTCGAGACCGTGATCGAGACCGTTGAGGTCGAGAAGGAAGTGGAAAAGACGGTCGTAGAGACCGTAGAAGTGGAAAAGGAGGTCGAGAAGGTCGTCACCGCGACGCCTGCGCCGACCAACAAGATCGCGACCTTTGCCTGGACCCAGGAACCCGACAGCATGAACTGGGTCTACAGCAATATGTGGTTCTCTTCCATCCTCCAGCAGATCTTTCACTGCTGGGCCTGGGAATTCGACAGCGATAACGCCGCCTTCCCGCGATTGCTAACCGAGATTCCCAGCATGGCGAATGGTGGCGTATCTGAGGACGGGACCGTCGTCACCATGAACCTGCGGGATGACATCGTCTGGTCGGATGGCACGCCCATCACCGCCGACGACTTTGTCTTCACCTACGAGATGATCATGGATCCCAACAACACGGTTGTCTCGCAGTATCCCTACGACGCCCTCTCTGGTGTCGAGGCGACAGACGAGCGCACTGTGGTCATGACCTTTGCCGAACCATTTGCTGCCTGGGAAGCGTGGTTCTGGCGGGGCGTGATGCCCAAGCACATTCTGGAGCCGGTATATGAGGCCGAAGGCAGCATCGACGAGGCCGAGTGGAACCTGGCGCCGACCGTTGGCTGCGGCCCCTATGACTTTGTCGAGTGGGAGTCGGGCAGCTACATGCGCTTTGTCAAGAACCCCAACTACTGGCTGGGGCAACCCAATATCGACGAGATCTACTTGCAGTTCGTGCCCGATGATGCGTCGCAGACGGCAGCCCTCATCGCCGGCGACGCTGACCTGGGCACCTTCCCACCCATCTCCGATGTGCCCATCCTGGAAGCGGGCGGCGTCGAGGTCATGGTACAAAGCTCCGGCTATGCCGAGGGCTGGTTCTTTAACTTCCGCGACATGGCCAGCCCTGGCGCCCAGGACGTCGTGGTCCGCCAGGCTATCGCCATGGCGCTGGACCGGGAGGCGATCAACAGTGACCTGCTCCTGGGCTTGACCCATGCGCCCGAGACGCTGTGGGATCCCCTGGCAGGCGGTATGTACGTTTCGCCGGATATTGTGCCCTGGAGCTACGATCCCGAGGGAGCCAAGGCGCTGCTGGAGGATAACGGCTACGTGGACAGCGACAACGACGGCATCCGCGAGGACAAGGATGGCAACCCGCTGACGCTGACCCACGGCACCACTATCCGTGAGATCCGCCAGGACAACCAGGCTGTGACACAGCAGATGCTGCGAGAAATCGGCATTGACATGCAGATCCAGAGCTGGGATGCCGACCTCTTCTTTGGTAGCTGGGCCGATGGCTCGCCGGCGGCACTGGGCGACGTAGATATCATGGAATGGTCAGACTCGACTGCCTTCCCCGATCCAGATCATTACTACTGGCTCTGCTCGGAACTGCCCTCTGACGAGTACCCGTGGGGCGCCAACTACTTTGGCTGCGACGAGTACCTCGACGGGCTCTTCCAGGAGCAGCTCGGCATGCTGGATCCTGATGCACGTACGGAAGTGATTCGCGAGATCACCAAGCACATGCACGAGAACGTCTACTGGCTCGGCATCTGGGATGACCCCGACATGTGGATCGTGGGCCCGCGCCTGACCAACGTCTCGTTCTCTGGTGTCACTCCTTTCTACACCATCATGGAGTGGGATATCGTCGAGTAGCCAGGCTGCACTAGCCTATCCTTGACCCACCCACAGGTGGTCAAACACCTGCGGGTGGGTTCAAAGGGGGAGCCTTCATGAGCCGATACGTCATTCGCCGCCTGCTGCAGGCCATACCGCTGCTTTTCATCATCAGTCTTGTCCTGTTTGTGCTGATGCGCGCCAGCGGGGATCCCGTGGCAACGATGGGCGGGCGGCGCGTGATGCGCCCCGAGGACCGCCAGCGCCTGGCCCGCCAGCTTGGACTGGACAAACCGATCTACACCCAGTACTTGTACTGGTTGATTGGCAACGACTGGGCCACGATAGACACAGACGGGGACGGGGAGCCGGACATGCCCGGCGACCGCAGGGGGGTGCTGCGCGGTGAGCTGGGGAAGTCGCTGGTATCCAGGGGCAAGGAAGCGTGGGACATCATCTGGGAGCGTTTGCCCAACACCCTGCTGTTGATGATACCGGCTGAGATCGTCATTATCCTGTTCTCCTTGATTGTCGGTATCTTTTCGGCGTTACGTCAATATACTCTGGCCGATAACGTGATCACGGCCATCTCGTTCATTGGCTACTCCATGCCCATCTTTTTCGTCGCCCTGATCTCCATGTACCTCTTTTCGGTGAAATTCAAGGAGTGGGGCCTGCCCTTTTTGCCTACGGTCGGCATGTTTGACCCCAAGTTGGGCAAGACCCCGAGCCAGGTTGCCCTGCACATGGTGCTGCCCATCTTTAGCATGGCTTCCATCAGCATCGCCGGCTACAGCCGCTACGTTCGGTCCCAGATGCTGGAGACCATCAGCCAGGACTATATCCGGACAGCACGGGCCAAGGGCTTGAGCGAACGGGCGGTGATCTCTGGCCACGCGCTGAAGAACGCTTCGCTGCCCCTGGTGACGATCATCGGGCTGGATATCCCGCTGCTGCTGGGTGGCGCCATCGTTACCGAGACCATTTTTGCCTGGCCCGGCATGGGCCGCTTGTTCGTTGACCACGTGTCCCGGGGCGATACACCAGTGGTCATGGGCATCCTCATGATCATTGCCCTGGCCGTGGTTATTTTCCAGCTACTCACCGACATTCTCTATGCCTGGTTGGACCCGCGCATCCGCTACGAGTAGGGTGTTCCAAGGAATTCCCTGGGAGGTTGGCCCGTGGAGATCGCAGAGAGCAACTCCATCACAAATATGCAATTCGAGCCAGAGACCAAGCCTCTTACCTTTCGCGAGTTGTCCTGGCGCCGTTTCCGGCGGCACAAGATGGCCATGGCCGGCGCCGTGATGCTGGCCTTGCTGGTCGTCTATTGCTTTGGCGGCACGCTGTTTCTCACAGAAGAGTATGCCAACTTTACCGACACCAAGATCATCCTGCAGCCCCCTTCCGCAGAACACCCCTTTGGCACCGATACGGTCGGCCGTGATATCCTGGCCCGTACCATCTATGGCGGGCAGATATCGCTGCTGATCGGGATCTCGGCGGCCATGGTGGGCGTGCTGATCGGCGTGCTGATCGGCGCCCTGGCCGGGTACTACGGTGGGCTCGTGGACGGCATCCTGATGCGCTTCACCGAGGCCATGTTCACCATCCCCCAGTTGTTCCTGCTCCTGGTGATGGCCAAGTACTTTGCCGGGAAGATCCCCAATGTCCAAGTGATGGGACGCTCCTTCAGCGGCAGCGTAATCCTCATCGTGGTCATCATCGGACTTACCAGTTGGATGTACCTGGCCCGCATCGTGCGCGCTGATTTCCTCTCGCTCAAAGAGCGCGAGTTCATCGTGGCTGCCAATACCATAGGCACCAGAAACCGGGCCATCATCATCCGTCACATCCTGCCCAACACGATGGCGCCCATCATCGTCGCCGCCACGCTGGGCGTAGCCAACGCCATCCTCTCCGAGGCCTACATCAGCTTCCTGGGTTTGGGCGTGCAGGCGCCGACAGCCACCTGGGGCAACATGCTACAAGTCGCGTCATCGGGCTTTCACAAGATCCAGAACGCCCCCTGGTTCTGGTTCTTTCCGGGCATGTTCATCGTGCTTACCGTGCTCAGCATCAACTTTCTGGGGGACGGGCTGCGCGACGCACTCGACCCAACTACGGTAACCTGACGCGGTCGAACCTGTAGATTCAAAGGTCCAAGTCCACCTGGACGTGATTGCTCAACAGGCGGGAGCTTTGCAGGGCAGGCATTGATGCGGATCATTTACACCGAACAACACAAACTGCACAACACCGACGCCGTCGAGGTCGAGGGCAACCCCTTTCAAACCGAGGAGCTGCCGGTCCGTGCCGAGATCATCCTGGAGGCGGTGCAAAACGCCCAATTGGGGCCGGTAGTAGCCCCGGTGGACCACGGCCTGGCGCCGGTCCTGGCTGTGCACGACCCCGATTATGTCACCTTTCTGCGGACAGCCCACGCAGAGAGCGTCGCCTTCTGGGGGGAGGCCAGCCCGGTCTTTACCTGGACCTTTGCCGTGCGCCACGCTGCCCGCAAGCCCAAGAGCGTGGTGGGATTGAAGGGGTACTATGCCTTTGGGTGGGGCTCACCTATCCTGGAAGGTACGTGGCAGGCCGCCTACTGGAGCGCCCAGTGCGCCCTCACTGCTGCCGACGGATTGATGGCCGGTCAATCGGTGTGCTACGCCCTGTGCCGGCCGCCTGGCCACCATGCCGCCGCCGACCTGTACGGCGGATTCTGCTATCTCAACAACGCTGCCATCGCCGCCCGCCATCTGCAGCGCAACGGGGAGCGAGTTGCCATACTCGACGTAGACTATCATCACGGCAATGGCACCCAGCTGATCTTCTATGGCGATCCCCGGGTACTCTACTGCTCGCTGCACGTCCACCCCGATGCCGACTATCCCTACTACTGGGGCGATAGCGATGAGCTGGGCCAGGGACCGGGCCAGGGTACCAACCGCAACTGGCCCCTGCCGCCAGGCACCGGTGACGCGCACTACCTGGCGGTGCTGGACGAGGCGCTGGCCGTCGTCCGAGCATTCAGGCCCCAGTACCTGATCGTCTCGGCCGGTTTTGACACTGTGGAGGGCGACCCGGCCGGTGGCTTCTGCCTGACCTGTGAGGGACTGGCCCGCGCCGGGGAAAAGATCGCCGCTCTGAACCTTCCCACGCTCATCGTTCAGGAGGGCGGCTACCTGCTCGATACGCTGGGCCGCGCTGCCGTCGCTTTCCTGCAACCACTTGCGGGCCGGGGAGAGTGACGGGGCAGGCCGGGATGACCGGAATCGAGCAGGGTCCTTTCCGTCGAGGAGCAAGAAACGTATGCCTGTAGAACCCTTTCCTCTTGTCCAGGCGCATGGCGACCACCGGCAGGCAGGCCGCCAGATCGGCGAGGCGCTCCGGCCCCAGATCCAGCGGTACATGTCCAGCCTGCCCGATAGCCTGCCTGCGGGCGTCACCTGGGAGGGGATGCTGGACCAGAGCCGGCTCTACCTGGCGCCGGCCCGAGCTGCCTATCCCCAATACACAGCCGAGCTGGAAGGCATCGCCGAGGGGGCCGGCGTCGCGTTCGAACGGGTATTCCTGAGCCATTGCGAGGAACTGTGGGAACCGGCGGTCTGGGCCCGCGGCTGCACCGACCTGGTCGCCCGGGGGCGGGCCACGGTTGACGGATCGACCCTGGTGGCCCACACCAACGATCTCCGAGCCAGCGTCGAGGATGACCTGGTCATTCTCCAGGTGCAGGCCGGCGACGAGCCCGAATTCCTGGGTGTGTCGGTTGCCGGACTGGGCTACAGCGCGGGGTTCAATGCCGCCGGGATCAGCATGACCGGCAACGAGCTGGCCAACAACGACATCCGGCCCGGGGTGCCGCGCCTGTTGGTCGTGCGGGCCATCCTTGCCGCGCGGCGGTTGGGCGAGGCGCTGGACGCCTGCCTGCTGCCCCAGCGCGCCTCCAGCTACAACAACGTCATCGCCGACGCCCACGGCGAGGTCTATAGCATGGAGGGCTCGGCCACCGACTGCGAGCCGATCTACATCGAGGACGACCTGCTGGCCCACGCCAACCATTACGCCAGCCCGGCCATGCGCCGCTTTGAGGCCGACCGCAATGACATCGGGAGTTCGGTCTACCGCCACAACCGGGCCAGGCGCCTCTTGCAGGAGAACCGGGGCCGGTTGTCGCCCGAGCTGTTCCAGGCGCTGCTGGCGGACCACGCCGGCTATCCGGCCTCTATCTGCAAACACGGCCTGGAGTCGGTGACGGTATTCAGCCTCATCCTCAACCTGAACGAGCGGCGGGCCTGGATCGGGCGGGGGCGGCCTTGCCAGACGGCATACCACGAGTACACGCTGGCTCCCTGGACGCCACCCGAGGACTGGCCGAGCTGAAGATGCTGGACCTGGAGAGCCTGCTGCGCGTGCCTTATGTCGAACCGGATATGGGATTCGACATCTCGCCCGACGGGACACAGGTTGCGTTTTCCTGGAATCGCACCGGACAATGGGAGATCTATCTCCTGCCCCTCAGTGGCGCTGGTGACCCGCGGCAGCTCACCGGCGGGCCGGGGGGCAAGTTCAACCCGCAATGGTCGCCCGATGGCCGCCGCCTGGCCTATGTCCTGGACCTGGATGGCAGCGAAGCCTACGACCTTTGCGTCTGCGACCTGAGCACGGACCGGCATGCCAATCTCACGCCGGACACGGCCCACGCGCTCCAGCCGAATTTCGCCTGGTCGCCCGACGGGGAGCAGATCGCCTTTCTTTCCGATCTCGCCGGCCGCTTTGATACCTACCTGACTTCTGCCTCAGGTGGTGAGGCCCGCCTGGTGCTCAGTACCTCCCATCCTGACTGGGAGGTAGCCTGGTCGCCGTGCGGGCGCTGGCTTGCCGTCGTCGCCGAGGCCAGCGGGCAGGACTACTGGACGTATATTGTCCCCGCGGAAGGTGGCGAGCCGCGCATCGTGGGCACGGCCAGCGGCCCGATCTGCGCCAAGGATTCGCGGTGGTCGCCCGACGGCGCGCGCCTCGCTTTCGCCTCCGACACCCAGGGGCAGTTCGAGATTGGCCTCTACGAGCTGGCGACCGGGGAGATCCGCTGGCTGACCGAAGGCGAGGGTGACAGGGAAAGACCGGCGTGGGCACCCGACGGCAGCCGGCTGGCCTTCGTAGCCAGCCGCGGCCCCGTGACTGAGGTAACTGTGCTGGAGCTCGATGGCGGCGCGGCAGTGTCGTACCGGGTCGCGCCGGGTGTGCACTATCGCCCCCGTTTCACAGCCGATGGCCAGCGGTTGCTGCTGGTCTTTGACAGTCCCGGCCATCCCTGCGACCTGTGGCAGCTGGACACCGCCGATGGCTCGCTGCGCCAACTTACCCACTCCCTGCCGGCGGGCCTGCAGCGCGGGCCCTTTGCCATGCCGGAGCAGGTACGCTATCCGAGCCTGGACGGAACGAGCGTGCCCGCATTGCTCTACCGGCCCGCTCCCGGGAGCGGGCCGGCTGTGGTCTATGTCCACGGCGGCCCCAACTGGCTGACCCAGGTCACCTGGGACCCGCTGGTGCAGCACATGGTCAGCCGTGGCTGGGCCGTGCTGGCGCCCAACTATCGCGGCTCGACCGGCTACGGGCGGGCGTGGCAGCTCGCCAGCCGCTTTGACCTGGGCGGATGTGATACCGAGGATGTGGTCGCCGGGGCCGACTATCTGGCGCGCGAGGGCCTGGCCGATCCGGCCCGCATCGCCGTCACCGGTCGCAGTTGGGGCGGCTACCTGACCATGACGGCCATGACCGGCTATCCTGACCGCTGGGCCGGCGGTTCGGCCGTGGTGCCCTTTATCAACTGGTTCACGGCCCATGCCAATTCGCGCGAGGACCTGCAGCACTGGGACAGGGAGAATTTCGGCGATCCGGAGCGGGACCGCGAACTGTACCGCGAGCGGTCGCCGTACTTTTCGCTGGAGCGGATCGCCGCGCCGGTGCAGATGATCTGCGGCGCGCACGATATCCGCTGCCCGGCCAGCGAGTCAGTCCAGGCCCGCGACCGGCTGCGGGCGCTGGGCAAGGCGTGCGAACTGGCCCTCTACGAGGATGAGGGGCACAGTTTCCTAAAGATCGAGAATATCATCGATGCCAAGAGGCGGCAGATGGCATTCCTGGCAGGGATACTGGAGACCGCGGCCTAGGTTTCTGAGTAGTCCTCTTTTCAAATCACAACGTGCTGTGTCATACTTGCCCAGCTTCCAAGGGATGGCCCTCAGCGGTTTCCGTAAGCACTGCGGTAGAAGCATCCGTGCAGAGAATGGGTATCTGTGTCAATCAGGGGTGCGATGTGACGGGCGACCAGGGCCTGCCAGCACCGCCGGGCAGAGAGTAGCACAACACCCCCTACTCGCCTACTGCTAAGCCTGTCGCTGAAAGAGGCAGCGTAGAACGCCTGGCGCGACCGATCGGTCGCGCCAGGCGCCTTGTTTCGGGGTATGGCGTGACTAGTGGTTCCTTAGCACTACGGGCAGGTATACTGTAAAGCCACGTTCCTCGACCGTAGTCGTCGCCGCCAGCTCGGGCAGCGAGGATAGGTTCTCCGCCGGGCCGCTAACTTGGGCCACGTTCTCTAGTTCGAACGGCGCGCCTTCGTCAGAGGTTACCCTGACCTGGAAACTGATTTGCACCTCGCCTCCAGCCGGCACCACGCCTTGCCAGGTGACGGCGTCCGCGGCACCATTGTATTCTGCGCTTCCGCCGCCGCTCCAGTTCAGCGAACCACTGACATAGGCCGTGTTAGCCAGTATGTCATCGGTTAGCACAAGATCGCCAGTGTCCCACTCGCCGCTGTTGACCAAGCGGATATCGTAGGTCAGGGTGTCGTTCTTCCGTGCACTGTGGCGATCCACCTGCTTGGACGACCCAGCCAGATTCGCCGGTGCCACCACATCGCCGCCCCCACCCACGACCGGCTTGAGCGGGATGTCAAGGTGGATCGGCTCATTGATCACGGTCAGGACCGGGCTCTGGTATGGCTGGTAGCCGGGCGCCTCGGCCATGATGCGATACTGGCCCGGAGGCGTAAGGAAGCTGTAGTACCCTTCCTCCAGCACCCCGTCCGCCGTCGTGCTATCGGTCCACTGGGGATTGCTCTGCCCATAGGAGCCCGCCGGCCAGATCAGCCATTCCTCAAGGTCAGGTCGCCAGACGTAGGCAGTGACCTCAGCATCGAGGATCAACGAGTCGGTGATGAACGCACCAGCGCTCACCAGCGAGTCGTCGTACACATACCCGTCGGGATCGATCTGCACCGAGAGCAGCCGCACACTCAGAGGCGCCCCACCGCAGTCCCAATCCATCCAGATGTCATACGTGCTGTGCGGATCGGACATCCACAGGTGGAAGGTCACCCCCCAGAGGTCCCCGCCCAGGTCGGTCACGCTTACCGGCGGCAGGAGATAGTTCCACAGCCCATTCTCGATAACGCGCAGGGTTGGTTCTGGCTCCTCGGCACAGGGGATCTCGGCCTCGATGACCAGGGTGCGGTATCCCAACGTGTACCGGTTGGCCCGCACGACACCGCGCGCGATATCGACACCGTCGGTAGAGATGCTGACCGCGTTGGTGTCCAGCGGCAGCGTGTGGTTGACGACGATGGTCGCCTCGTTGGAGTAGCCGCTAGTCAGCGAGTCTGCGGTCGCTGTTGCGACGATAGCATAGGTCCCTTCGTCCAGGGCCAGTGGCAGCTCCCATGTTCCGTCGGGGTTTGCCAAGGTCGTGCCCAGCGACGTCGCCCTCAGCCCGCCGTCGGCCAAGTCCCACAGCTCTACGGCTGCCGCTGGAGCCGCCAGCCCCCGGAAGAGGGGCTCGCCGCCGGTGGTGCCCTGGGTCGGCTGGGTGATGATGGGCGCCAGGATCTCGTCGATATCTTCGATGGCGCTATCGCTGTTGTTGCCCAGATCGACGTCGTCAGGGTGGAGGCTGATGTCGGCGATATTGGTTATCGTGCCTGCCTCAGCAATCAGTGTGGTGACTTGGATCTGCCCACCCCATTGGTTGCCCTCCAGGGGTTCATCGAGGGTCCACGTTAGCTCCAGACCGTTGATTTCGGTCGGCTCCGGAACGGCACCCATGAACGTCACTTCGGCCGGCAGCGTGTCGGTGAGCACCACGCCTTCCGCCGGGGCGCCACCCCAGTTGGCATAGTCGATCAGGTAGGTGTACTCGGCGCCTATCGCTGCCTGCCCCACACCGGCCTTGCTGACCTCGAGATCCACGTCGTCGCGGACCTCGATGGTGTGCACGAAGCCGTTGTTCGACGGGTGCGTATCATCCTCGTCGCCATAGACCTCGACCGCATTGATCAGAAGCGTGCCGTGAGGGACCTCGGCTGGGATATGCACTGTGACCCGCACAGGAGCCGCCGATGTGCTCGCCGGAATGGTGCCCAGGTTCCAGGTCAGCGTGTGCCCGACGTACGCGAGCTCGGTGGGTGTCGCGCTGACAAACTCCACCTCGGCAGGCAGATCGTCCAGCAGCTCGACGTTGGTCATTGGCTGGGTGCCATAGTTGTGCACCAGGATTTCGTAGGTGATGTCGGTTTCTGGCTGGGGGGCCGGACTGTCAGCCGCCAGTCTCTTGCGTACGGCCACATCGTACGGATTCGGTTCCAGAGCCCACTCTTCGATATTCCAGGTTGCCGGCGTCGCCTGCCCGGGGGCAAAGTTGTGCAGGATGGGGATATGGGCATCGGTGCGGGTGTTATGACTGTAGACCCAGGAGGGCAGCTGGTCGGTGAAGCGGGCCAGGTGATCGGCATAGTAGCCCCGCAGCAGATCCGGGTCCAGCTCGGTGCGGGCTGCCTCCAACCAGGCATCGGTCTTTGTGGGATCGGGGTCTGCCCAGTGGTTGTTGGGATTGCCACCCCAGTACGAGTTGTAGGCCGAGGGCACAGACCGGCTGTGGAACAGGTAGTAGGCCATCGGATCGTATCGGCTGTCAAAGCCCCAGCCCATCGCGTAAGCGTCCAGCTCGCCGCGTCGTCCGGCATTGATTAGCTCGTTCCAGTCCATGGACACGCAGTTCACGTCCACCCCGATCGTCGCCAGGTCCTCCTGCCAGATCAGGCACAGTCCCTGACGCGCATCGTTTCCGATGTTGTAGACGACGTCGAATTCAAACTCAACGCCGTCCTTGTCCCGGATGCCGTTGCCATTGGTGTCGATCCACCCTGCTGCATCCAGCAAGCCGGCTGCCGTGCCCAGGTCAAAGTCGTAGTAGACCAGCGAATCGGTGAACATGGGATGTCCGGGTGGCAGGTAGGCATCGGCCTTGACGTCATACGTGCCGTATTCGGCGGCAATGTACTGATCGCGGTCCATGGCATAGTAGAGCGCCCGGCGCACCTGCACATCCTCAAAGAAGGGTAGGTCCGTGTTGGGGACAATGGTTGCGAAGCCGCTCTGGTTCCGCGTCTGGGTGGGGATATCAAGACCTGCATACACGTCGGGATTCACGTTGAGAGCTACGTCCGCAGCGCCCCCCGGCAAGGCATAGTCAGGGTCATTGGTGAACAGGAAACGCACTTTTTCGATCTCGGGCAGACCCTCACCGCGCCTGTGATAGTTCGGATTAGCCAGCAGATCGATGTGGCTGCCAGGCACATAGTCCACCACGATATAGGGCCCGTTGCCCACGGGATAGTGGGCGTAGTCACTATCATAACGGACGTCGACACGGCGCTCGCCCGCCAAGATATGCTCGGGCATCAGGTAGCCGATAACACCCTCGAACCCGGGTGGGAAGTACTCAGCCCGGTAGGTAACGACCGCTGTCAGTGGGTCCGGCGTGTCGACGCTCTCGATCTGCCACAGCGGGTTGATATACACCAGATAGCTGTCCACGTCGGGACTCGGCTGGGTCATCAGCTCCCAGGTGAAGCGGATATCATCGGAGGTCAGCGGCGCGCCATCGGACCAGAGTAGGTCCGGCAGCAGCTCATAGGTGACCTCCAACTGGTCACCCACGATCGCGGCACCACCATTGTCAATCGTGGGTACCTGCACCAAAAGTTCGCTAACCCACTCACTCTGATCGTTCATATCCACCAGCGGTGTGAAGAGAGCCGGTAGAATCTCATCCGCCTCCGACAAGCCGGTTGATCCCCTCGACGACAGAGGAGTGTAGTCGCCGCTATCTGTGGTGTGGATCGTAAAGGGCTGTGGCGCACTCGCAACCGTGACTTCCATATCCAGCACGTGACTGCCGCCAGCGACGGCCGTTAGTGTGTCGGTCACCACACCATAGTAGCCGCTGCTGCAAAAGCCGCTAGCCCATACCTTGTTCTCACCGGGCCAGACGACGTCGATGTCGTACTGGCCCGTCTCGTCTGTGCAGTCACTCACTTGGGAGAAATGCAGATCGGCCGGATCGCGCAACTCCACCGACACCATGACGCCGCCCACAGGATCACCGGTGTCCGCATCCACCACTGTGCCGGCTAGCGTCGCCGTCGGTTCCAGGTTGATGCTGATCTCGGCCGCCTCCTCAGCGGGGTAGTACGGTGGCACGGGGACGACGGCGGCAGTGGCATAGCTGTACGCGTCACCATAGTACGTAACGACTCGAGACCACCAGGGATCTGCGATGAATCGCACGCGGAAGTCACCGGCGGGCACGTCCAGGTAGAACCTGCCGTCGGATTCGGTCCACGCATCCCAAAAGCCGTCTTCGTTCATGGCGATCACGTGCACGCCCTCGATCGGCGTGGTGCCGTCGCTCTCGAACACCGTGCCATAGAGACGGCCCAGCGGCTTGATATCGATGTCGATGCCGCCCTGGAACCCGCCCTCCTCCAACCAGATCCGCCAGCTAGAGTCCCTGTTGTAGCCGCCGTAGTAGGTTGTCATGTAGTCAGGCCAGCGGTCGGCAAAGACATTGTACTCCCCCGGGGGCAAGTTGGTGATCTCGTAGTTTCCGGCGGCATCGGTCTCGGTGCCATTTCCCATCCAGGGGGAGTCGGCGTTGACGTAGGCGCCCTCCACGGGCACACCGTCGGAAGTGATGGTGCCGGCGATGGTCGCCCCCGGTCCCAGGTCAAAGTCCCAGGTCGCCTGGCGGGATAGGTCAAAGCCGTGCGCCCACTGGGAGCCCAGATCGGTGCCGTACGGCTGGATAGACACCGACCAAGGGCTATCATAGATGGGCGGGACCGGCACCTGGTAGAAGCCACTGGCATCGGTCTGCCCGCCCGTGCCGTACCCGTTGTCGACATCCTCCCACACGTCCACCTGGATGCCCTCGGCCGAGTAGCCTCCCGGCACGGTGACCGTGCCGGTGACCAGGACGCCAGGATCGATGATAAAATCGATGCCGGACACGGTGTCTCCGGTGGTGACCGGAATCAGGGTCGCGGCGTCGATATTCCAGACATCGTCGTACCACTCGTCGACGTACAGATGGTTGTCGCACGAGGCGCAGGCATACACAGCAACGCTATACGGGGACAGAGGGCCCAGGAGATAGTCCCCGCTGGCGTCGGTGTAGGTGCTGTTCACCCACTCGTGGCACCAGGGGCAGTCCCCGGGGATC
>Ga0207796_1000501_pt1 | contig 15644 bp, 12 predicted proteins | sample Pon1CUnioCityCA_6_FD_187274 | JGI IMG/M metagenome (GOLD analysis project Ga0207796, IMG submission 187274) | Marine sediment microbial community from Union City, CA, USA - Pond 1C Sediment 1 (SPAdes) | ecosystem: Environmental > Aquatic > Marine > Intertidal zone > Salt pond sediment ...
AAGTGGGGCACCTCAGAGCCAATCCCGCTCCGCGACGTCGATCTCGGACTGGTCCGTCTGCGTGCTTTTGGCACATTTTCGCTGCAGGTCAACGACCCCTCCCTCTTTGTCAACAAGATCGTGGGTGGCCAGGGGATCTATGACACACGCCAGATCACCCGCTTCTTGCGGGGCATTGTCGTCAGCAAGATGACCGATCTGCTTGGGGAGTTGGGTAAGGGCCTTTTCGACCTGCCTGCCCTATACGATGAGATCGGAGCCGGGACCAAAGCCAAAGTCCAGGATGATTTTGCCAACCTGGGCATTCAGCTCAAGACGCTCTATGTAAACTCCATCAGCCCCACCGAAGAGACCGCCAAGGCCATCGACGAGCGGGCCTCCATGGGTGCTATCGGCGACATGCAAAAGTACATGCAGTTCCAGACCGCTCGCGGCATCCGCGACGCAGCGCAAAGTGGTGGCGAGGCCGGCAATCTCACTGGTGCCGGCGTCGGCCTGGGCGCTGGTGTGGGCATGGGCGCAGCTATGGCACAGGCTATGGGCCAGAGCATGTCCGGCGCGTCACAGCAATCCGGCGGAGAACCAGCTTCCTCGGTGCCTGACATCATGACCCTTTCCGAAGCCAGCGCCTACATGCGCGTCGGTGAAGAGGACCTACTCGCCGTCATCCAGTCCGGCGAGCTCAAGGCCAAAAAGATAGGGACCAGCTACCGCATCAGCAAGAAGGCGATTGACGAGTTTCTCTCCAGCGAGTAACTGCCCGAGTGTGGAGATCTGTTGCTAGCACTAGACTTGGGGGGGGAGGCATCTGCCTCCCCCCTGTTCTGTTGCTCACCAATGTCGTGCGTGTCTGCTGCAAGAGGTTGACAGCCGCCCGCCCTTGTGCTATTCTGGCACCCAGATATCCTGATGATGGAGAAGCATGCTATGTGGCAATCATACGAGATGCCTACATCAGTCGAGGAAGCCTTACAGGCCCTCGCCCGCTTTGATGGACAGGCCCAACTTATCGCTGGCGGAACCGACCTGATCATCGAGTTACAGGAGGGCAGGCACACCGTTGAGTGCCTGGTGGATGTCACGCGCATTCCCGGCCTGGATCAGATTGAGCAGCAAGATGGCTGGATCACCATCGGCCCCAACGTGACCTTCCGCCAGATCAAGGAGTCGCCTCTACTTAGGGACCAGGCACGAGCGCTTGTCGAGGCAGCGGGCACAGTCGGGGCATTGCAGATCCAGACCGTGGCGACGCTAGCCGGCAACATCGCCAGCTCCCTGCCTGCAGCAGACGGCTCGGTGGCACTGCTGGCGTTCGACGCGGAAGTCCAGGTAGCCAGCCTTGCCGCACGGGAGTGGCATCCGGTCGATGAGCTCTTCCTCGGACCGGGCAAGTCCGCAGTAGATCCGGCCCGCCAGATGATCACAGCCATCCGCTTTCCGTCCCCGCAGGGCAGGCATGGATCTGCCTGGGAGCGAATTGGCCGCCGGCGAGCGCTTGTGCTGCCCATTCTGAACTGCGCAGTGAGCGTCGTCCTGGACGTCGAGGGCCTGATCGTTGAGGGGGCGAGAGTTGGCTTGGGTCCTGTGGCTCCAGTACCCTTCCGCGCCCGAGATACTGAGGATTTCCTTGCTGGCAAGCCAGCAAGCCAGGAAACCTTTGAACAGGCAGCCCAGATTGCAGCTGGGGAGGCCAAGCCCCGAACCAGCGTGCTCCGCGCCTCCAAGGAGTACCGCACCCGCGTACTCCCTGTTCTGGTCCGCCAGAGCCTAGTCCGGGCCGTAGACCAGGCGCGTGAGAGAGCCATCTAGCCCTCTCTGGGATCTACACAAAAGCTGACACGATACACACAGGAGACAATGCATACATGGAAGACCAGACCGTATTGTTGGCCATGGTGGTCAACGGCAAGAGCGTAGAGGTGCAGATTGCGCCTGATGAACTGCTGGTAGACGTGCTCCGCGATCGGCTTGGGCTGACCGGTACCAAGGTCGGCTGTAACGAGGGCGAGTGCGGCGCCTGCACGGTGATCATGGAGGGCCAGGCTGTCCTTTCCTGTTTGATCCCCGCCATGCGTGCCCAGGGCAAGCAGATCACAACTATCGAGGGGTTGAACGATGGGGACAGTCTCCATCCACTCCAGCAGGCATTCGTCGAGCACGGCGCTGTGCAGTGTGGCTACTGCATTCCAGGGTTCATTATGTCAGCCAAGGCCCTATTGGATCGAAATGCTCATCCAACACGCGACGAGATCAAGGAAGCAGTCGCTGGGAATCTTTGCCGTTGCACTGGTTATGTCAAGATTCTGGAGGCCATTGAGTCAGTCGCCAAGCAGGACCGCTAGTTTAGGGGTGTCTGCGAATGGAAGAGGCGTCGGGCATCGCGCTCTACATCCACATACCCTTCTGCCTCGCCAAGTGCGCCTACTGCGACTTTAACTCGTATGCCCGCCTGGATGGCTTATTCGAGGAATACGTCACAGCACTCGTCCAGGAGATAGACTTTGCTGACCACACCTCTCTTCGGAGTGTGTACATTGGGGGCGGCACGCCAACTGTGCTGCCCCTTTCCCTACTTGCGCGTATCTTTCATGCCATCGAGAACAGGTTTGCCACACACCTAACTACCGAGATCACCGTAGAGGCCAATCCTGGCACGGTGTCCTTGGCAAAGCTGGAGGGCCTCCGCGCTTTGGGTGCCAACCGCCTCAGTAACGGGGTCCAGAGCTTCATAGACGATGAGCTGCGGATGCTGGGGCGGATCCACAGCCAATCAGATGCCCGAAAAGCATTCCAGGCCGCCCGGTCAGCAGGCTTTGACAACCTCAGTCTCGATCTGCTCTACGGACTGCCCAAGCAGCGCCTTTCCTCCTGGCAGACATCCCTCGAACAAGCCATTGCCCTGGGGCCCGATCATCTGTCCCTCTACTGCCTTACCGTAGAAAGTGGCACGCCTCTGGCCAGGGCGATCGCGCAAGGCCAGCTCCCCTCTCCTGACCCCGACCTCGCAGCGGACATGTACGAACTCGCCCAAGATATACTGTCTAGCGCCGGATATACCCACTATGAGATCTCCAACTGGGCCAGGTCTCCAGAGTCGGTATGCCAGCACAATCTGACCTATTGGCGCAACGAAGCCTATTGGGGTCTTGGGGCTGGCGCGCACTCCTGGATGGGACGACGGCGTTGGTCCAACCTGATGCGTCCGGAGGAGTACATCCGCCAGGTGCAGAGTGGCCTGCAACCCATTGAGATGCAAGAGAGTATCAGCCTCGAGCTGCAGATGGGGGAGACGATGATGCTGGGACTCCGGCTGCTTACTGAGGGCGTGACCATTGCGCGATTCCAGGCGCGATTCGGTCTGGACCCGCGAGTGCGCTACGCCGACGAACTGGACAAGCTTTCGGCGCTGGGTTTGGTACATATCACCGAGGAGCGAGTCGTCCTTTCCCCGCGCGGACGATTGCTTGGCAACCAGGTGTTTCTGCACTTTGTTGGAGAGCAGGCTGTGGCAGGCCAGGTGCCCGGCATTGAGCCAAAACCCCGAGGAGGAGCCAATGAGTGAAACATACGATCCCCTTGCCTCAGTGCAAGCCGCAGGGCCGCCAGGTACCATCTCCTTTATCTACGGGTTGCCCGACCCGGCGATCTTCCCCGCAGAAGATCTTCGGGTTGCAGCCGACGAGGTATTGCGCAACCGGGCGGAGCTGGCCCTCCAGTATGGACCGGAGCAAGGCTACGGTCCACTCATAGACTACATACGACACCGTCTGGCAGTAGAGGAGGGCCTTGATCTGCAGCGGGACAGCATCATGCTCACCGGGGGCTCGGCCCAGGCGCTAGATCACCTCTGCACCCTATTCACCATTCCGGGCGACATCGTTCTTGTCGAGACCCCGACCTACCACGAGACGCTCCAGCTCTTCCGCGACCACCATCTTTGCCCTCAACAGGTCCCCAATGACGATTCCGGCCTGCAGGTAGAGGCCCTGACCCGGCACCTGGAGGCTCTGGCCCAGCGCGGAGAGCGGGCCCGCTTGCTGTACACGATCCCCAACTACCAGAATCCCAGCGGCATCACACTGGCTGCAGACCGCCGCCCGGGCATCCTGGCCATTGCCCGGCGCTTTGATCTGCTACTTGTGGAGGATGATGTGTATCGCGATTTGGCCTACGAGGGGAGCCCTCCCGCCTCCCTCTTTGCGCTGGATGATACCAACCGCGTCCTCCGGATTGGCAGCTTTTCCAAGATACTGGCACCCGGCGTGCGCATGGGCTGGATCATGGGACCGGAACGTCTCATCGCACGCCTCATCAGCAGCGGACTGCGCAGTATGGGCGGCGGCGCCAGCCCGCTCATGGCTAACATCCTATCCACCTACTGCCAGCGCGGTCATCTGGAGCCCCACATTGCCAACCTTTGCCAGGTCTATCGTGAACGGCGCGATACAATGCTACAGGCGCTAACCAGCGAGATGCCCGAAGGCACAGATTGGACCCGCCCCAGTGGCGGATTCTTCATCTGGCTTCGCCTGCCACCACCTCTACGCGCAGAAGAGGTGGCAATGCTGGCCCGCGAAGCCAAACTGCTGATCCCCGTAGGCGATCCCTTCTTCGCCCAGGAACCCACGGGCCAATACCTCCGCCTGGCCTTTAGCTATGTGACGCCGCCCGAAATCGAGGCAGGCATCCAGATACTGGGAAGAGTCCTGCGGCAGCGTCTGCGGTAGGGCCTGCGATTCGGCAGACCGCGGGGCACCTTGCCCGGGCACAGCGGCTATGCTATAATGGCAGCAGGCTTGCCGAGAGTCTCGGCGGCCGCCGTCCTGGTCTGGAGTGCAAGACGCCCAGATCCGTCATACGCAGGAGGAGACAATGGCGTTAACCCAGAGACCTACCAAGGAGAAGAGCATTGCTTGGTTCAGCGAACACGTCTCCTCGGGCAAGGCAGGCTTCTTTGCCCAGTACGGCATGGAATTCGTGCCGGGCCGGCGCGAAGGCGTCTACATGTGGGATCTCAGCGGCGAGAAGAGGCTTATCAACTGCCACTGCAACGGCGGCGTATTCAACCTGGGACACCGCCACCCAACCGTCGTGGAGACGCTGAAACACGCGCTCGACCACTGGGATATTGGCAACCATCATCTCATTTCTCGGCAGCGCGCCATCCTGGCTCGACGCCTGGCGCAATTGGCACCGGGCGATCTGCCGTATAGCGTCTTTGCCGTCGGCGGCGGTGAGGCAATTGACTTTGCCATCAAGCTGGCCCGCGCCCACACCGGGAGGCCCGGCATCATCTCCGCGCGGGGTGGGTATCACGGGCACACAGGCTTGGCCCTGGCTGCTGGTGACGCCGACTATCGCACCCCCTTTGGCCCCATGCCACCCGGGTTCGTACAGGTGCCGTTCGGCGACGCCGCCGCTCTATCCGCCCATATCGATAACGATACCGCGGCTGTGATCCTCGAGACGGTGCCAGCCACCCTGGGCATGCCTATCGCACCGCCCGACTATTTTGCCGAACTGCGTTCCCTGTGTGACCAACATGGAACACTCATCATCCTGGACGAAGTCCAGAGCGGCCTGGGCAGGACGGGCAAGATGTGGGCCATCGAGCACTGGCACAACGCTGGCGGCGCTGGAGCGAGCATCGAGCCGGACATTCTGGTTACCGGCAAGGGATTGAGCGGGGGCATATACCCGATCGCCGCTACCTGCTACCGTGCTGAACTGAACAGGTTCATGCACGAAAACCCGTTCATCCACATCTCGACCTTTGGCGGCGCAGAGGTGGGCTGTTCCGTCGCGCTAGCCGTGCTGGAACTGACTGCCGAGCCGGCCTTCCTGAAGAGAGTCAATGACTTGGCCGAGCGATTTGCCAGCGGCCTACAGCTACTCAGCGACCGCTATCCCGAAACCCTTGTCGAGACGCGACAACTGGGCATGATGATGGGCCTCGTCTTTCCCGATGAGACCTGCGGTCCCATGATGACCAAGCTGGCATACGAAGAGGGCGTGTTGGCCATCTATGCCAACAACGACCAACGGGTGCTCCAATTCCTTCCACCGCTCATCATGGATGACTTGGAGGCCGAGGAAACTCTGGCAGCGCTGGATCGCGCCCTTGCCGTGCTGAGCAAGCTGCGTGACTGGCCTGTCGCCCACTAAATCTTACACATCGCTGGAGGCATAACCATGGCACACCTGATCCCAATTCCTGTTCTGTTGGTGACCGTCTCCCTACTCGTCAGGGCTGCGCTCAGGGGCGACCAGGCTCAAGTCTGGGTCCTCAAGCCTCTCTCCACCGTGCTGGTCATCGCCGTGGCCCTGCTATCCTTGCTTGCCCCTGGCGCTCAACCTGTGTTCACGCTGTGGGTAGCCCTGGGCCTTGTCCTGTCGCTGGGCGGAGATGTTGCCTTGATCCTTGAATCGAACCGCGCCTTCCTGGTCGGATTGGTGCTCTTTCTCCTGGCCCACGTTGCATACTCCATCGCCTTCACTGCACCCAACGGATTCCACCCCGCTGACCTCATCAGTGGTGCGGTGCTGCTGGTTGTGGCGGTGGGCATCTACTTGTACCTGCGACCCGGCCTGGGAAGTATGCAGGGCCCCGTGGTATTTTACATGCTGATTATCTTTTTCATGGTGAACCGGGCCGTATCGACCTTTTTTGCCGATGCCTTTACCACTACACAGGCCTGGATGCTGAGTCTCGGCGCCATCCTCTTCATGCTTTCGGATCTGGTGCTGGCAGTAGACCGCTTCCGGCGGCCGATGGAAAAACATCGCCTCAGCCTGTTCGCCTACTACTTGGGTCAGCTGCTCATAGCTCTCAGCCCGGCCTACTTTGGCTGAGATGGAGGGTTCGATGGATACTGCCGACCTGGTGATGCGTTACGGAATTGCACTCCTCATAGGACTACTCATCGGTGCCGAGCGCGAGTTTGCCCGCTTGAGAGAGGAGGTCAAGTCGTTTGCCGGTGTTCGTACCTTTCCCCTGATTGCTCTGTTAGGCTGCAGCGCCGCACACCTCGCCGAGTTCGGCGGTGAATGGACCTTTGGCATCCTGGCAGCGCTCATGGGCCTGCTCATCGCCATCAGCTACGGCTTTGACGCACGCGAGGGCAGAGTAGGCCTCACCAGCGAGACGGCGGCCATTGTCGTGTTTGTCAGCGGGGCTCTGTGCTACTGGGATCAACTGGAGCTGGCCGCCATACTCTCGGTTGTGACCTTTGGTTTTCTCACACTCAAGCCTCAGCTCCACGGACTTGCTCAGCGCATCTCGAGCGAGGATCTCTACGCCACGCTGAAATTCGCCATCATCTCGCTGATCGTCTTGCCGGTGCTGCCCAACCAGACGTACGGACCACCACCTTTTGACGCCTTCAACCCGTACAATACCTGGCTAATGGTCGTCTTTATCTCTGGCATCAGCTTCCTGGGCTACGTGCTCATCAAGGTCGTTGGCTCCAGGCGCGGCATCGGCCTCACCGGTCTTCTGGGCGGTCTAGTCTCCAGTACAGCCGTTACGCTGAGCCTGTCAGAACGCAGCCAGGATCACCCCGGCTTGGCTCGCCCCTTTGCGCTGGCCATCACCCTTGCCTGGACAGTGATGTTTGGCCGCGTGGTCGTGGAAGTGGCGGTCTTGAATCAAGCGTTACTCAGGGCGCTTTGGCTTCCTTTGGGCGCTGCGATGGTGGCCGGGCTGATATGCTGCTTGTTCTACTATATCATCCAGCACACCGACGAAAGCAGCGATGTACAGATGGCGAACCCCTTCGAGCTGGGCCCGGCGATCAAATTCGGCATCCTCTATGCCGTGATCCTCGTCATCGCCAAGGCCGCCCAGTTCTACTTTCAGGACACAGGGCTCTTTGCGGCGGCAGTTGTGGCTGGCGTGGCTGATGTGGACGCCATCACGCTGTCCATGGCCGACTTGGCTGGTGCCGAAGGGGGCGTCGCCGTTTCAACTGCTGCCCGGGCGGTTGTCTTTGCTGTGCTCTCCAACACACTCGTCAAGGGTGGCATAGCGCTTACCATCGGTCCCAAAACGCTGCGAACCGCCCTCATCCCGCCCCTTCTTATCATGCTCGCCACTGCTGGTACTGCGGCCTTCCTCCTCATATGATGAACCAGCTTTCACAGGGCATATCCCGCAGAAAACCCGCATAAACCCGCAACTAAACCCGCAAATCATGAGAAATGTAGAACATGCGTTCTACACCCCATATGAGCTGCTCTTGCCACACAAAAAGGAGCCTGGCCCAGATCGGCCGTCTGCTCCTTCTCAACACGAAATCTATGGGAGGACTTGCGTTACGTCAATCTCGGATGATGTAGTACCGGCCCCTCCCGCTGCTGACTGGAAGTGCCAGCCCCGCCTCGACCAGTCCCTGCAAGTCATACAGCGCCGTTCGCTCTGACACGTCAAATGCCTGCTGGTATTCGCGGTTGGTCAACCGGCCACGCGACCGGAACAGTGCCAGTGACTGCATCTGGCGCTCGTTTAGGCCGAGCTCCATTAGCTCTGGCATCGGTCTAACTGGCTGCTCCGCCTTCAGCGTCAGCCAGAATGAGGAACCCCGGTCCTCAAACTTGGGTGGCTCCAGCCCCGCGACCTCCATGGCCCGGATCATATGATCCACGCCCAGGCCTCTGCGCTCAACGTAACCCAGGTCTTCCATCAGGCGTACGATGTGCGGGTTGCGGGTGTACTGCTCGTAGACGATGTTCTCCACAGTCACGTTTCCCCCCAGACCACCCGGGCTTTGAACCTCGAGGCGATCGGCAAACAGTCGCACCTGTATCGAGCTGCCTTCCAGGGTATAGTCGCGGTGGCTCACCGCATTCACGATGGCCTCACGGTACGCGAACTCGGGATACTCGGGCACGTCCTGCCGCACAAATCCCTGCAAAACAGCCCGCTTGCTTAGCTTCTCGTACAGCACAGCACGAGCGCTCTCCAGAAGGACCGGAATTGCTCCGGTGAACTCCCGATTGTCCAGGTACAAGCGACCGTCGGACTCGTCAGCGGTGGTTGTGGTACCGGAGAAATGCACAAAGGTGATCGAAAGGCCAGGGTAGAACCGCTGTGGGTCGCGTCCAAAGAAAAGCACGCCGGTGAGGGTAGGGCGCAGCCGCCTCTTTACCTTCAAAGCCGCCCCAATTCCCAGCAACAAGTCGGTCGAGGGCTGCTGGATCTGCGGCGAGTTTGGTCGGCGGTGTTCCAGTTCCTGGCGGTAGGCGTCGATCAGCGTGGGGTCCAGGTCATCCAGCGATGCTCCCTCGCAAGGAGCCAGGTCCACAGTCCGTCTCGCCATAGCCCTATCCTTCTTCAGACTCTATCAAGGGCAGGCGAACATGAAACGTGCTGCCGGGGCAGGCGTCCTCGTCGCGCCCGGGGCTCTCAACCCAGATACGGCCCCCATGCGCCTCGACGATACCCCTGGCGATTGAGAGACCAAGCCCCGGACCTGCCCCCTTGAATGCAGAGTCATTTGTGCTGTGCAGTAGTGGATTCTCCGGACGGTAGAACTTTTCGAAAATCAATGCCTGCTGGTCTGGATCAATGCCGATTCCCTGGTCGCTGATGAGAATCTCCAGATATGCCCGGCCCGAAAGCGGGGACCCAGCCAGGCCAGTGACGCATATCTCTCCGCCGTCAGGAGTGAACTTGACTGCGTTGCGCACCAGACCTGAGAAGAGCTGCTCCAACCGGGCAGGGTCTGCCTGAAAGACCGGCAGGCCAGATAGGTCGCCAACTGCAATGGTCAAATCGCGTTCTTCAGCAACACCGGCTACCGACTCCACGGCGCGATCGATCACATCCTCCATGCACACAGGCGCGAGCTGCATCTTCAGTGCACCCGTCTCGATCAGTGAGACATCTACCATAGCATCCACTACATTCTGGAGTCGCCTTGCCCCACGAGAGATACCGGTGATGAACTGCTGAACTACCTGTGAGTCACCTAGCTCCTCTCCTTCCAGGCTTGCCAGAACGTCAGAATAGCCAAAGATCTGCGATAGCGGTGTGCGAAGCTCGTGGGACGCAATCGTGACAAAATCTGACTTGGTCTGATCCAGCCTCTGAAGCTGCCGGTTCGTCTCTGCCAGCTCAGTGTTCAGCCTGTGCAGATCCGACTGCACCGCGCGCAGATCATCCACCAGGCGCGCGTTCTCCACTGCAGTCCCTGCCTGGCCCGCCAGAGTGGTCAGCACTTCGAGATCCTCGTCCGCATATGGCTGCCCGTCTCCTTTGGGACCCAGCACCAGAAGTGCAACAGGCTGGTCACCTACCAGGATAGGAATATACAGATCGATCTCCAGAGCTTTTAACCACTGGCGCTCTTTGTCCCTCACAACCTGAAACCAGCTCAGCATGTCCAGATCGTATTGGGTCAGAGGACGGCCAATGTTGCGAAAATGTCTGATGAACCGGCTATTCGCCGCAAATCGTTGGACTGGAGGGGCATCGAAGCCTCGAGAACGCAGCACTCGCAATTGCGCCTCCTCATTCTCCAGATCCGTGAACAGGACAAATGCTGAACGCTCAACCCGCAGTGTGGCCCTCACCCAGTCCAGCGTCGTCTCGGCGAGGCGCTCCACATCGAGGATCAGGCTGACCTGATGGCTATAGGTGCGTAGCGCGCTCTGGATATCCAGGTTCCGCCCCAGAAACGTACGATCAAGGTGGCGATGCAGGCGCGGGCCGAGGGCTACATCGACCACAGCCGCCACGAGCACAGATGCTATCAGCGCTGGTAGGACGACCTGCAATCTTGCCGCGCTATCAAGTCCTCCTGCCAGGAAACCAGCAGCGAGCAGAAAGGCAACGTAGAGGACAGATGTGATGGTCGCCAGGACCACAACTCGCAACGCAACCAAACTCAGGTGCTTGAGATCGGGCAGATCATGACGCAGGACGGCGAACGCGATAACGGACGATCCAAGCAGGCGGAAGGCAAGACCCGCATAGCCGGCAGACGTTACGCCAAAAGTGATAAGGAGATCTCCAACCAGGAAGCAGAATATCGCAACGCCCAGGTATCGAATTCGGTTCCGGTGCTTGGATCCCCTGGCTCGTCGAAGGGCAACTGCAGCCGCCCACCAAGCGCTGGCTACCGGAGCCATCCACGCGATGGACAGCAGCAAGCTGCCAATCTCCATCGGTCCCAGGTGCATAAACGCCAGTGGAGAGAGATCGCCCAGGCCGGCAAAGAGCCAGGAGTCTATCACAAACGCGGACAGCGACAGGACCCCCGCAAAGACCCAGCGCGGCAACCGCCGTCCCGCACTCCCGACGAACACGCCAGCCAGATCGGCAGCGAGCAGCGCAAGCAACACCAGGCCTACCTGTGCCATTCTGTACCAGACCCAATCCCACCATCTTCCCACAAAGAGCAGATCCAGCATAGCCAGAGCCACACTCAGTAGCAAGGCAAGGGATAGGATCGTGGTCAGGTATCTTTGGGCCTTCCCGCGACCAACCCGGTACCGGATTCCCAGGAAGAGCACCAGGGCATACCCGAATATTAGACTCGCATACGCTGCCATCTGCACTTCAGTCCACATAGCCCGGGGATTATATCATAGTTTCGATGCGTTGAGAAACAGGCTGCACCTCCATTGACGGACGACCTGTTGTGTGCTAGAATCGTCCACAAAGGCCCAACTCAACACCAGACCGGAGTTCGGTCGAAGCCAAGGAATAGTCAATCCCATGTGGCACCTGGCGGCATAGGCCTGTTGCCAGGTCGCTCAAGGAGTCATATCATGTCCACATTGTTGCTCAAGAACGCCAGGCTGTTGGTCACCATGGACGATGCGCGCCGCCGCATCCCGAACGGGGGTGTGTACGTCGTGGACAACGTCATTCGCCAGGTAGATTCGACCGACAAGTTGCCACCTGCCGCGGACGAGGTGATTGATGCCACGGACATGGTCGTCCTGCCAGGACTGGTGAATACCCACCACCATCTCTACCAGAGCCTCACACGGGCTGTTCCTGCTGCGCAGGATGTCGAGCTGTTTGAGTGGCTGCAGACCCTATACCCCATTTGGGCCGGACTTACGGGCGAGGCCATATATGTGAGCGCGCTCGTGGCCCTCAGCGAGCTGGTACTATCCGGCTGCACCACAGTGGCCGACCATCTGTACATTTATCCCAACGACAGCAGGGCCGACCAGGAGATCCAGGCAGCGCAACACCTGGGAGTGAGATTCCATCCCAGCCGGGGCAGCATGTCCCTCGGCGAGTCAAAAGGTGGACTGCCTCCTGACTCGGTCGTCGAAGACGAGGGCGCCATACTACTCGACTGCGATCGCATTATCGAGCAGTATCACGACCCCGATCCCTACTCCATGTGCCGCATCGTCATTGCACCCTGTTCGCCTTTCTCCGTCACACCTGACCTCATGCGGGCATCGGCCAAGTTCGCACGAGAGCGGGGCTTGACCTTGCACACACACGTCGCTGAGACGCACGACGAAGAGCACTTCTGCATACGCGAGTTCGGAATGCGCCCTGTTGAGCTGATGCAGCGGCTCGGGTGGATCGGCGACGACGTATGGTGGGCTCACTGTGTCACCCTTGACGAGCAGGAAATCGCTGTCATGGCAGAGACCAACACTGGCGTGGCCCATTGTCCCAACTCCAATATGCGCCTCGGCTCAGGCATAGCCCCCATCAGGGCGCTCGTCGACGCCGGGGTTCGTGTTGGCCTGGCCGTGGACGGGAGCGCCAGCAACGACAGTGGTCACCTGCTGGCAGAAGCGCGCCAGGCTATGCTTCTGCAGCGGGTAGCGCATGGTGCCACAGCCATGAGCGCAGAGGAAGCTCTTTGGCTGGGCACGCGCGGGGGAGCAGCAGTGCTGGGAAGGGACGATATCGGCTGCCTGGCACCTGGCATGGCCGCCGATTTCATCGCCATCGGCCTCGATCGACTCGCCTTTGCCGGTGCCCAGGCCGATCCGTTGGCGGCATTGCTCTTCTGCACGCCGCCCACCGTGGACCTATCAGTCATCAACGGCCAAGTCGCGGTCAGGGACGGCGAAATGCTTGGCCTGGACCTGCCGGCAACCATCACCCATCATAACGAGCTTGCCCAGGAATTGCTGGAGAGGGCACAGTCTCGAGCATAAAGGCACTGGCTGGACACCACCAGGCTCGATTGTTGCAGGTCGCCCTGCTAGAAGCCCCGCAGCAGTGCAGAGTTCCCTTCTTTGGCAACCTGCTTGACACGCTGGAGGTCGCGGGCGTAATTACTACCCAGCAGATAGGGGTAGACCGTGTTGTTGTGCAGAAGCGGGTCCATACCAGGTGCCAGCGCCAGGTCTCCTTCGAGTGTGCCCGGGATTGGCGAAAAGAGGGCGAGTTTTGCCTGGACTCCGAGGCGGTGTACAAACTCGACCGTATCTTCCACCTCAGCAAGCATCTGGCCCGGGAGCCCGGCCAGGATATAGGCTCCTAGCTCCGCCGGGCCATAGCCTGCGGCGCGCAGGTGTGAGACTGCTTCCTCGAACTCAGCTGTGGTCACCTTGGCCCCGGTGCTCTGCTGCCGGAGGGAGTTGATCGTCTCCAACGATAACCGCACAGTCGCCACGCCAGCCTGCCTCATGAGCTGCGCCAGAGAACCGGTAATCCCTCTGGCGTGCAGCCCGTTGGGCGTATGAAACCGCACGCGCAATCCTTGCGCAACGACCGCCTTCATGATAGCTGTGAAGCGGTGACCACCACCAACCAACAGCGCGTCATCGTAGAAGGCGAAATCCTCAATACCACGCTGCACACACCCCACGATTTCGTCCACAACTGCACCGGGTTCGCGTCGCACGAACCTGGGCGCCAACTTGTGACTGGCACAATAGGTACAACGATAGGGGCATCCCCAGGAAGTAACGATCGCCGCAAAGGGCCGCGACACCAGATCATGCGCCGGTGCGGGCCAGTTGCAGGGATCAGCATACCGTTCAGGCGCCGAATCGCGTCCAGTTGCCTCGTCGACAAAGCGCAGCGCCGGGGCCACGCCTGGGCCGGTGACGACTGCGTCCGCCCCCGAGCGCATCTGCGCGTGCCCTGGACAGAGAGTGGCATACACCCCACCCAGCACTACCGGCACGCCAGCGTACCGTGCACGCAAGCGCGCTATGGCCTCGACCACACCAGGATACCAATAGGTCATGCCTGAACCGACCAGCATTACGTCCGGATCCGGCGCTGCCTTCAGGGCCGACTCGAACCTGGCGACCGGCACACCATATCGACCATAGCGTCGAGGCACGAGCCTTACAGCATCAGGCTTGTCCAGCGCTCTCTTGGCGAACTTGCCGCTACCATTGGCACGGGTAGCGGGTGCTCCAGGATGGGGGGCCAGGCAGTCGACGACCGTCACCGTGTAGTCATTGTCCCGCAACGCAGCGGCAATCGTTAGCAGCCCGATCGGCTCGATCCATAGATTGTGTGCCGCAAAGTCATAGATCCAGGGATTGACCAGCAGCACATTCCCCCTGCTGCCCACCTTTGCACCTCTTCCAGAACCACCAACTGAAGCTGCAAGGACTTCCTCACGCATCTTGCCTCAACCAACCTGCCAGGAAGACGCGGTGCCCCCGAAAAGCGATCTCGTCCACCGCCGGGAGCTCGACGCGGGAGAAGAACCGGGCCTCGGATGCGTCGTCCCCAGGGAGCAGCTGACCGCTTGCCACACGACCGCGGTAGACCAGGTTGATCCCAGAACCGCGGTAGTCATCTGTGTAGTGAGTCGCCTCTACCAGCGACAGATCGGACAAGACTAACCCAGTCTCCTCGACACACTCGCGCGCCGCAGCCTCCTGAGGGGATTCGTCACACTCGATAAAGCCCGAAGGGAGGCTCCATTGGCCCTTGCCTGGTTCCACCGCCCTGCGCACCAACAAGATCCGCCCTCGATCCACAACAACCAGCGAAACGCCAACCTTGGGCGCGCGAAAGTGTATGTACCCGCAGGCCGGACAGACGCGGCGCAAGCGTTCATAGGCTACCTTGTCCTCGAGCGGGTGCGCGCAGTGCGGGCAATACCGCATGGGCTGTCCCGGCTGCCAGCGATCGTGCATCCGCGCCTTCCATGCCAGAATGGCCTGATCGTGCCCGCCCCCACACAGGGGCTCGGGAAGGAGATCTGGAGCAAAGTAACCTGCTGCGACCGCTTCTCTACCATCCACTCGAAGCTCACCGCCGGCCACCACACCTTCGTACACCATCAACAGGCCGGCCCCACGGGGATCATCGTCAAAGAAATACACCTCGGCCAGGCGTCCTACCTTCACCTGGAGCCCGGTCTCCTCTGCAGTCTCTCGCGCTGCAGCGACCGGTGGAGGCTCATCCGCTTCGCAGTAGCCCGAGGGCAAGTTCCACGCGCCGGGGAAGGCGTCACATGTAGGAACCCGTCTCAGCAAGAGCAGCGCGCCATCTCGCTGCAAGAGCATTCCCGCACCTACTCGCAGATGCCCATAGGCAACCCACTCACATGAAGGGCAAACCAGGCGCGTCCGCCCACCTACCTCGCCCTTCTTCAACTCAGTTCCACACTGGGAGCAGAACAACACTTCCTCCAATCAATCCTTCCGTGACCGCAGTCGCCAGCCCCGAGAGGACAGGCATCCACACG
>Ga0207796_1000502_pt1 | contig 15643 bp, 11 predicted proteins | sample Pon1CUnioCityCA_6_FD_187274 | JGI IMG/M metagenome (GOLD analysis project Ga0207796, IMG submission 187274) | Marine sediment microbial community from Union City, CA, USA - Pond 1C Sediment 1 (SPAdes) | ecosystem: Environmental > Aquatic > Marine > Intertidal zone > Salt pond sediment ...
CGAGCAATTCTGAAGCGGTTTGGAAGACGGGCGTTCGAAAGTTTGACCCGCAGGGGTGGTTGCATTATGCAACCGGGTAGGGTAGAATCGCAATGGAGGTGAATGATATGGCCATCTTACACGTGCGAGACGTCCCGGAGGACCTGCACAAGCGCTTGAAGGCGCGCGCCGAAGCCGAGCGGCGTTCGCTGAGTGCCGAGGTGATCTCCCTGCTCGAGTGGGCTGTTGAAGAGACGGAACGCACCTCGGCGGCCCGCCTGGCGTCTATCCGGCAGCGTCGCTTCTTCGCCCCCGATGGCGTCGGCGCTCCCGATAGCCTGACGTTGCTGCGGCAGGATCGGGGACGATGACAGGGGAGGCGCGGCCGGAGCGGTCCGTCTTCGACTGCGTGGTCGACGCCAGCGTGGGCGTCAAGTTGTTCGTCGTGGAACCCCTCTCTGACCAGGCCGACGCGCTGTTCGGTCATTTGACGGACACGCCGCCAGCCCGATTGTACGTGCCTGACCTGTTCTTCATCGAGTGCGCCAGCATTCTGTGGAAGTACGTTCGCCGCTATGGTTACCCGGCGGATGCGGCGCGACAGGACCTGCGCGACCTGACCCGGCTGCCGCTCCGGGTCGTATCCACGGCTGCTCTCGCGGAGGAGGCGTTGACGCTCGGTGTTGCGCATGGCAGTACAGCCTACGATTCAGCCTATGTCGCGCTTGCCCGTCGCTTGGCGCTGCCTCTGGTGACCGCCGACGAGGCGTTGGCGCGCCGTTTCGTGGAGGCGGAACCGGATGTGCAGTCTCTGAGGCAGTGGGGTGTTGGCATGGGGGGAAGGGCGTAGGCAGGGGGCTGGTCGGGAGACCAGCCCCATCGTTGTGGTGGGGCGCATTGGTGGGGTCGGGAGGTAGCCCCATCGTTGTGGTGGGGCGCATTGGTGGGGTCGATAGACCAGTCCCATCGGCGGGGTCGGGGGGCGAGCCAAGCGGATGGCGGGAGCTGCGTCGATGCCTTGCGCGAATCATCCAGCCTGGGGACGGGTAGGGCGGGGTGCCCGGTGCTCCAACTGACTGGCAACCTTCACTAACGGGCCTCAGCTCCCTCCCAAACGGAATTCGAGCTTGGCTCTCCTGAAAGAAGGTGCCTCGCGAGAAAGACCCTGAAGGTTCTCAAGAAAGAGATCAACGATCTTTAGCGGAACGCGTCCGAGAAGACAGAGAATCAATCCGTTCCTTGAGTTCGCCGAACCTGTGGGGTCTCCGTTCCGTTCTTTCAGGGCAGCCAGACTTGCGGGCCAGCGTGGTATGGTACACTGAGTCGTGCACGGTGTCGCCATGTGTCTCTGTCGGCATCCGCAGCGGGCGGGTGAGGAAAGGGGCTGTGCTACCTGGTCGGCTGACCAGGTGGACGCCTGTCAGGGCGACCAGGACTGGGACTGTCCGCCTGGCAGATGCGTTGTGGGCATGGTTTGGGTATAGTGGAGGGGCTGAGGAAGGGCGTGTCTGGTGAGTGTCTGGTCGGGAGACCAGACACAGCGAGGGTTGAGACCAGAGACAGCGAGGGTTGGGAGGCCAGAGACAGCGAGGGATGGGAGGTCAGAGACAGCGAGGTTCGGGAGGGGAGAAGGCGCGAAGCTTGCGGGACCAGGCGGAGGGGCAGGGCGCGGGTGAAACCTAGCGCGGGCTCTTCCGTATAGAGTGTGGGATTGACAGTCAGGCCGGTTGATCGACAGAGGTTTCGGGTCGGAGCGGGCGGGAAGCCGAGCCTCGATGGCGGTAGAAAGGTACACACGGCGCGCGTGGCCGCGACGCTGAATAGGCAGGGCAATCACAGACTGAGGAGGAGACAATGAACTACGGAAAGCTGTTGAGTCGAGCGTGGAACATCATCTGGGAGCACAAATTCTTGATTCTGCTGGGACTCATCGTCGCGCTGGGAAGCGGCGGGGGCGGTGGGGCGTCTTCGGGTGGGAACATGACCTTCAACCGGTCCCCTGGAGAGGGGCCGCAGATGCCCTGGATGCCGGAGATGCCGCAGCTCCCGGACGTGGGGCCAGCGGTCGCCGGTTTGATTGTCCTGGCCATCATCGTCTTTGCGCTGTTGGCGCTGGCGTTCTGGGTCGTGTCGACGGTCGCGCGGGGTGGCTTGATCGCCGGCGCGAACGCAGCTGAGGAGGGTGCGCCCTCCAGCTTCGGTAAGGCGTGGAACGCGGGCTGGCGGAAGGGGTGGCGGCTGCTCGGTATCGGAATCCTACCCGCTATTCCGACCTTTATCCTGGCCGTGATCGGGATTGGGGTTGGCGCTGCTGCTGGCGGGTTTGCCTACCTGAGGGGCCAGGATGTGGTGGGCATTCCGTTTGTTGGGGTGGGCGTGATTCTCGTGGGCCTAGCTTGCGTCCTGGTGCCGCTGGCGGTGATACTGGGACTGGCGAGGACGTTCGCCAATCGGGCCTGCATGCTGGAGGACCTGGGTGTTTTCGGCTCCTACCGGCGCGGCCTTGAGGTGCTGTTCGAGAATTTTGGCCCCGCGCTGGTTCTGTTTCTGATTCAGATCGGCATCGGTATCGCTCTAGCTGTCGTGGGCTTCCTTCCGGGAATCCTGCTGGCACTTTGCTGCTTGCTGTGGCCGCTGCTCCTGCTGATCCAGGGCGCGGTCAAGGCCTATTTCTCCACCCTGTGGACGCTGGCCTGGAGAAGCTGGACGGGGAGCGAGGGAGCAGAGGAGCTGGGGAGCGAGGGAGCAGAGGAGCTGGGGAGCGAGGGAGCGGAGGAGCTGGGGAGCGAGGGAGCGGAGGAGCTGGGGCGCGAGGGAGCAGAGGAGCTGGGGAGCCAAGGAGCGGAGGAGCAGGCGAGCTAGGCGGAGGAGAAGGGAGAGGCGGGAGTTCGGGCATAAGCTGGAGGGCAGGGGATGATGAATAGAGATGCTGCGCTGGACGTTCGGGACGTTTCGAAGTCGTACGCCGCGGTGCAGGCGGTGAAGGGGCTCTCGTTCGAGGTGAGGCCAGGGGAGATCTTCGGGCTGCTGGGGCCCAACGGCGCCGGCAAGACGACGACAATCCGCATGGCGCTGGATATCATCAAGCCGACTGCGGGTGAGATCAGCGTGCTGGGCGGCCCGATGACGGAGGAGAAGAAGTCCCGCATCGGCTACTTGCCCGAGGAGCGCGGCCTCTACGACGACATGACGGTCCTCGACACGCTGCTATTCCTGGGACAGCTGAAGGGCCTGTCCCGTGCGACGGCCCGGGCGCGGGCGGAGAGCTACCTCCGCGAGGTGGCGCTCTGGGACGCCCGCGACCGGAAGATCGAGGCGCTCAGCCAGGGCATGAACCAGAAGGCGCAGTTCGTGGCAGGCACGATGCACGAGCCGGATTTGCTCATCATCGACGAGCCCTTCAGCGGGCTGGACCCGGTGAACACACGGATCATCAAGAACCTGCTTGTCCGCATGGGCGAGCAGGGGACGGCGATCATCATGAGCACGCACCAGATGCAGCGGGTCGAGGAGATGTGCGAGCGCATTCTGCTGATCGACCACGGGCAGCGAGTGCTCTACGGGCCGCTCGACGAGATACGCCAGCGATTCGCGGCCGACGCCGTGGAGGTCGATCTCCAGGGTGAGTTGGACACAGTCCGCGGCGTCAGCCGGGTCAGCCCCCGGAATGGCGGCTACCGCATGACGCTGGAGGAGGGCGTGCGGCCGGAGGAGCTGCTGCAGACGCTGGTGGCCATGCCGGAGATCACCGTGGAGCGGTTTGAGCGGGTGCGGCGATCGCTGGACGACATCTTCGTCCAGGTGGTGGGGCGCGAGGTTGAGGACCTAGGCGGGGACACGGGCGAGGGGGAGGCATGAGGAAGATTAGGCTCGTGGCGTCGGCCACATATCTGCGCCGGGTGCGGTCGACGGCCTTCCTGTTGCTCACGTTCGGCGTGCCGCTACTGATGGTCATCGCGGGGGGCGTCACCGTGCTGGTGGAGCTGGGCGGAGACGTGCCAGAGATTGGGTACGTCGACCAGACGGGACAGCTGGCGACGGTGGCGTCGGTACCGATAGGCGATGAGACGCTGCAGTTGAGGTCCTACGAAGCGCCTAGCGGCGCGAGGGAGGCGCTCAACCGCGGGGACATCGCAGGGTATCTGGTCATTCCCGAGGACTACCTTGAGGGGGGCATGCCCACCTACTACGGCGAGAAGGCGCCGGGCGCGCGGCTGGAGAGCGGGATGACGGCCCTCATGCGAAAGGCGATGCTCCCGGAGGCGCCAGAGTGGGCGCTCGAGCGACTGGATGACCCCTCCAGCATCACGTACGTATCCACCGAGACGGGCGAACGGGTGGTGCATGGGCCGGCCCTGATCATCCGGGTGCTCATCCCGGCCTTCCTGGCGCTGGTCTTTGTGCTCTCGGTGTTCACCAGCGCCAATCAGATGGGATCGGCCGTCGTGCGGGAGAAGGAGCAACGGGCGATGGAGATGGTGATTACGTCCATCTCACCCCGGGAGCTGGTGACGGGGAAGGTGTTGGGCATGACGCTCCTGAGCCTCACCCAGGTCGGGCTCTGGATCCTGGGCGCTGCGATCGCCATCGGGCTGACGCTGCTGGGGGCGCTGCGGATCCAGGATCTCAGCATTCCCTGGTCGGCGGTCCTGTGGGCCGCGCTGCTGGGCATCCCGGGGTATTTCCTCTACGCCGTGCTGGGGGCCGGGTTGGGCATCATTGCAGGGGACAAGGAGCAGGCCCGACAGCTGTCCGGGATGTTGGGGTTCCTGGGCATGGGGCCTCTATACCTGATGGGGGTCCTCATTGAGAATCTTGGCGGGCCGCTGGGCGTGGGCCTGACGATGTTCCCGCTGACGGCTCCCACGATCGCGCTGTTCCGTATGACGCTGTCTGAGGTGCCGACGTGGCAGCTGGGAGCGAGCCTGGGCATCATGTTGATCACGCTGACCGTCGCGATCTGGTTCGTGGCGCGCATCTTCCGGGCGGCGATGCTGCTCTACGGTCAGGCGCTGGCGCCGCGGGAGATCGTGCGGGCACTGCGACAGGCATAGGAGGGAGAGGATGGGAAAGACATTACTTGTCGCCGTGCGGGAGTTCAGGCAGCGCGTGACGAGCCGCGCTTTCCTGTTGTCGTCGATCGCCACGCCGTTGATTCTGGTGGTGGTGTGGCTGTTCACCGGCGGTTTCTCCGTTGGCGCGCCTGATGAACCACCGCTCGAGCAGGTGGCAGAGGCGGGGCGGGAGTCGGAGACGATCGGCTACGTGGACCGGGCGGGCTTCATCGAGGAGATTCCCGATCCTGTGCCCGCTGATGCGTTCCAGGCGTACGCGGATGTGGAGGCGGCCGGGGCGGCCCTCGAGGAGGGAAAGATCGCAGCGTACTACATCGTGCCGGCGGACTACGGCGAGTCCGGGGAGATCGAGCGGGTGAGCCCGCGATTCCCGGCGGCACCGCCGGACACGGACACGTTTGACTGGGTCCTGGTGACCAACCTGTATCCAAACGCCAGCCGCGAGGAGATCCGCCGCCTCCGCTGGCCCTTCGATCAGACCGGGCCGGCGTTTGTCGCGCTGGGCGGAGAGGGGGGAGAGGGAGAAGCCAGGGGCACGGGAACGGATGTGCTGCCCTTCGTGGTCTCCCTGGCCGTGATGTTGCCCTTATTCAGTGGGGGGAGCTATCTCTTCCAGAGCTTGACGAAGGAGAAGAGCAACCGGGTGATGGAGGTTTTGCTGGTCTCGCTGCGGCCGCGGCAGCTACTTACCGGCAAGCTGCTGGGGCTGGGCGCGCTGATCCTGGTGCAGTACGCGATCTGGATTGTCATTGCGGGGCTGGCTCTGGTGGTGACGGGGCGCAGCGGGGGGCAGCTGCTGAGCGGGATTCACTTATCGCCCGGCGAGGCGCTGTTGGCATTGCCCTATGCGATGGGTGGTTTCGGGTTGTACGCGGCTGTGATGGCCGGCATCGGTGCGCTGGTCGAGGATGTGGAGGGCGGCCGCACGTGGATTTTCATCCTGACGCTCCCGATGATGGCGCCCATCTACCTGTGGACGGTGATCGTCAACGTGCCGCAGGGCGCGCTCGCTGTCGCCCTCAGCCTGTTTCCCTTCTCTGCGCCGGTGGGGATGTTGATGCGCATGACGGCGACATCGGTGCCCGCCTGGCACTTCGCCGTCAGCCTGGGTCTACTGGCGGTGGCGACGGCGGGGACGATCTGGTTGATGGCGCGCCTCTTCCGCGCGCAGACGCTTCTGAGCGGAGAGCGGCTGTCGGTGCGGCGGTTTGTGGAGGCGCTGAGGGGCGGGTAGGGGCTGTGGAACCTTGGGAAGATGGGCAAGGGCGGCGGATCGGGTGGGGCTCGGCGCCCTGGGGGTGGCGGTTCGGAGGAACGAGGTATGGCGTTACCCTTCGCAAGGTGGGGGTTGATCACTCGACGAGGAGTTCACCCCCGGCGATCTCCACGCCGTCGATGAAGGCCAGCACCCGGTGCTGGCCCGGATTGAAGCCCATCTGACCGAGGTCGTACCCCGTCCAATCGCTGTCCAGCGTCAGCTTATCGCGCCCGGCCTCGATCACCCCGGTGCTCTCCTGATCGTGGATCAGGCTGCCGTCGTCCTCGCGGCGGTATTCGACCTTGAAGGTGGCGTCGATGTCCTCAGCCGGCTGATCGAAGGTGACGACGAGCTTGTAGCCGCCATTGGCGTAGACGGTGAACTCGCTGACGGCTGGGTTCAACTGCCAGAAGGCGCTCTCTCCCGTGGTTTCCCCGGTCGACCCCTCCGCCTCCTCGACCTGGATGCCGGCGATACGCCACTGGCCCTCCTCTTTCTGCAGGGAGAAGTCCCAGCGACGGTCAGCGGACTCCCCCCAGTAGCCGACGACCTCGACCATCGCTCCGCTCTCCGACACGGCCTGGCCCGCGATCTGATATCTGGTGGGTCCGTCCTGGATCCCGTACGTCAAGGGGATGAAGCCGGGCGTATCGAACTGGGGCGCGTAGGCCGTGGTCATCAGCGACCTGGCCTTCGCCTCGTCCAGCTCAGCACCGGGGAGGGTGCCCAGGGTGGCGAGAACGAAGGCCTCCACCACCTCCGCAGGCTGAGCCACAGGCTCCTCCGGGACCACCTCGACCGTCTCGCCCGTGGGCTCCCCGGCGGGCTCCTCCGCAGACTCCGCTGCCGGCTCATCCCCGTCGCCGGAGCTGACGGATGGGGTGGGGGCCGGCGTGTCCGTGGGGCTGGCCTCAGCCTGTTCCTCGACGGGCAGTTCTGTCGTCGGCTCCGCGGCGCTTTCCGCGTCGAGGGGAGCGGTGGGGCTTGTCGTTGGGGAGGGCTGGACCTCTGCACCGGTCAGGGATGCGGGCAGTCCGCCGTCGCGGAGCAGGAAGTAGTAGGCGGCGGTGCCGCCAGCTCCCACGATCAAAAGCAGGGCGACGGCCGCGGCGATGAGGCACCCGGTCGGGATCCCCAGCGGCGCGGATCGGGAGGGCACGTCGGTGCGAAGGGGAGCGGCCGAGGACGGCGGGCCGGCGGCAGCGGGGGGCGGGTATCCCGGCGTCGCGGATGGAGAAACGCTGGCCAGGCCGTACACCTGATCCACCCGGGTCCAGGCGCTCATTCCGTCTCTCCAGACTTGATCGTGGGGCTGGACGGCCCCGGAACTGACCAAGCGCTGGAGCTCCTCCCAGGTGTAAGGTCCCTCTTGCTCACCGCCTCGATAGACATACCAGTCCTGTGACACGGGGTGATTCTCTCCTTAACGCTTCTTGTTCTGCTTACGACGTATCTTTCAGCCCGGTTTAGGCAGATTGGATCTGGCCGGACGCGACGGGACCCTGGTTAGAGTCATGCCGACCGGGCCCGGCGCGGCGGCAGTGATTTGGGGCTTATACCCCGTAAGGGGCGCGTTGTCAAGCACGGCAAGGCGGTGGAGCGAGTGATGGTGTGCGACCAGCGGTCGGGTGCGGCGAACGGATAGGGGCCGCTGAGGAGGCCTCCGTGGAGGGCTGACCCGCGTGTCGGCCCAATGGTGGGCGGTTCTCCGGGGGGATGGGGCCGGGTGCTAGTGGCTGGACCGGCTGGTCACCAGGGGCAGGTAGATGCGCGCGGGGATAGTGACGGTGGCGGATGCCGTATCGATCGCGCCGTGATTGTCCCGCACGGTGAGCGTGACGTAGTAGACCCCGGCGGAGGGATAGGGATGGACCTCCACGTCGCTGCCCTCCAGAACTGAGCCGTCACCGAAGCTCCAGCGATATGAGACGATCTCCCCGTCCGGATCAAATGACGGGGTGGCGTCGAAGGTGACGGATTGGCCGGGGCGCGGCGTCGGGGGCGCATAGGTGAAGCTTGCCTCGGGCATCTGGATGGTGGACGTGATCTCAAAGGTGCCGTCGCCGTCGGCGTCGGTGCGTCGGATGGCGGTGGTGGCGCCTGGGGACCAGTCTAAGACGTACTCGTGAACGGCGCCGGGCGCGATGGAGACGGCCTGGAGCTGGAGGGTGGATGCCCCGGTGCTCTCCGTGGAGAAGGGCGAGAGGCCCTCGCAGCCAGACGTCAGGGTGAGGTCGTAATCCGATGCGTCGTTGCCGACGACGCGGTGGCGAAAGGTCTCGGAAGGGAACAGCAGGGTCAGGAGCTGGCGGGACGTGCTGGTGAGATCGTAGTAGAGGGAGTTGGGGACCTCCTCGTGGGCCTCTCCTTGAACCCGCCCGGTGACCTGGCCCTGAGCGTCGTGGGCCTGAAGGTCGCTGGATCCCTTGAGCTCGATCCGCCTGGCACAGGCGGAGGTGAACTTGGCCCCCAGGTCCGGATGGATGTCCTGCTGCGGGCCGTAGTGGTCCTGGAGCTCATATGCCAGGAGCTTGCCAATTTCGCGGACGTAGAAGAGCGGCCCTTCGTGGGCGTAGTAGGGGCCGTAGCGCTCGGCAACGAGCATCCAGCGGAGCTCCGCCGGCTGCACCTGAAGGCCGGCGCCCAGGTCCACGACCTGCAGATTCGCGGGGTAGCCGAAGCCGTGTTTGTCCTGCAGGACGTAGAGCCCGTCCCGGATGTTCCTGTCGATGCCGGCCTGGGTGTTGGCATAGAAGGCGGCACAGGCATCGAGGGCCTGAGCCCTGATGGCGTAGTAGCCGGCGCAGTGCGAGGGCGATTGGCGGCACAGCCGCCAGAGCTGTCCACCCTGCCGGCACAGATCACAGTCGGTGCCCGGGCCGCAGGTCCCAGGATTGCCGGCGCCAACGTAGTCATCGGGGTAGGTGATCTGCATCACGCCCCGGCCCCAGTCGCGGCTGACGATGGTGTTGTCGAAGCCGTGCCCGCCGCACTCCTGGGCAGCGATGGAGAGGATGATGGCTTCCTCGTGGGCCGTGGGGAGGTCGGGGGGCAGGCTGAAGTCGCTGCGGAGGCGGCTCACGGCGTCCTGGATGGCTGCGGCCCTGACCGCTTTCGTGGGCAGGTCATCGGCGCTGCGGGATTGAGCGGCTTCGACGGTGGGTCTGGGCAGAGGGCCGAGCTGCGCCTGTGCGCCGGCGGGGTCCTGGCAGGCGGTGGCGGGGCGAGCCGGTACGGTGGCGCCTGCGATGAGGAGCGTAAGGAAGAGGTAAAGGAACCCCGACTTGAGAAACCTAAGAAACCCAATCTGTGCCAATCGTGCGGCCTCCTGCCCAGAGGATACGTCCCTGATTGTCCTCGCTTCTGCCCGCACGCAGAGCGCCCTGGATGGAACACGCGATCCAACGTCCCTTCACGCTCGGCCTGAGCGGCGGCTTGGCGAATCGAGGTGGTGGCTGAGCTGTCAGCGGGGAGTATAGGCGCGGAACGGCGGACAGTCAAGACCGGCTGGCAGCCTGGCCCGGAGCTGATCCCTGGTCATGCGACCAGGTCCGAGCCTGCACATGCAGAGAGGTGCGGACCTCCCCGGGTGACTGTTTCGGGGCGAGGATGCTGGTGGTAGTATAGGTGAGATAAACGAATGGGCGTCACGACGGTGCACGAGGCCCACATGGCGACGTGTGAACGAAACGGGGGAGAGGATGAACACAAATCGGAGAAACGTGACATCAGCCGGACTGGTGGCCTTGCTGGTGCTGGTGGTGGGAACCGGATGTCTGTGGACGAGCCGCACCGGCCCGGTCAAGACTCAGTCCCGGACCATCGAGCTGGGCGGCGCCCGGTCCGTGGCGGTGGACTTGAGAATGGGCGCCGGTGAGCTGACGCTGGCTGGTGGCGTGGAAGACGGCGGCTCCCTGGCGGAGGCGACGTTCACCTACAACGTGGATGACTGGCTGCCGACGGTGGACTACGTGGTCGGCGGCGACGAGGGCGAGCTGACGATCGAACAGCCGGAGGTGGAGACTGTCAGGTTGGACTCGTACCGTTACGAGTGGGACCTGCGGCTGAACGAGGACGTGCCCATGACGCTAGATGTGGCCCTGGGGGCGGGGAAGAGTGAGATCGATGTGAGCGCGTTGTCCATCACCAGCGTTGACCTGGAGATGGGCGTGGGAGCGGTGACTGTCGACCTGACGGGCGATCGGCGCCGCGACGTGGATGTGAGAATCCGCGGCGGTGTGGGGGAAGCGACGGTCTTGCTGCCTGACGATGTGGGCGTCAGGGCGAGCGTGAGCGGCGGCCTGGGCGACGTGGAGGCGAATGGGATGCAGCGCGATGGCAACAGCTACGTCAACGACGCCTACGGGGAGTCGGAAGCGACCATCGCCTTGGATATCGAGGGCGGCGTTGGAGGCATCGAACTGAAAGTGGTGGATTGATCCTCAACACGGAGCAGGCGGGCCCGGCACTGTGGACGGGAGAGGCCATGGTGCCGGAGGCGAGATTGTTGAGCGTCAGGGCGCTTGTGCCGGGCGTCGCGGTGATTTTGGTGGGGGCGCGGATGTGCCGCGGCGAGCTGGCGGTGGCGGGCGGGATGGCGGGGCCGCCGGAGTGGGCCTGGGCGATTGGATAGGGGGCAGGTGCGTCGCACCGTGGGGGTGATGGTGGAACGCACCCGCCCTCAGACGGACGGCCGTGGTGACGCGGAGCCGTGTGTTGACGATCGATCCGTCTTGCCCGTCCGGACGGTCAGTGGGACAGCCGCAGGACCAAGGGCAGATAGATGGCGTGGCTCTCTTCCTCCGCTGACGTCACGGTGACGTAGCCCGGTTTGCTCACGACGAAGCTCCCCACCGAGTTGGTGACCGTCAAACCCACATCGAACGTCCCGCTGGTGACGTATGTGTGGCTGACTACCGGGCCGGTGGTGGCTTCTTCTCCGTCTCCGAAGCCCCAGAGCCAGGACTCCACCGGGCCGGTGGTGACGGCCGTGAACGTGACCGTGAGCGGGGCCGTGCCACTGACGAGATCGGCGGTGAAGCTGGCTGTCGGTGCGCCGGGCGCTGCATTGACGAGTATGTAGTCCGGCTTCGATCTCTCCGCGGTTCCTCCCGGGCCCGTCACCACCAGCGTCACGCCGAAGGTGCCAGCGGTTTCGTAGTTGTGCGCAGGATTGGCAATCTGGGAGGCGCCGCCGTCCCCAAATTGCCAGTGGTAATCCGTGACGGTTCCCGTGACGGTACTGGTGAAATGAACGGTGAGGGGGGCGTCGCCGCTCTGCGGATACCCCTCGAAGTCCACCTCAGGCGGTGGCTCCGTGACGGTGACGTATCGGGTGTGTGTCACCGTGTCAGTCCCTCCCGGCAGCAGTGCCAGGGGTCCGCCCGCCCCCACTCTGAGAGCGACTGAGTAGATGCCGGTGGCGGTGTAGGTGTGGGTGGGATGGTGGATCATGCTCAGTCCGCCATCGCCAAAGTCCCACTGCCACGAGGTCACGGGCCCGATGGAGGTGTCGGTGAAGGCGACGGTGAGCGGAGAGATCCCGTGTACGGGATCGGCGGTGAAGCCTGCCGAGACAGCCTCGTAGACGGTCACGCAGTTCGCTTGCGTGGCGGTGTCTGTACCGCCCGGTCCGGCGACGGTGAGCGTGACGGTGTGCGTCCCTAGCGCCTCGTAGGTGTGCGTGGGGCTCTGCCTGCCGCTCGTGAGGCCGTCTCCGAAGGCCCATTCACTGGCGTCGAAGTCCCCGCTGGAGGTGTTTGTGAATATGACGGTCAGCGGCGCGAAACCGACGGTGGGGGCGGCGTCAAATGCTGCATTGACGGGCAGGTAGCCAGTGATCAAGTGAGCGCGGGTGAGGGTATCGGTGCCGCCTGGCCCATCGACGGATAGGGTGACTGTGTACGGTCCGGGCGCTGTGTATGTGTGGGATGGGCTTTCCGTCGTGCTGGTGAGTCCGTCGCCGAATCCCCACAGGCTGCTGGTGTAGTCCCCACTGGACGCATTGGTGAAGGTCACATCCAGGGGCACGGGGCCGGAGCGCGGCGTGGCCTCGAAGGCTGCCTGGACGGCCGAGAAGGCGGTGATCAGGTTGGGGCGGCTGATCGCATCGCTGCCGCCGGGTCCGGTCACGGTCAGTGTCACCGTGTACGTCCCCGGGGCTGCATATGTGTGCGTTGGGCTTTGGACTGAGCTTGTCACGCCATCCCCGAACGACCAGAGCCAGGCGTCTACGGCGCCGCCGGTCGACGTGTCTGTGAAGGTCACGGTGAGAGGACTGACGCCGCTAACGGGATTGACCGTAAAGTCTGCTACGGGCTGATCCGTTATGTAGGCCACCCTGAGATCGGATCGGCCGGCATCGTAGTAGCTGATGTGGGGGTAATCGTCCGCATCCAGTGCAAGGGAGCTGAACTGTCCGACGTCTCCGTCGCTGTCCACAGTCTGCGTCTGCCAGCCATCGGCGTCCTGATAGGCGTGCTTGAGCGTACCATTGATGGCGTCGTAGTAGCTGACGTGAGCGTAGGCGCCATGCATGACAAGGGATGTGTGCCAGAAGGACCCGCTGTCCACGGTCCACATGGTGGACCATCCCACAGGTGCGTACCCTGTGGCGACCCTCAGCGCGCCGAGGAACCCATCGTAGTAGCTGATGTAGGGATTGCCCAGATCGTCCAGGGCAAGGGCGCTGTCCATGCCAACCCGGTTCCAGGATTCGCCGTAGTAGGCCACGACGGCGTCGATCCAGGCGCCTCCCGCGATTTGCCGCGTATAGATGAGGTCGCCGTTGTAGTGCTCGTAGTAGCTGATGTGCGGGTATCCCTCTCCGTCCAGGGCCAGAGAGGTATAGGTGCCTCCCGGAAAGCCCGTGCCCACGGTTTGACTCAGCCAGCCCGCGGCGCTCAGGAGAGCGTACTTGGGACGCTCGGTGGTGGCATCGTAGTAGCTGATGTGGGGCGTGTAGGGGAACGTAGACTCCAGGGCAAGGGATGTGTATTGACCGACATCCCCGGCGGTATCCACGGTCTGACTATGCCATCCAGAAGCGTCCTGGTAGGCGTACTTCAGGTCTCCACTCAAGACGTCATAATAGCTGATGCGGGGATAGCCATCACCGGCGAGGGCCAGCGAGGTGTACTGACCGACGTCGCCAGCAGTGTCCACGACGCTCGTGTACCAGCCGGTCGCGTCCTGCCAAGCGTGCCTCAAGTCTCCCCCGGCCCAGTCGTAGTAGCTCACGTGCGCGTACCCGTCGTCGTCAAGGGCGAGTGCGGTGTAGAGGCCGACGTATCCCTCGGGTCCCAGCGCGACAGGCTGGATGTGCCATCCGGATGCGTCCTGGTGCGCGACCTTGAGGTCGTCGATGTCCTCGTCATAGTAGACGGCGCGGGCATAGCTTTGGGCGTCCAGGGCCAGCGAGCCGTACTGACCGACGTTGCCTTCGCTGTCGACCGTCTGGGTGTGCCATCCTGCGGCGTCCTGGTAGGCGTACTCCAGGTCATTCTCGGTGTTGTCGTAGTGCACGATGTGGGGGTATCCACTGTCGTCCACACGCAGGGACGGATAGAAGCCCATCGATCCGGCGCTGGCAACGGTTTCCGTCTGCCAGGCGGAGGCATCAAGGGTCGCATGCCGCAGGTCCTGCTCATCCCAGTGCCGATAGGCGATGTGGACTGTGTCGTCCTGGCCGACGTCGAGGGAGAGGCGCGCATGCCATCCTATATCGGTGTCCGCTGTGGTCGTATACCAGGAGGTTCCGTCATGCGCGGCGTACCAGAGATCGTACCCGCCCGTCAGATTGCCATTGCAGGCGATGTGGGGATGCCCGCTGCTGTCAAGGTCGATCGACGTGAAAGAGGCGGCAAAGTATCCGAACTCCACCAGCGGCAGCGTGTGCCATCCCTCCCCATCGCGGAAGGCGTAGGTGAGGGTGGTGGCCTGGTTCTGGTAGGACATGTGCGGGTTTCCATCGCCATCGAGGGCCAGCGATGGGTAGAAGCCGAGCTGGTCGACGGATTCAACTTTCCAGCTCCCGTCGTCAGGATCACGATGGGCGTACAAGACGCCCTCATCGTAGTGGGAGGCAAAACCGATATGGGGATTGTCGCTCTCATCGAGGGCCAGGGATACGCTCGGCTCGTATACCGGCACATCTCGGCGCACGGCCTCGAAGTGCCAATCCGCGCCGTTGTGGAACCCGTAGTACACGTCACCGGTACCGTCGTCATCCGGGTCGACGTGGAACGCGATGTGCGTATGGCCAATGGAGTCAACGGCGATGCTCGTAGCCACGACGTTGTTCCCCAATGCCGAAAGCAGCTTCGGGGGACAGTCGACGCAGTCAATCGCCCAAGATTGGGCACCGTGCCTCAGGTGGCGCGAGGGCTGTGGCCCGAGGGCTTCGTGCCGTTCGACGAGCTGCACATCGGAACGCTTGGACATCGGCACCGGTTCCGACGGCGTGATCCTGGAAGCCGCGAGGACGGCCTGGCCTTCTGCCCAGACGTGGCAGAGGCATAGCACGCCCACAGCAGCGAACACGGAGGTAGTCAATGAGAGCCATCGCCTTGTCATATGAGAGTCCTGTCCTTTGTCGGGCTGATCCGTGCCTACCTCGCATCGGAGATGCGCGAAGTCGCACCGATCAGCACTTTGATAGCGCACGACCCGGTCGTCCGCATCATGGGCCGCCGCGCGGGCTGTGCAAACACTCTGCCGGAGTCGAGGTGGTCCGGCCGGAAGTGGCCGTTCGCTGGTGCTCTGCCCTGGAGATCTACCGGGGCACTCCAGGGACGGCACCTGGCAGTCAAGTCGTTTCCACGCGACTGATTCTGCACAGGTAGGATTCTGATTCATGCGGTATGCAGTCAGTGGTCACGTGGTCTCCGCTGACCGGGGCGACGTGGCACGACAAGCGGGGGAGGTTCAGATCTCGATCCCTCGACGTGAGCGTCAACCCAGTCTTGCCAGCGACGATGTTATGTGCTTTGATGAGCCAGGCAGCGTTCACGCAGAACGATCGGGGGTTCGTATAGCAATTTCATCCAAGACGGGAAGCTGTTCGCCCGAAGAACTGCGGAAGGGGCGAATCAGGACCAGGCCCTAGATCTCCCGAACGCGCACATGATGTCTATGGCTGCGGCGACTATACCATTGACCCCTCCGGTGTCAAGCCGGGGGGATCAAGGTGCCGTATTGTAGTAACGACTTCAGTCGTTGGACGGAACCGCTGAAGCGGTTACTACAGCGGCTTTCTGGTGCCGATGCCAGCGGCAGTGGCCCGCAGCTGGGGCCGTTCAGATTGGGGCGCTGTGGCAAGTATTGTAGTAAC
>Ga0207796_1000503_pt1 | contig 15635 bp, 17 predicted proteins | sample Pon1CUnioCityCA_6_FD_187274 | JGI IMG/M metagenome (GOLD analysis project Ga0207796, IMG submission 187274) | Marine sediment microbial community from Union City, CA, USA - Pond 1C Sediment 1 (SPAdes) | ecosystem: Environmental > Aquatic > Marine > Intertidal zone > Salt pond sediment ...
AATCGTTCCTGGGCAGCGGCGTAGAGCGACTCGTTGTGCCACAGTGTATCATCGGCGTCAAAAGCTATCACGTCAATGACCATGATCAACCAGCACGATCCTTGTCAGCAGCTTTCCGCGGGGGTTCATACCGCTCGTAGTAGCCCAGAACCTCTCCATCAGGGGCGCGCACCACACGCATAAAGATCCGGTATTTCTCGTTGTCGGTGATCAGGCGCTCGTCCAGGCCTTGATGCATCTCGGCCAATATCTCCTTCATCATCTGCTGCGACAACTCGTTATGGCAATCGAGCACCGAGCACCCCATGAGGCTCTCCCGCTCATCGTAGTGGGCAATGGCCGCCTTGTTCATATAGCGCGTCACATGGTCGGTATCCGCAACCAGTATCGGATCCTTCAGACTGTCCAAGATAGCAGCCATAAACGAGGCATCAATCATGTAACCTCCCCTTTTCGCAGTTCCCTCTGCCCTGAGCTGACTTGAGCCAGAGCAGGAGCTCACAGCCGCAGCTAAAATAGGCCGTCCACAGATAGGTAGCGCTGGCCCGTATCGGCCATAACGCAGACAATAACAGGTTCCCCGGCCGATTCGGCCGCTATTTTGAGCGCCACATGTGCCACCGCCCCAGACGATATACCGACCAGAAAGCCCTCCTCCCGTGCGATGCGACGGCACATGGTAAATGCCTCGGCCTCGCTTACAAGAACGATCTCGTCGATCAGCTCACGATCAAGGGTCTCGGGCACAAAGCCAGGCGCCGTCCCCATCATTCGGTGCGGGCGGAAGATGCCCTGCGAAATGGTGGGGGAATCGGCTGGTTCCACCGCTATGAGGCGCACTCCCGGTTTCTTCTCCTTGAGAAAGCGCCCAGCCCCGCAAAGAGTCCCACCAGTGCCCAGGGCTGCCACCAAGATGTCAATCCGGCCGTCGGTATCCTGCCAGATCTCGGGGCCGGTCCCCAGGTAGTGGGCGCGGGGATTCGAAGGGTTGACATGTTGGCCCACGTAAAAGTACTCGGGATGCTCGGCACGGATCTCTTTGAGTCGTCTCCGCGCCCCTGCGGTACCCTCGGCGGCGGGGGTGAGAACCAGTTGCGCACCCAGCGCCTGCAGAATCCTGCGACGCTCGACGCTCTGGATCTCGGACATGACCAGAATTGCCCTGTAGCCCTTGACCGCTGCGATCATGGCCACGGCCATCCCGGTGTTGCCGCTGGTGCACTCGATCAAAATACTCCCTGGCGCGAGCTCGCCCCTGTCCTCTGCATCTTCAATGATCTGCAGCACAGCACGATCCTTGAGACTGAGCGGGTTCATGAACTCGCACTTGGCAAAGACGCGCCATCCACCTGCCAGCCGAGCCAGCTTTAGCAGTGGCGTGCCGCCGACCATGCCGGTTATGCAGCTGTGGAATCTCATCGTTCCCTGGTTCGCCAATTTCCGTCTCCAGACAGCGCTTGACCGATTGCGAAAAGCATTGTACAATAGGCGCGCTTTGGGGCCAAACCTGGCACCTTCGCTAGCCGGGCGACCCTGTCTAGCCAGAGCCTGTGCGAACGGATCACACAAATGTGGACAACCAGCCAAAGAACAGCTGGTTTCTCTATAAGGGGTAAAGAACGGAATCATGCCGATCTATGAGTACCATTGCGCCGATTGCGATAGGGACTTTCAGAAGCTCCGCCCAATGAGCAAGGCCAGTTCACCTGCGCCTTGCAGCTATTGCGGGGGCCAACACACTGTGCGCGCCCTCTCTCTCTTCGCAGCGATCAGCAAGAGCAGCAACGGAGAAAGCCGTTCTGTAGGCGGAACCTCAAGCGCATGTTCATCGTGCGCAGCCACCAGTTGCGCCACCTGCAATCACTAGTCGCGCACAGCTACTGGAGCCGCCCCGCACTGAAAGGAGCCCTATGGACCTATTTGAAAAGTGTCGCACTTGGACCGCTGCCAAGGACCTGAAGGACGCTGGCCTGTACCCCTATTTCATGCCCTTGGACGAGACCGAGGGCAATGAGGTCACCATCGGGGACAAAAGGCTCGTGATGATCGGGTCGAACAACTACTTGGGACTCACCACACACCCCAAAGTGCGGGAAGCAGCCATCGAAGCCACGCGCCAATTTGGAACGAGTTGTACTGGCTCGCGCTTTCTCAACGGTACCCTGGCCTGGCACTTGGAGCTTGAAGAGCGGCTGGCTGATTTTATGGAGAAGGAGGCGGCCCTGGTCTTCAGCACCGGCTACCAGGTCAACTTGGGCACAATCTCCTCCTTGGTTGGGCGAGGCGACTATGTCATCACTGACAAGGATGACCACGCCAGTATTGTAGACGGTTGCCGCCTATCCTTTGGGAAGCTGAAGCGTTTCCGCCACAATAACTCCCAGGACCTGGAAAGAGTGCTGGGCCAACTGCCCGCCAAGGGCGGCAAGCTCGTGGTCGTGGATGGTGTCTTTAGTATGGCAGGCGACATCGCTCCGCTGCCCGAACTCGCCGAGATTTGTAAGAGGTTCGATGCCCGTCTGATGGTGGACGATGCGCATTCGGTCGGAGTGCTGGGTGGCGGCAAGGGCACACCAGTGCACCTGGGCGTAAATGACGACGTGGACCTGGTGATGGGCACGTTCAGCAAGTCCTTCGCCTCTCTCGGTGGCTTTATCGCAGGATCCGAGCCGGTCATCCACTACATTCAGCACCACGCCCGCTCACTGATCTTTAGCGCCTCAATGCCGCCGGGGAATGTGGCAGCGGTATCCGCGGCACTGGACGTGATGATCGAGGAGCCGGAACGTATTGAGCGCGTGAACGAGATCGGCGACTATATGCGGAAAGAGTTCCGAGCGCTGGGCTTTGACACAGGTCCCAGTGAGACGCCAATCATCCCCATCATTATCGGCGACCAGAACGCTACCTTTCTCACCTGGCGGCTGCTCTTTGAGGAGGGCGTGTACACCAATCCAGTCATCCCGCCGGCGGTGCCCGCGACCCAATCTCTGCTGCGCACCAGCTACATGGCAACACATACCAACGAGCAACTGGAGTTTGTACTGGAAAAGTTTGAAAAGATCGGCAAGATGCTTGATCTTATCTAGTGCGACGGAGCCCCCCGCGCGCCGGGCTTGATCTGGCAGCCTCACGGATCACGGACGTGCAGGGATATTCAGCCATGGCAACGATTCCGCTTCCGCCCCCAGATGCCTGTACGGCAGCGCCTGCTGCAACCATTTTCCCGAGAACTGATAGCCCCCATCTGGCTTGCCAGAGCGCCAGAGTTGGGTTATACTACTCGCACTTGTCCCGGAGTGAGCCTGGCAGCAGGCAAAAGCTCCGAGAGACGCGAACCAAGGTGCATTGATGCAATCAGAAGAACAACCCAAATCCCGAGGATGCGCGGTTGTCCGCGAGATCCTGGAGACTATACTCTTCACGCTGCTCATCTACTTTCTCGTCCGCTTCTTCGTGTTCGAGAACTACCGTGTCCAGGGCTACAGCATGACGCCGACCTTGGAGGACGAGCAATACCTGGTGGTCAGCAAGCTCAGCTACCGAATTGGCGAGCCACAGAGAGGGGATATCATAGTCTTTGAGGACCCGCACAGGCAGGATCGCAAACTGATCAAACGCTTGATCGGGTTGCCGGGGGAAGTAATCGAGATCCAGCGTGGAGAGGTGTATATCAACGGGCAAAAGCTAGATGAGCCATATCTAAATGGCCTGGGGCACTATTCAGTACCCTCTACACCGATCCCAGGTGGCCAGTACTATGTCCTCGGGGACAACCGCAGTAACTCCAGTGACTCCCATAGCTGGGGGACCTTGGACGGGGAGAATATCGTGGGCAAGGCTTGGCTATCCTACTGGCCCCCGCACCTATGGGGGATCGTGCCACACGAGGTCTATGGAAGCGTCCAGTAGCCGGATGCCAGTGACGGGAACAGAAGGACAGGCATGACGTATTCGGAAGATCAGGTCAAGGCCATTGTGCGCAAGGTCCTGCTCCGGACCTTGGGACCGGACGGGGTCGAAGAAGCCGAGACCAAAGCGCCGTCCAGCCAGAAAGCTCGCCGGGCGCGAACGACGGTCACTGAGGCCGATGTGCTTGCCGTGCCATCCGGGGGGAAGCTATCCATCCCTGCCAATGCCATGATCACACCCCTTGCCCGCGACACGGCAATCGAGCGCCGGGTCGAACTGGTGCAAGAGCCCGACGCTTTGCTGGAAGCGGAGCGCAAGGTTGCGTCAAGCTCCAGCCGGTCCGTTGCCCTGGGCGCCGACCATGGCGGCTATGCGATGAAAGAAGACCTGAAGGGGTATCTGGGAGACCTGGGCTACGAGATCATCGATTGCGGCACTGGCAGCAAAGACTCGGTGGACTATCCGGACTTTGCCTACGCAGTTGCCAAGTTGGTGTCTGAAGGACATGCCTGGCGCGGAATCATGGTGGATGGAGCAGGGATCGGATCCTGCATGGCAGCAAACAAGGTTCCTGGCGTGCGCGCAGCAATGTGCTACGACCACGCCACGGCAGTCAATTCGCGCGAACACAACGACGCCAACGTCCTGACCCTGGGCGGCGTGCTTCTGGGCACGAACCTGGCCCGCCAAATCGTCAAGACCTGGCTAGAGACCGATTTCGGTGGCGACCGGCACGCGCGCCGGGTGAACAAGATCATGGCCATCGAAAAGCGATTCTCGCGCAAATAACGAGGGACAACCGTGAGACTCGATCCGGCGACCGTTGAGAATCTAGTCGAGCAGATCACCAAGCAGGTCCTGCTCCTGCTCGCCGAGGAGCAGGCAAGCACGCAGCCCGGTGACAACGGCGGCACCTGCACCGACTGTATCGGCGAGTGTGTCACCAAGTGCGAAGACAAGATCAAAGAAGTGGTAGATGCTGGCGCGTCGCGACTCACCTCGACATTGGGCAACGTCGATATGAGTACAGACATCGCCAAGCTGATCGATCACACCCTGCTCAAAGCAGATGCTACACAGGATCAGATCGCCCAGCTCTGTTATGAGGCGAGCAAGTTCGCGTTTGCTGCCGTTTGCGTAAATCCTACCCACGTCAAGCTGTGCAGCCAGCTCTTGAAAGGCAGCCAAGTGCACGTCTGCACAGTAGTTGGCTTTCCACTGGGTGCGACGCCGCCAGAGGTCAAAGCCTACGAGGCCCAGCAAGCAATCGACGATGGGGCGACCGAGGTGGACATGGTCATCAACATCGGCGCGCTCAAGTCCAAGGATTATGCACTGGTCGAGCGGGATGTAGCCATGGTGGCGCGTGCCTGCCATGCGGGTAGGGCCATCTTGAAGGTGATCATTGAGGCCGCCTTGCTAACGGACGAAGAGAAGGTGATTGCCTGCCAGTTGGCCAAGGCAGCAGGCGCCGAGTATGTGAAGACCAGCACCGGATTTGGTCCGGGCGGAGCTACGGCGCACGACGTGGCACTGATGCGCCAGGCAGTAGGGCCGGGGCTGGGCGTTAAGGCAGCGGGAGGCATCAAGAGCCTTGCCGATGCAAAGGAGATGGTGGCTGCTGGAGCCACCCGGATCGGGGCCAGCGCCGGGGTCAAGATCTTGCAGGAAGCATCATGAGTATCAGGCGCAACCACGCAGCAAAGGAGATGAACATTGGCCGTTGATCTTCGTTCCTACGTATTCTTGGATAGCTTGCAGCCCCAGATGGCTGCATTCATCGGTTCGACCGCGCGAGGATTTCTCCCGCTGGCTGGGGATGCGTCCCTGTGGGTCGAGATCTCGCCCGGGATTGAGATCAACCGCATCACGGACGTAGCGCTCAAATCTACCAAGGTGCGGCCCGCCGTACAGGTGGTTGAGCGGCTCTTTGGCCTACTGGAGGTACACTCTTCGGAGCAGGCCGAGGTGCGCGCCTCCGGTGAAGCGATCCTCGATGCCCTGGGCGTGCATTCTGAAGAGCGCTGGAAACCGATCATCCATTCAAGTCAGATCATCCGCAGGGTGGATGCTCACCAGACCCAATTGATCAACCGCAACCGCAACGGCATGATGCTGATCGCGGATCAAACGCTATACGTGATGGAGGTGGAGCCTGCCGCCTATGCGGTCTTGGCAGCCAACGAGGCAGAAAAGGCAGCCAACATCAACATCGTGGAGGTCCGGCCCTTTGGCAGCTTTGGGCGGGTGTACCTCGGTGGCGAGGAACGCGATATTATGGCTGGATACACGGCAGCGGTACAGGCGATTGAGGACCTGTCCGGACGCACGGTAGCATCACGACGGAAGGACTAGAGCGCGACACGTGCCGTATGACACGTGAGATTTGAGAAGGAGGACAAGATACAGATGGCAGAAGCATTGGGCATGATTGAGACTCGAGGGTTTGCCTCCGTGGTCGAAGCAGCGGACGCTATGGTCAAGGCCGCCAAGGTCGAGTTGGTCGGCTACGAAAAGATCGGTGGGGGCTATGTGACCGCCATCGTCCGCGGCGACGTCGCTGCCTGCAAGGCCGCTGTGGAAGCAGGCGTCCGTGGCGCCGAGAAGGTTGGCGAGGTAGTGTCAGTCCACGTCATCCCCAGGCCGCACGTGAATATCGATCTCGTGCTACCTCTGGGCCGGCGCGAACAGGTCCTGCAGGAGTTGGGAGAATAGGCAGCCTATGAATTTGCTGCACGAGTTGGCTCCCGGACCCGACGTGCCGGATGTGATCTATGTGGTCGTCGAGGTCCCCAAAGGGAGCCGTAACAAGTACGAGTATGACAAGGGGCGAGGCTTTGTCAAGCTGGATCGCGTGCTCTACTCGCCGATCCACTATCCCGGCGACTATGGGCTGATCCCGAGCACCCACTACGACGACGGCGACCCGCTTGACGTGCTGGTCATGGTCAACGAGCCGACCTTTCCGGGGTGCATTATCGAGGCCCGGCCCATTGGCCTGTTCCAAATGATGGACCGCGGCGTTGCCGACGACAAGGTGTTGGCCGTACCGGCCTACGACCCGATCTTTCAGGACTACTACGACCTGCCGCACATACCGCAGCACTTTTTGGCCGAGATGGGGCACTTTTTCGAGGTCTACAAAGAGCTGGAGGGCGTGCCAACTGAGGTCATGGGTTGGGAGCGTGCAGATGTGGCGCGCAAACAGATCTTGTACGCGGCAGACCTCTACCAGCAGCGACTTGCCGAATCAGCGGAGTCGGAGCTTTAGCAAATGGAGGTTGTGCCCGGCCTCCACTGGGTCGACAGCATCTGGGATACGAAGGTCTATATCCTGCAGGAGGGGGATAGGGCCATCGTGATCGATGCTGCCATGCCGGGACGTGCCAGGGCTGTGTGGCGCCACCTTCACGGGCTGGGATACGAGCCCGATGCCGTGAGCGGCATCTGGCTTACCCACGGCGACATTGACCACATGGGCAGCGTAGCAGCACTCAAGGCACGCTCCGGAGCTCGGGTTGTGACCCATCGTGCGGACGTCCCGCTTGTGGCTGGCATCGCTGCCCGCCAGCTGGGCCCCCTGCCGATGTCTGGCACCTATCAGAGGTTGTTCAACTTGGTCGTCCGCCGGGTACTCCGTTATCAGCCCACAGAGGTGGACCACCCCGTTGAGGATGGGGATGTCCTCGGCGGCTGGCAGGTTGTGCACACGCCGGGCCACACTGCTGGAAGCGTGAGCTTTTACCATCGCGAGCGCGAGATCATTATCGTCGGTGATGCGCTTAACCACAAGCGCGGAAGGCTGGGAGCACCGCCCCCAATCTTTACGCCTGATATGAGGCAGGCTCATGCTTCCATCCAAAAGATTGCGGGACTGGATTTCGATATCTGCTGCTTTGGTCACGGCCCGCCACTGAAGGGAAACGCTGCCCAACGGGTGCGCGCGTTCGCCGAGTCGCTCTCGCTGTGACGCTGTATCGATAGGAGGATCAATGCTACTGGGCAAAGTGGTAGGCACGCTGGTGGCAACGCAGAAAGATGAAAAGCTGGAGGGCTTCAGGCTTATGGTCGTGAAGCAGCTAAACATCGAAAATGAGGAGACGGGGGGGTACGTGATCGCCGCCGATGCAGTCCAGGCCGGAGTCGGCGACACCGTGCTCTACGCCACTGGCTCTTCTGCCCGGCAGACGGTGTTGACCGACAAGAAACCATGCGATGCGGTACTCATGGCGGTCGTGGATACTTGGGAAGTCGGCGGCGTGGTAATCTACCAGAAGGACGCATGAGCGAGGCTGCGACGATCCTGGTTGCTGACGACAGGCCGGAAAGCGTGCGCCTGGTCCGCCACTTGTTGCAGGCGGAGGGCTATGCGACTGTAGCCGCCTACGACGGCAAAGAAGCCCTGGACCGGATCCGCCAGCACCTGCCGGATCTGGTAATCCTCGACCTCAACATGCCCGTCATGAACGGGTACGAGGTCTGCCAGCGGCTCAAGGCTGACCCGGTAACGACCGATATCCCGGTGCTGATGCTCACCGCCTGGGCCGATCCTGAGCAGCGGGTAAAAGGCCTGCAGCTCGGAGCCGTGGATTATCTTGCCAAACCGTTCGACTACCGGGAGCTGGTAGCCCGCATCCAGACGCGGCTACGGGCAAAGCAGGAGGCCGACCGGCTACGGGCCGCACAAAGGGCAATACGCGGGACCTTTGAGCGATACGTGCCGGCCCACGTGGTGGAGCAGTTGCTGGCCGACCCTACACAGGTGAGCCTTGGAGGCAAGCAGCAGGTAGTCACCATACTATTTGCCGATCTGCGTGAATATACTTCGCTGGCAGAGATGCTGCCCCCAGATCAGCTGGTGGACGTGCTCAATGGCCATTTGAGCGTGGCAGTCCAAGCCATATTGGCTAACGACGGCGTCATATGCCAGTACGCAGGCGACCAGGTCATGGCCATCTTCAACGCCCCCCTCCCCCAGGCAGACCACGCGCTGCGGGCGGTGCGCGCTGCCATATGCCTGGGTCAGGCAATGGCCGACTACCACGCTGGACTGCCACCTGAGCTACGCATGGAATTCGGAGTGGGTATTGCCTCCGGCGAGGCGCTGGTGGGCAATATTGGCGCCAAGGAGCTATTACACTACACCGCCATTGGCGATACGGTCAACCTGGCGCAGCGCCTGGAGGAAATCGCGGACGGTGGAGAGATACTCCTGACCGAGTGTACGCGCCAGTTGCTGGATGGTACTCAAATGCGACTTGAGCCCAACGGACCCACTCAGGTGCGTGGTCGCAATGGACCGGTAAACGTCTACACGCTGCGGGGATTGCCAAAGGGGGAGAGCAGATGACGCTTTCGTTGGATGAACAGCGTATCGCCGAGATCGTGCAAAAGGTGATGGCGGACATACAACCTACGGCACCACGACTGGACGGCTCGCCTGCCAGCTCGAATGGGGCCAGGCCAGTTGCTACGTCCTCCGTGCCAGCGGGAGGCTCTTACGGTGTGTACCCCGACATAGAGGCAGCCATCGCTGCGGCGACAGCGGCTCAGAAACGCCTCGTCGACATACCGATGGAACGGCGTGCAGCGCTGCTGACATCGATGCGGCAGGCAGCGACCGAGTCGGCACCGGTGATCGCCCGGGCAGCCTGGCAGGAAACCGGCATGGGTCGCTATGAGGACAAACTGCAAAAGAACCTCCTGGTCGCAGAACGAACACCGGGTACGGAAGCTCTGCAGGCACAGGCGTGGACCGGCGACAGGGGCCTGACATTGGTCGAACTGGCACCCTATGGCGTCATTGGAGCCATCACACCTAGCACGAACCCCACCTCGACAATCATCTGCAACGCCATCGGCATGATCGCTGCCGGCAACTCGGTCGTATTCAATGCCCATCCTGGCGCAAAAGCATGCTCGGCACAGACGGTACAGATCTTAAATCAAGCGATCCAGCGGGCAGGGGGACCGCCCGATCTGATCACCTGTCCGGTAGAGCCAACCATCGACAGCGCGCAGTTCCTGATGCGCCACCGCGCTATCGGGCTGCTGGTAGTAACCGGCGGACCTGGCGTTGTACGCGAGGCGATGAAGTCGGGCAAGAAGGCCGTCTGCGCCGGGCCGGGCAATCCGCCTGTGATTGTGGATGAGACCGCCGATTTGGAGCAAGCGGGCCGGGATATCGTCAAGGGTGCATCGTTCGACAACAACGTGGTATGCATCCTGGAAAAAGAGATCCTTGCCGTCGACTCAATCGCGGATCAACTGAAGGCGGTCATGCTTCAACGGGGGGCGGTCGAGATCAGTTCCTGGCAGTTGAACCGGTTGATGAAGGTGATCATGGCCGAGGATCATGGACCAGGCAAGCACGGCGTGATCAACAAAGCCTTTGTTGGCAAGTCACCCAGCGTGATCCTGCGCGAAATCGGAGTGCAGGTCGACGAGAGTGTGCGCCTGGTCGTAGCAGAGACCGACGCGCAGCATCCGCTGGTATGGACCGAGCAGCTGATGCCGGTCATACCGCTGGTACGCACGCGTAACGCGGACGAGGCCATCGATCTGGCCAAGGCAGTCGAGCAGGGAATGGGACATACGGCAATGGCTCACTCCAAGAATCTCGATGTCCTGAGCCGCATGTCGCGTGAGATCAACACCAGCATATTTGTCAAGAACGGGCCGAGCCTGGCTGGATTGGGCTTTGGAGGCGAGGGATTCACCTCCTTTTCCATTGCTAGCCCCACGGGCGAGGGAGTCACTAGTGCCCTGGATTTCGCTCGCGTGCGCCGCTGCACACTCGTAGACGCATTCCGCATTGTCTAGCAGCGGATGCCTGGAATCTCAACCGAGACACACCGCACACATTGGGCAGAGAGGAGAACCATAACATGACAGAGACCCGAAAAACGATCATACTCTTGGCCGTGCTGATGAGCTTGCTGACGCTTGCAGCCTGTGGGGATCCGACCCAGGGGCACCTGAAGGCTGGGAACAACTTTACATCCGCCGGGCAGTTCGCAGAAGCCGTGGAAGAATATGAGGCGGCGCTAGAGCTCGATCCGGACAACGTGGACGTGATGACCAATCTCGGCGTGGCCTACTACCAGCTTGGACAGCCAACTATGGCTATCGATATGTACAACAAGGCTATAGAAATCGCACCGGAGGATGCAGACATACGCTCCAACCTGGCTGCATCTTACGTGCAGCAGTACGAGCCCGAGGGGACGACGGAGCCACTGGAGATGGCCCTGGAGCAATACCAGAAGGCAGTCGAGCTAGATCCGGACTTGCCCGAAGCCCACTACGGGTTGGGCGTGGTCTACATGCTGCTGGGCCAGACTGAAGACGCCATTGCGTCCTTTGAAAAGTTTCAGGAGCTGGACAAAGGCACCGATCCCCAAGCTACTGAAAACGCTCAGGCTATCTTGGAGCAGCTGAGAGGTCAGTAGATGCACCAGCTAACAACCCTGCCTAATGGTCTAAGGATTCTGTCCGTTAGGCTACCCTATGTCCAGTCCGTGAGCCTTGGCTTCTTCCTGCATGTAGGCTCGCGGTATGAGAGCGAACCGCTGTCCGGAGCATCCCATTTCATCGAGCACATGGTGTTCAAGGGAACAGAGCACCGGCCTACCGCACTGGACATTGTCGAGGCCATCGAGGGACGCGGGGGTCTGCTCGGAGCCAGCACCGGTTTGGAGACCACCCTTTACTGGGCCAAGGTGGCCTCAGACCACCTGCCCGAGGCGTTGGACGTGTTAAGCGACATGCTGCTAGGCGCCAAGTTCGAACCGTCCGAGATGGAGAAGGAGCGGGCGGTCATTGGCGAAGAGATAAGCTATACCCTTGACGCGCCGGACAGCCTCTCGCAGCTCATCGTCAACCAACTACAGTGGCCCGACCATCCGCTGGGACGGGACATCGCGGGCACGCGCCAGAGCGTATCGGCACTCACCCGCGACACACTGCTGGAATTCATGGCGGAACATTACCGGCCTGGCCGAGCGATCCTGGGGATCGCGGGGGATGTCCAGCACGAGGAGATTGTGACCTGGGCCGAGTCAAAGATGAGCGGATGGGAAGCAAAACCCCCCGCCGCCTGGGAACCGGCCCCTCCCAGCCGCCAGGGGCCCATGGTGGAGATCAAGCACAGGGAGACTGAACAAGCGCAACTCACCTTCAGTTTCGCCGGCCTGTCACGCGGCGATCCGGACCGATATGTGCTGCAGCTACTCAATGTGCTCTTGGGCGAAGGCATGCGTTCGCGCCTGTTTCAGCAAGTACGAGAGCGGTTGGGCCTGGCCTACAGCGTGGGCTCGTATATCACCAGCCTGCAGGATACGGGCGCAGTGGGCCTGTACGCGGGTGTGGGACCGGGTCGCGCGGAGGAAGCCATCCGTGCGATTATTGACGAATTGGACCGGCTCCGACAGGAGCCGATCGAGCGCGATGAACTGATCAGAGCGGTGGAGTTTGTAAAGGGTCGCCTGGCGCTCTCGCTGGAGGACTCGTTTGCGATTGCCGCCTGGTACGCGCGCCAACAGCTCCTTAGTCCAGAGGTACTGGAGCCAGAAGAGGCCATATCCCGTCTGGAGGCCGTGCAACCGGAGGATATCCAGCGGCTGGCAAGCGGTATCTTTCAGACGGAGAGGCTGAACCTTGCGGTCGTAGGGCCCTTTTCGCAGAATGGCGGTCGCTTTCGCAGGGCCGTTCACTTCTAGCCCTTGACTGGGATGCTATCAGAAGATGGAGGAGTCGAACACTGTGGCTATCAAATTACTCATGAGTTGGGACATCCGTCCCGGGCAAGAGCAAACCTACTTTGAGTTTGCGATGCAGACCTTTGCGCCTGCAATGATGAAGCTGGGCTGGCAGCCCACGGAAGCCTGGTACACGCTGTACGGAGATGGCCCGCAGATCCTGACCGCAGGCATTACCGACAGTGCGGACGAGATGCGCGATATCCTCGACAGCTCTGAATGGGGCGAGCTCAAGGGCCAGCTTCTGGAGTACGTAACCAATTTCCAGTACAAGGTGATTCCAGCCTCTGGACGCTTCCAGATGTAGACATGGCAAGGGGGACAACCATTCCCCAGCCATCAGTAATCCCCAAGAAAGCCAGCCAGAGAAGCAAGAGCGGGCCCCGTATGCTTCAGGGCCCGCTGAAATGGCACGATCTGAACGATTAGCAACTGCTACTCGCTTGCCTCCGTCTTTTTCCCGGTATCCTTGGACGGCGCAAGCTCCTTCTTAGTCTCCCCTGATTCCAGCTCCTTCTTGGTCTCCCCTGATTCCAGCTCCTTCTTCTCCTTTGGCTTGTCCAGTTCCTTGGGCGGCGTCAGGGTAGGCGAAGAGACCTGGCGATTGTCGGTGATATAGAAGCCAGACCCCTTGAATATGATTCCCACAGGCTGAATGACGCGGTGGACCTCTCCGTCACATTCAGGGCAGTGGGTCAGCGGCTCGGCCGACATGCGCTGAAGCCGTTCAAAGCGCACGCCGCACGAATCGCATTCGTACAAGTAAATTGGCATTCTCAAATCCTCCGCTACTTGCTCCCGCTGCGGCCCATATTATACACAGAACGGCCTGACAGGCCAAGACCGAGGATGTCCAAGGTAATAGCGCAAGGTCTCGTATGCATGCAGGGCAGAAAGGTTGAGGCGACTGCCATGGAACCAAACACCCGTCGCTTACATCGAGCAGGAGGGCAAAGGGAGATCAGCGCACCTGTACCGGGCCAAAGATCACCCGGTCTGTAGCGATCTGCCCATCCCCTGCCAAAACCGGCAGCCGGGGAAGGCGCGCCGCGCCAGCGTCGTACATGCCAACCTCGACGACATACTCGCCCACTGGCAGCTCGGCTGGAACGATTATGTCATGCCGGTCCGTGACGAATTCACCGGGGACCCAGCCGGTTGTCGGGCGCGTGGCAGACACAGGTTCGCTATCTTGCCCCGCCACCATCTCGCCATTGGCATTCAGCAAGTGCACAAATACCGTGTACCCGATGTCCATATCGCTGAGTGCCTGCCAGTACAGTGTCACCTGCAGAATGTCGCCGGGCGAGACTGGGTCGGGCGCAAGATCAGCCCCCAAGAGAACCACCTTTTCCTCAAAGTTCGCCTGTCGAGGCGACTGAGGACTGGGAGGTGTAAAGACCCGGTCAGTGGGCAGGACCGTGATCGGCGCCAACTCGGCTACAGGACCAAGAGCAATACCACCGGCATCCAAGAGCTGCACAGCAAGTCGTGCCACTCCAGGCTGCATCTGGATAGGCAGCCGGAAGCTGTTCTGCCCGCGCCAGGCCTGGCCAGGCAGCCAGATAGAAGTGGGATGCCACAGGTTGGTAGGCGGGAAGGTGCCTGCGTCCAGTGTCTGTCCCATCTCGTCGATGATAAGGATTCGCAGACGATAATCACCGGCTGGCACAGACTCAACTGACCACATCAGGGTGAGCAAGATCCGGTCACCTGGCTGCGCCTCGGTCCGGTCCACATCCCAGCCCAGCAGGACCAGCCCTCCCCCCATGTCGATCTGGGTCGGATTGGGCAGCTCGATCTCACTCGCGTCAACGGCGGGCACCGATAGCCTGACCGCCCCCAACATGGCGCGCTTGCCCTGGGGCGCGCCCGCAACATCAAGGACATCAAGGCCTTCAAGCTCCTCTTCCGTGTAGACACCCACCTCCAAACCATAGTCGCCGGGCGGAGTCCCAGCGATGGGCACCAACTTGTAGCGACCAAAGACGATCTGCCCCACACGCCAGCGATCGGTTGGGTAAAGATAAGCTGCGGGGCGTCCATCGTATTGCCCCCAGACCTGCCCCTCCGTGTCGCGCAGCGTGATCGATACACGGTAGTCCTTGTCCAAAGGTTGGAGTGCCTCCCAGAACAGCACTACCTCACGATCGCCCGTCTGGGTGTACCCAAGAAGCCGGAGCTGGTTGCCAAAGCTGATCTCGACAGGGTGAGCGATGGTGGGCTGTTCCGAGACAAACGCATTGGCAGGCAGCCGGTAGTGGCGAAGCTCAATCTGTGGGAAACCCTGCTCCACGGGCTGTTCCTCGCCTGCGTCGGCTAGCATGGCAGTCAGGTAGCCGGTGGGATCCACGACTTCATCCTGCCACAGCACCACCCATACCCCACTTTTGCCCTCCAGCCAAGGGTTGAGAAGGCCCGCGATGGAGTAGTCCAGGGTGACGCTGGTATCCAGAGTGGGGCTATCGGGCAAGAGATGCCGCTCCAGATCAGACGCATAGTAGTCCCACACCGGGAACATATGCCCTGAGGTCAGGATGATTGTCTCTCCGGGTTCAATATGCTGGCGGACATGGTTCGCAACGGTGCGAAAGTCAGCTCGGGCGAAGGCTGGATCTGCATATAGGTTATAGTCAGCGTAAGCTGCTGTGCCCAAGAGCATAATCAAGGCCAAGGCAGCCAGTGCGCCACGCAATACGTTGCTCAGGTAGCCCGTCCGTCTGTGCCAGAGTGCCGCCAGCCCTCCTGCCAGTATCAACAATATCGCGGGGTGAGACACCATGGCATACCGTGCATTGAACTTGGGCGAGCCATAGGAGACGGCGAGGATCAGGGCTACCGGGAGCAACAGGTACAGTAGCAGGAAGAGCAATGGGAAGTAGGAAGGAGCGAGTAACCCGGACTCGGCGTCTGTCGTCTGGGGCGCCGCACGCGAGGCCTTCGAGTAGAGAGTAACAAGGCAAA
>Ga0207796_1000504_pt1 | contig 15616 bp, 15 predicted proteins | sample Pon1CUnioCityCA_6_FD_187274 | JGI IMG/M metagenome (GOLD analysis project Ga0207796, IMG submission 187274) | Marine sediment microbial community from Union City, CA, USA - Pond 1C Sediment 1 (SPAdes) | ecosystem: Environmental > Aquatic > Marine > Intertidal zone > Salt pond sediment ...
GGAACCGAACTTGTGGATCCCGGGGAACTCCCTTCTCAGCTGGGATATGCGATGGTTGACCGACTCGGGCAGCGCGTGCCTGAAATCCCTTATCCTCCTTCGCTCCGAGGGTTCGAAACCGCCCCACGCGCTGTTCGGGTCAACACCGCAGTCCACCAGGGCATCGTCCAGCGTCATGAGGGTCCGTTCCATCTCATCATCGTTACGGGCCTCGGCCCTCAGGAGCAGGACGAACCGCGCCCCCTCGGGAAGGGGAGGCAGTTCTCCGGGGTGTTCCCTGAGGAACTGAACGCACCTGTCGTCCATCATCTCCAGGGCCCTGAGCCTGAGCTCCGGACCGTGACGACCCATAGCGTCGAACAGGTCCCAGAAGGAGGAGGCGTTCCCGGGAAAGACAGCCAGGTCTATTACGTACTCGGGAACGGGTGCCAGCTCAAGCTCCGCCTGGACTATCACGCCCAGAGTGCCCTCGGAGCCTATGAAAAGGTCCAGCAGGTCCATGTCCGGCCAGATGTTGTAGCCCGCCGCGTTCTTCGGGGGCTGCGGCCGCCCCAGTTCCGGCAGCCTTATATCACCCAGTACCGGATGCCGGCAGATGTTCCCCGCAAACTGATGCTCGCCCCTTCGCACTTCCAGCAGACCGTGGCTCGGCACCATCACCGTCAATGACCTGGTCCATTTCCTGGTGGCGCCGTAGAGGTAGCTGTCCGAGCCGGAGGCGTCGGTCGCTATTGTGCCCCCTACAGACGCGGTCTCCTCGGTGGGGTCCGGCGGATAGAAAACTTCACCCGCTCCCCCGGCGAGGAACCCCCGCAGTTCCTGCAGTGTAACCCCCGCTCCAGCCCTTACTGTGCGGGAATCCAGCATCTCCATGTCCCTGAGCATGGAGGTGGAGATGACGGCTCCACCCTCCGGAAGGGCTCCCCCGGCTATTCCCGTCAGTCCGCCGGATACCGTTACGTGAAGGCCCTCCCCGGCGCAGAGGTCCATGGTCTCCCGAACCTGCCGGGGAGTTTCGGGCCACGCCGCCATCCGGCACCATGCTCCGGACAGGTTCGATTCATCCTGAAGGATGTCGGCACACAGCTCCTCTATCTTCTCCCTGCCTCGAACGGTCCTCAAGAATACCACCTTCCCCGGACCGCGGCCTGTCTCGGACCATCCGGTCCTGATCGGGCCGCGGCCGTCCTCGCATGTTCATCAGGCCGGGGTTACCCTGCCCGGAACCGATTGTATAATTCATACTATAGTTGATGTGCTGCGGGCCGTGGGCAGCAGGGAGCAGCATCACCATCGGCGGGAAGGAATTCATTGATGGGTGAAACATTTGCCATGAAGGTCCTGGGCCGTGCCGTGGGCCGGAGTGTAAGCGAGGGGGAGATAGTCTTCGTAGAGCCTGACTATGTTCTCACTCATGACAACAGCGCGGCGATCATCGACAAGTTCGAGTCCACCGTACCCGGCGGCAGGGTGAAGTACCCCGACAGGATAGCCGTAGTGCTGGACCATGTCATACCGGCCGCATCCTCGAAGAACGCCGCCGGCCACAGGAAGATAAGGGAATTCGTGCGCAGGCAGGGTATCGAGAACTTCTTCGATATTGGAGCCGGTGTCTGCCATCAGGTGATGCCGGAAATGGGACTGGTCCTTCCCGGGTCCATCGTGGTGGGCAGCGACAGCCATACATGCACCTACGGCGCCTTCAACGCATTCGCCACAGGTATCGACAGGACCGAGGCGGCTGGGCTCTGGATAACCGGGAAGACCTGGCTCAGGGTACCGGAGACGATCAATATCGAACTCACAGGCTCCTTCAGCGCGGGAATCTCCGCCAAGGACCTGATCCTCACGATCATAGGCGATGTAGGCGCCGGTGGCGCGAACTACATGGCGGTGGAGTTCAACGGTCCGGCGGTGGGTGGTCTCCGCATGGCCGACAGGATGACAATAGCCAACATGGGCATCGAGATGGGGGCCAAGATAGCGGCCTTCCCATCCAACATACGGACCAGCCAGTACTTCAGGGAGCTGGATATCGAGATAACGGGAGCGGTATGGAGCGACCACGACGCCGATTACGCGAGGACACTGGAATACGACCTGGAGAGGATAGTGCCCGTAATATCCAGACCTCATCAGGTGGACAACGTGGTCCCCGCAGGTGACCTGGAGGGTATGGCCATCGACCAGGTCTTCCTGGGCACCTGCACCAACGGTAGGATGGAGGACCTGAAGTCCGCCGCGGACATACTCAGGGGAGAAACGGTCCATCCGGACGTCCGCCTCATCGTCGGCCCGGCGTCCAGGAGGGAGTTCCTGAAGGCGGAGGCCCAGGGTATCATTGCCGACCTTGTCAGGGCCGGCGCCGTGATGCTGCCGCCGGGATGCGGTCCCTGCCTGGGCGCCCACCAGGGAGCCCTGGCACCGGGCGAGAAGTGCCTCTCCACAGCCAACAGGAACTTCAAGGGCAGAATGGGTGAGAAGGAGGCGGAGATTTATCTCGCCAGCCCCGAGACGGCGGCGGTCTCCGCGCTGCTCGGAAAGGTAACGGACCCCAGGGAGGTTCTCAAATGACCGTTTTCCATTATCCTCAGGACGATATCAATACTGATCTTCTCTTTCCCGGGAAATACACCTACACCTGCTCCACGGGACCGGAGATAATGGAGCATCTGCTGGAGGACCTGGACCCTGAGTTCGCAGGCCGGGTCCGGCCCGGTGACATCATCATCGCCGGTGAGAACTTCGGCTGCGGCTCCAGCAGGGAGCAGCCCTCCCTGGGTCTCATGCACGCCGGGGTCAGGGCCGTCATCGCCAGGTCCTTCGCCAGGATATTCTACAGGAGCGCTATAAATCAGGGCCTTCTTCTGGTCGCCAGCCCCGAGGCCGTGGACCACTACAGCGAGGGAGACGAGGTTTCGGTTGACCCCTCCGCCGGTGAGGTAAGGGTGGGCGATCGCGCCTTCTCCTTTCCGCCGCTGCCGGACGAGATGCTTGAAATACTGGAGGACGGGGGACTCCTCGACCATATAAGGAAGGAGTACTCCGGGGGTGAGGGGGAATGAGGAGCATAGCGGCATCCTCGCTGGTCCTTGCCCTCATGGTCCTTCCCATTGATGCGCAGGACGGTATCGAGATAAGCGTGGGACCCATGGTATCGAATCTTGCCCCTGTGGACAGCTCCTACGAGAACAGGTTCCTGACCCCTGGAACCTCCGCCGGTATCTCTGTGGACGTCGACGCGCCGGGAATACTGGATTTCAGAGTTACCGGCGAGTATTTCTGGAAGAACTCCTCGCCTACCGGGTGGGACGGTGAGATCAGCGCCTACCTGATCTCCGTGATGCCCCTGGTCGAGTACGAGCTCTTCAGGAAGTTCAACGTCTTCGCCGGGGCAGGCGGTGTCTACATTACCGGGGACTACAAGGGCACCGATGATTTCGGGGAGTACGTGGAGGTTCAGGGCAGTTCAGCAGGTTTCACCCTATCCTTCGGCGCCGAGGTCACCCTGGCGGGGCCCCTTGCCGGAAGGCTTGAGTACAGGAGGTCCTTTGCTGACTTCAAGACCGACAACGCCGTCATAGACGGCAGCGAAGCCTCCGTCTTCCCCGCCGCCGAGGCGGACCTGGGGAGTTCTCAGTTCTGTATCACCTTCCCGGTGAGCCTCTTCGGGGGTCAGGAATCGCTGTTCTGAAATTATTGACGGCCATGTCATTTTTCGATAGTATCCATGGCTCCGGGGCCGGCGTAGCTCAGCTGGCAGAGCAGCGCATTCGTAATGCGCAGGTCAACGGTTCGATCCCGTTCGCCGGCTCCACTCCATATCGTTCCAGGGGTGTTTTATGAACCCGATAATAAGCGGCTCCGGTATCCGGGGTGTTTTCGGCCGCTCCCTCACCGTAGGTGACGCCGCGGGTTTCGCCGCCGCTTTCGGTGTCCTGGCAGGAAGAGGGGCCATTGTCGTGGGCAGGGATACCAGGAGGAGCGGCCCCGCCGTGCAGGCGGCTGTCTTCGCGGGCCTCATGTCCGCCGGCTGCGATCCTCTGGACCTCGGTGTCGTAACCACTCCCACCGTTCAGCTGGAAGCGATGAAGGAAGGTGTGAGCGGCGGTATATCCATTACTTCCAGCCACAATCCCGGTGAGTGGAACGCGCTGAAGCTCATCGGGCCCGACGGAGTATTTCTTCGCACAGGGTCGAGGGCCAGACTGATGGAGGTCCTCAGGGAGGGGACGCCACACGAGGATTACCGGGGAGTGGGCACGCCCGGTTCCCGCACAGGCGCCACCGGGAGGCATGTGGACGCCATAATGCGGCTTCCACTGGTGGCGGGGAAGGGAAGGGACCTCAGTGTCGTCCTGGATGTTACCGGGGGCGCCGCGGCGGAGTTCGCGCCGATGCTCATGGAGAGGCTGGGAGTAAGGTACTGGGTCATCAATCCGTTAATGACCCCCGAAGGCGACTTCCCCAGGGTTGCGGAACCCACAGTCGACAGTCTTGACGGACTTGCAGGAGCGGTTCTGGAGCATGGGGCCGATCTCGGATTCGGTTTCGACCCCGACGGTGACAGGCTGGCACTTGTGGACGGTTCCGGCCGCGTGATAGGCGAGGAGTACACCGTGGCACTGGCCCTGGACCATGTCCTCGGCCGGAGACCCGGCCCCGCCGTGGTCAACCTCTCCACCTCCATGCTGGCGGAAGAGGCCGCCCGGCGCCACGGCTGCAGTATCCACAGGAGCCCTGTGGGAGAGGTCAACGTGGTGGAGGAGATGGAGAGGAGGGGGGCCACCATAGGGGGAGAGGGCAACGGGGGAGTGATCGACAGTACCTTCCACGCCGGCCGTGACAGCGGAGTGGCCATGGCCTACGCGGTGTCATTCCTCAGGACCCGTGAGGACCAGACACTGGGTTCATGGGCCGACGGCTTCCCGGAGTACGCCATGATCAAGAGGAAGTTTCCGCTGGTGAGCGGTTTCGATGCCCTCAGGACGGCTCTGGAAGGGGTGTTCGGTGAACCGGAGGATACCAGGGACGGTCTCTGGTACTCCAGGAACGGTGGATGGATGCATATCAGGCCCTCCGGCACAGAGCCCGTAGTGAGGTTCATTGCCGAGAACCCGAATAAGGATTACATTGAGAGTGATCTCAGGGCCTTCAACGAAACTATGGAGAATCTATGTGTGGAATAGTGGGATACGTCGGGGAAAGACCTGCCAGGGATATACTGCTGTCCGGCCTCAAGCGGCTGGAGTACAGGGGGTATGACTCCGCCGGCTACGCGCTTCAGGGGAACGGGAGCCTCCTGATAAAGAAATGCGCCGGCAGGGTGAGCGATCTGGAGAATCTCGAGGAGGGGGATTCCGGTGCATCGACGGTGGGAATAGCCCATACCCGCTGGGCCACCCACGGCGAACCGTCCCACATGAACGCCCATCCCCACTTCGACCGGGACATGAGAATAGCCGTGGTGCATAACGGGATCATCGAGAACTACAAGTCCCTCAGGCAGGAACTGACCTCCCTGGGCATCCAGTTCGACACCCAGACGGATTCCGAGGTCCTTCCAAAGCTCATCAGCCACGAGGTGTCGAAGGGGAAGAAGCTCTTCCAGGCGGTGAAGGACGCCCTCAGGAGAGTGCACGGAGCCTACGGAATAGCCGTCATTTCAGCCGACGAGCCCGATACGCTGGTGGCGGCAAGGTACGGGAGCCCTCTGGTGGCGGGGATCGGCGAGAACGAGTACTTCGTGGCCAGCGACGTTGCCGCCATAGTCTCCCACACCAGGGACGTCATCTATCTCGACGAGGGCGAGGTGATAGAGGTCAATCTCAAGGGCATACTCTCCGACAACGGCCATCCGTCTCTTATCAGGGAACGCATGGAGTACGTGGACTGGGATATCTCCGACATCGAGAAGGACGGCTACCCGCATTTCATGCTGAAGGAGATATACAGCCAGCCGGAGTCACTGACCAACGCCTTCAGGGGCAGGCTTGACCTGGAGCAGGGTACCGCACATCTCGGAGGTCTTCAGATGACCGAGGAGGAGATGCGCTCGATAGGCAGGATAGTCATAACCGCCTGCGGGACTTCATGGCACGCCGCCCTCATCGGCAAGTACCTCATAGAGTCATTCGCCCGAATACCCGTGGAGGTGGAGTACGCGTCGGAATTCAGGTACCGTGACCCGGTCATCACTCCGGAGACGGTGATGATAGTCATAAGCCAGAGCGGTGAGACCGCGGACACCCTCGCGGCCCTGAAGCTGGCTAAGGAGAAGAAATGCAGGACCCTTGGCATCGTGAACGTGGTGGGCTCAACCATAGCCAGGGAGACGGATGCCGGCGTCTACATCCACGCCGGCCCTGAGATCGGTGTCGCTTCCACCAAGGCGTTCACATCCCAGGTGATGGCCCTGGTGCTCATATCACTGGCCTTCGGAAGGGCCAGGCTGGTGCTGGACAGGGACCAGGGGCTGGAGATGGCCAGGGAGATAATGGCCATTCCCGACAAGGTCCAGAAGATACTCGAGAACTCCCAGGGGATAGCCGAGATAGCCAAGGAATTCACCTACGCCAGGAACTTCCTCTACCTCGGCCGCGGCGTGAACTACCCGGTAGCCCTGGAGGGCGCGCTGAAGCTGAAGGAGATATCCTATATCCATGCCGAGGGTTATCCGGCGGCGGAGATGAAGCACGGACCGATAGCCCTCATAGACGAGATGATGCCCATTGCCGTGATCGCCGTGAAAGGAGCCGCCTACGACAAGGTCCTGTCCAACATAGAGGAGGTCAGGGCGAGACAGGGAAGGGTTCTCGCCATAGCCACCGAGGGCGACAGCGACATAGAGAGCCTCTCCGACTGGGTGATAAGGGTACCCGAGACCGCCGACATGCTGGTTCCTCTGCTTACGGTCATACCCCTCCAGCTCCTCTCCTACCATATTGCCGTGGCCAGGGGGTGTGACGTGGACAAGCCAAGGAACCTGGCCAAGAGCGTCACCGTGGAGTGATGGCCCGTTCAGGCAACAGGGAAGATGGCCCGGGGAGAAAGTTCAGAAGATGGCTGAGGCGGATATGGGTCTTCGCAAGGTACTTCGGCCGCCGTCTTTACAATAAATGGAACGATGACAGCATATTCTTCTCCGCTGCCGCCATCTCCTTCAACGTCCTCATCACCATACTCCCTCTGGGCCTGCTGATAATTTCCCTCAGCGGCTTCGCCTTCCAGGAACACTCGGAGCTTCAGCAGGGTCTGACCAACTGGCTGGATACCGCCAATCCCCTGATACCCGATTCCACCCGAATCGAGATAGAGAACACCATACTCTCGGGAAGGACTGGAATACCGGGCATCATAGGCTTCGTCTTCCTGCTCTGGCTGGTGAGCAGGCTCTTCGGCACCATAAGGACGGCCTTCGACAGGATATTCAGCGTGCACGAGGGCAGGAACATAGTGCTGGGGAAGCTCTACGACTTCTTCCTGGCCATTCTCGTCGGCGTCTGCTTCATATCGGCGGTGATATTCTCCACCATGGCGGAGCTGGTGGTGGACAGCACGGTGGGCGACATCGTGTCCCAGTGGCCCCTCATCGGGCAGCTGACAGGCGGAAGCCTGGCCCAGATACTGGGTATCTCCTTCACTCTGCTTCTTTTCTTCACCCTCTACAAGGCTGCTCCCAACCGCACGGTGAGCTTCTGGCAGGCCATGCTGGCAACGACGGTGGCCGCCTTGTTCACCGCCCTGGGAACTCAGCTGTACATATGGACCATAAGCCATCCCGGCTGGGGCGTGGTCTACGGCTCCATGGCCAGGCTGATGGCCACCTTCTTCCTTCTCTACTGGGAATGCGTGATACTCCTGGGAGCCGCAGAGATAAGCCAGATAGTGCTTGAATGGCGCAATTCGGTGGCATCATGGAAGGACATACACTGACGGGTGGCCTCAGACGCTGAACCTTATCTCTATCACGTCACCGTCCCTGACCCTGTAGTCCCTGCCCTCTATCCTCAGGGTTCCGGCGTCCCTCAGGGCCGACCTGTCGGGGGTCTCGGAATAATCCTCCCATGAGGCCACCACCGCCCTGATGAAGCCCCTGGCCATGTCCGAGTGAATGGCACCGGCGGCTTCCAGCGCGCATGAGCCGTTCCTGACGGGCCAGGCCCTGACCTCGTCGCTTCCGACCGTGAAGAAGACTATCAGGTCCAGCAGGCCGTAGGCTGTCCTGATAAGCCTGTGGAGACCGTCCGTGGAGTATCCCATGGATTCCAGGAAAGGTTGCCTCTCGCTCTCCTCTATCTCGGTCAGTTCCAGTTCGAAACCTGCGTCCACCGGCACCATTACTCCGGAATGGGCCTCGACCTGCCCCTTCAGCTCCTCCTCCGGGGTGACCGGGTCCCCCATTCGGTTCGGAATGACCACCAGGGGCTTCCGGGATAGCAGGGAGTAGGGTGAGAGGATATCCAGCTCGGCTGCGTCAAGGTCCATCACCCGCAGCGGAAGGCCTTCCTCCATGTGCCGCATGGTCCGGGCCAGGACCGTCGCCTCCCTCGAGGATCCGCTTCCCTCCCTGGTCAGACGCGCCAGACGCTTCTCGCATATGGCCAGATCACCGAGTATCAGCTCCGATTCCAGCTCCTGGAAGTCGCTGACGAGGTCGCCGAGGGCGTAGTTGTCTATCACCAGCGCTATCACGGCGGCTGTTCGGAGCAGGCCCAGGTTCTTCGGAGCGGTTGCCGGGGAAGGAACGTCGGTGAAGACGACCCTGGCGCAGACCTTCTTCTCCGGTCGGTGCACCTCGGCCAGGAAGTCCAGCCTGCTGTCGGGGACCTCAACTGTCAGAGGCTTCCCGGTATCGGCGTCGCCGGAACCGGCCAGGGCCCTGAACAGGGTGGACCTGCCGCATCCCGGCTTGCCTGCCAGGGCTATTTTCAAGACCGCTCCCTTCCGGGTGGAGTAAGGCCGGAATATAAGGGGACGGACGCGCCTTTGCTATCGGCGCGCCCGTATGCTGCCCGGGAATGTCTCCTACTCCGTGAAGACCTTCACGGTGTCGCCGTCGGAGCTCTCCACGTCCACCTGCATGTCGTTGAGAGCCGCTATGAGCTCGTCCCCGTCGAGCTTGGAGAGCGCGGAGAGGTCGAGACCGTGGCTGCTCATATGGTCCGCGGCGTTGCCCGGGACCAGCGCCGAGAGCTTTATGCCGGTCTTGATGAGGCTGAGTGGAACCCTGACGTTGACCTTGTCACCGTTGGCGGAATCCACGATCACCCTCAGGTACCTGGGGATCCTCTTCCTGACGGCGCCCTCCTCGGTCTCATCGGGGACCTCCTCGGGCTGTTCCGGCTCACTGAGCTTCGATAGGAGGGCAGTGGCCTCCTCAACCGATATCTTGTCCTCGGCAAGCATCTCGAGGATCTTCTTCTGCGAGTCACTTTTCATTCTGCACCTCTTTCATCAGATGAACTGAACGAGTACTTCCTGATCTTCCGTTTCCACGTGGACCCTTATGCCGTGCAGCCTCATTGCCAGCACCACCACTCGCCACGCCTGGCAGGCGGCACTCATTGAGTAGCTGCGGGGGAAGAAGAGAAGGCCTACGCTGCCCGCCATCCATGCCATCAGGGCAAGGGGTGCGGCCAGCAGCCAGACCAGGAACCACGGGAGAGGAACGGTCACCTTTCCTATTCCGAGAACCAGTATCGTCGCCGGCATCACAGCTCCTCCATGGCCTGTCTGAAGGAAATGGCCCCTCTGCGGAGCTTCTCCAGCACCAGGTCCTCCCGGTTGTCAGGCGCCTCCATGGTGGAGTCCAGCCTCTGGATTAGCTCCGCCAGCCTGGCCCTTGCCGTGGGATAGCTGACATCCAGCAGTTCCTGGATCTTCTTGATGGACCCGAAGCTCCGGACGAAGGCTATGACCAGCGCCTGGTCCTCCGGAGAGAGCTGGGAAAGTATGGAGACCGAGAAGGTTCCCTCCATCCTTATCCCGCATTTGCCGCAGCTGCAGGCAACAGGCGTCATGGGCCTTCCGCAGTCGGGACATTTGGCGTTTCCTATATCCATCTCTATACCTCCATTTTCCTAAACAATAATAGTAAATACTTAAAAATTGTCAAGTTCTTGATTAAAAAAGTTTCATTCATACCGATCGCTGACTATTCAATACTTGACCGGGGACGGCTCAGCGGTTCTATTGTTGCCGACCGCAACCGGGAGGATAGTATGAGAAGGATAATAGCTGTGGTCCTTGGGGGCGGAAGGGGCACAAGGCTCTTTCCCCTTACCCGTGACAGGAGCAAGCCGGCGGTACCCATCGGCGGCAAGTACCGGCTGATAGACATACCGCTCTCGAACTGCATAAACGATCAGATACGGCACATACTGGTACTCACCCAGTACAACAGCGAGAGCCTCAACAGGCATGTGGCGAGGACTTACAGGTTCGACAGGTTCACCCACGGCTTCGTTTCCATTCTCGCCGCTGAACAGACCGATGACAATTCCCAGTGGTTCCAGGGGACCGCCGACGCGGTGCGTCAGAGCCTGAAGTACATAAACGGCCAGCACCCGGACCTCGTCCTGATACTCTCCGGAGACCAGCTCTACAGGATGGATTTCAACGCCTTCGCAGACTATCACCTTGCGAGGAACGCCGACATAACCATAGCCACCAAACCGGTGACGTCGGACGAGGCCACGTCCCTTGGAATAATGAAGGTGGCCGACGACGGCATAATCAACGAGTTCAGGGAGAAGCCGCCCAGGGATGAGCTTGACACCCTTAAGAGCGCCCAGAAGGGGACCACCGGCAGCAAACCCTTCCTGGGCAACATGGGCATCTACATGTTCAGCCCCGGTATCCTCAGGGAAGTTCTCGAGAGGGAGCCGGACGTCATAGACTTCGGAAAGGAGATAATACCCCACTCCATAGGTTCATACAGGGTGGCGTCCTATCTCTTCGACGGCTACTGGTCGGACATAGGGACCATAGGCAACTTCTTCAGGGCCAATCTCGACATGGCGGGTCCTGACCCGGACTTCGACATGTACAGGACCTTCTCGCCCCTCTACACAAGCGCAAGGGCTCTGCCCGGGGCCAGGATAAGGGACTGCAGCTTCAGTGACACCATAATATGCGACGCCTCCGACCTGGAGGGGTCGGGTTTCTCCAGGTGCATCGTGGGACTTCGGGGCAAGGTCAGGTCAGGCACCGTGATGGAAGACTGCGTATTCATGGGTTCGGACTACTGGGAGGGTCACCATCTTGATCCCAGGAGGCATGATCCCGGAATGCTTCCCCTGGGCATTGGGAAGAACTGCCGGATAAGGAACGCGATCATAGACAAGAACGCCAGGATAGGGGACGGCTGCGTGCTGGAGAACGCCGGGGGTGTCCGGGAGTACACCTCGGACAGGTACTGCATCCGCGACGGCATCATAGTTGTGCCCAAGAACACGATGCTGGAGGACGGCTTCGTTATCTGAGCCCTCAGGTGACCAGGGAGCCTATCTGGTAGACGGCGGTTGCCATCACTGCGGCCACTCCCGTCGTATAGACTATGGCGAAGCCCGCCCACCTCCAGGAGTTCGTTTCCCTCTTTATCACCGCTACGGTCGCTATGCAGGGAATGTAGAGCATGGTGAACACTATGAGGGCCAGGGCCATCACCGGGTTCCAGCTCTCCTCTCCGGCCAGCCTCTGGGAGAGGGAACGGGCGCCGTCGCTTTCCGTCTCGCCCATGGAGTAGGCAGTCCCAAGGGTGGAGACCACTATCTCCTTGGCGGCGAAGCCTCCTATCAGGGCCACGTCCACCTTCCAGTCGAAGCCCATGAGAGGCCGTGTGACCTTCTCTATGGCCCTGCCCGCCCTGCCGGCTATGGAATATGAGAGGCTCGCCTGCGCCAGCTGGTCTCCCGACAGCTCCCGGGCCTCCTCCTCCGGGAGGGTGGGGAAGGTCATAAGCCCCCACATTATCACCGAAGCCAGAAGGATCACGGTACCGGCCTTGCGGAGGTAGAGCCAGGTCCTCTCCCACATGTGCAGCAGAAGGCTCTTCATGGAGGGAAGCCTGTAGGGGGGCAGCTCCAGAACGAAGGACGTGGACTCACCCTTGAGGATCGTGGACCTCAGGAGCTTGGCGGAGAGCATGGCGAAGGTCCATGAGAGTATGGTCAGGCCGAAGAGCACAGTGCCTTCATGGGAAGAGAAGAAGGCGGCTATGAGAAGGGCGTAGACCGGAAGCTTGGCGCCGCAGTTCATGAATGGGACGGACAGGATGGTGGCGAACCTCTCCTTCGTGTCCCTCAAGGTCCTGGCCGCCATTATTCCGGGCACGGCACAGCCTCCAGTAATGCCTCCTGACACTATGAACGGGACTATGGAACTGCCGTGAAGGCCGAACTTCCTGAATATCCTGTCCATCAGGAAGGCTATCCTGGCCATGTATCCGGTATCCTCCAGTATGGATATGAAGAAGAACATGAACATGATGAGGGGTACGAACCCCACCACGCCGCCGACTCCGTCTATGGCCCCGCTGACCACCATGGACCTCACGAAACCCGGCGGCAGGACATCCCACGCCACACCGTGCAGCCAGGCGAAGAACGATTCCACCCAGGATATGGGCGCGCCGCTGACGTAGAAAGTGAACTGAAAGAGGCCGAAGAGCACCGCCGCCATGACCAGCGGTCCGAGCACTGGGTTGGTTAGGAACCTGTCTATTCTGTCCGAGAAGTACACTCTCTTCTCAACTGGGGTAGTCCTTACCCTCTTCACCACCCCGGCCACGAAACCGTAGCGGTGGTCGGCTATTACCCCCTCGGTCTCGTCGTCCATCTCCCGAAAGACCTGTTCCGCCAGCTTTCCAGCCGTATCAAGTATGTCATCCACTCCGCGGCCCCCGATCCCCTCGACCCTGTCGATGGTATGGGAATCCTGCTCCAGCAGTCTCAGGGCAAGCCACCTGGGCGGGACCATTTCCCTCATTAGGCCGCATTTCCTCACCATGCTCTCCAGTATGGCAAGGGCCCTGTCGGATGCGGCACCGTAGGAGAGGTCTATGGGTACCCACTCCGACCTTGCCGTGGCGGTGGCCACAGCCCTTTCCAGGAGCTCATCGGTACCGGTGCCCCTGTTGCCGACTGTCCTGATCACCGGGATTCCCAGGATCGAGGACAGCTCCTCCGTGTCTATGCGTATGCCCCTCATCTCGGCGATGTCTATCATGTTGAGGGCCACTATCACCGGTACGCCCAGCTCCATCAGCTGAGTGGTGAGGTAGAGGTTGCGCTCCAGGTTGGAGGCGTCGACAACATGAATGACAACGTCGGGATGCTGCTCCAGCAGGTAATCCCTGGCGGCCACCTCGTCGGGGGAGTAGGGGGTCAGGCTGTAGGTTCCGGGAAGGTCCACGACCCTCACCTGCCGGCCGCTGGCGTGGGCGCTGCCTTCCTTTATCTCCACGGTTATGCCCGGGTAATTGGCCACGTGCTGCCTGGAGCCGGTCAGAGCGTTGAAAATGGAAGTCTTGCCGGAATTCGGATTGCCTGCCAGGGCAAGGACCGTGCCAGGGCTCACCTGTTCACCTCGAGGATAACGTGCAGTGCGTCCCAGCCGGCGAGTTCCACCCGCCTGTCGCCGACCTGCACGGCGATCCTGTCATTGTCCACGGGCCTCTCCAGCATTCTGACCTCCTGTCCCTTGACGAACCCCATCTTCATCAGACGGTTAACCGTCACTCCCCTTCCCCTCACGGACATGACCCTGCCGGTCTCTCCGCTCCTGAGGGATTCCAGGGTTATGCTCTCACCGTACTCCGCCTTCATCATTTCGGTCCGGTAGGAGCAGCCGCGGCAGTCGTCGTCACAGAAAAGGGGATACGGGGCGTGCACCGTATCAGGGGAGGCGGGCACAACCCTTACGTGCCAGGCGGTCTTCCGGTCGATGCCGAACCTGGTCTCGTCCCGTGCCACCACGATGGGACCGCTGCCGGAAGCCGATATCACGTGCAGCAGGGCCCCGGGATTGATGCCCATGCTTACCAGCCTGCTCTCGGCGGCGTGTTCGGAGGTGATGGTGACCACACGGACCCATTCGTCGGAGGAGGCCATCGTCAGGGGGTAGCCGGGTCTCGCCCCGGAGCGCCGGGAAGCCCTTCCTCCCCTGCCTCCCTTTCTGCCCCTCCTGTTCCTCATGAGACCTCCTCGGAGGAATCCTCCGGATGGAGCAGGACCATAGCGGTCATTTCCCGGGGAAGCTCCAGACGGTACCCTCCGAGGATGACTATGCAGGGAAGGCGCGGGGTTGCCGGCCTCTGGACCGTGACCTCGGTCCCCTCGATGAATCCCATGTCGATGAGGGACCTCCTGGCACCGGAGGAACCGCTCACCCTTGCGACCCTGCGCAGTTTGCCCGGCTGAAGGTCAGAAAGGGGGGTGAGGTCCTGCTGGACCGGGTCCTGATCACTGGAAAGCAGAGGACATATCGACTTGCTGCATCGGTCCGAGCTTCCCTCCAGTCCCTCCAGACAGCTTCCGAAGCCGCTGTCCAGAAGCCGGCCGAGATCGGGACAGGCGGCAAGGAACTCGAAGAACGCAGCCAGCCTCTCCATGGAGCCCTCCGACAGATGGTGCTCCATGGCGCAGGCGTCCGCCTCCGCCTGTTCCTTTCCCGCTCCGAGTATCTCGCAGAGGAACCGGGAGAGGAGCCTGTGGCGGGTGGCGGTCCGGGTGGCTATGTCCATGCCCCTGTCGGTGAGCTGTATGTAGCTGCGCTTGGAGTACCTTACGAGGCCCATGTCCGCCAGGCGTTTCATCGCCGGTGAGACCGACGCGGGGCTGACCTGCATGCCCTCGGCTATATCCCTTACCCTGGCCACCGAGCTGTCCCGCAGTATTCTGAGTATGGTCTCCAGATAATCCTCGAGGGAGCCGGTGAGAGTACTTTCGCTGTTGGACATATAGACACCTCTATTTCTGTTAGACTAATCTAACAAATAAGCGGTGCGCGTCAACTGTCCAGTTACTGGAGGGATTCCGGCACAGGGTGCCGGGAAGCTATTTCATGAGGGAAGCCTTGAGCCTGTCTGCCTTGTTCGGGTGAATGAGCCTTCTGCGGGCGGCCTTGTCGATGAGACTCTGGGCCGTGCGGAGATGTTCCTTTCTCTCCTGGGGGTCCTCTGTCTCCCTTGCGTTCTTCATAGCCGTCCTCAGTGTCCTCATTCTGCTGCGGTTCCTTTTTGCCTTGGCAGCGTCGGTCCTTCTGCGCTTAAGTGATTGTCTGCTCCTTGCCAAGAGGAGACTCCTTTCACAAATTAGATGCTACAAGCGATAATCCATAAATTTCCGTCAGAGGGTGGAATTCTAAACCCCCGGCAGGCGGAAGTCAACATCATCGAAGGAGTTCAAGTTGAGATATCTGACTATACTGCTTATCGTTGCCGCCCTGTTCTCCACGGCCGCGGCCGACCGTCTCGTTAGGCTGTACGAGCTGCCGAGGGGAAGCAGCCTTCAGCTGGTGCAGGAGGGCTGGGACGTTGCCAACGTCGACCCGGGCGGGCGTTTCATAGACGTCATGCTGCCCGAAAGGCAGCTCGACAGGGCCGCTCTCCTCA
>Ga0207796_1000505_pt1 | contig 15605 bp, 15 predicted proteins | sample Pon1CUnioCityCA_6_FD_187274 | JGI IMG/M metagenome (GOLD analysis project Ga0207796, IMG submission 187274) | Marine sediment microbial community from Union City, CA, USA - Pond 1C Sediment 1 (SPAdes) | ecosystem: Environmental > Aquatic > Marine > Intertidal zone > Salt pond sediment ...
ATCGCTGCAAACCCTCGACGAGAATCCCCTCCAACCCCAAACAGAAGCCGCCCCGGAGCTGATCGAAGAACTGGAAGCGGAAGCCTTCCTCCTGGGCGCAGCCAGTATCGGCTATACCAAGCTTCCGCGGCGCTGGGTTTTCCAGGATAAAGCTGTGATGTACGATAACGCCATCCTGGTCTCGATGGAGATGGATGCGGAAGGGATTAACAGTGCCCCCAGTGTGGCCTGTATGCGGGTGGTGATGGATACCTACCGCGACCTGGGCCGGATCACCAACCACCTGGCGGCCTTCCTGCGCCAGGAAGGATTCGGCGCTCATGCTGGACACCCCCTGAACGGCCTGGCCCTCTACCCTCCCCTGGCGCAGCTGGCCGGTTTGGGCTGGATGGGTTTGAATGGATTGATCATCACTCCCGAGCACGGCCCTCGCGTAAGGCTGGCTGCGGTGTTCACAAGTATTAAAAACTTGCCCTGGAATGAAGGTAATGATCACCAGTGGGTCCGAAAATTCTGTGATCAGTGTCGTATCTGCCAGCGGGAATGCCCGCCGGAGGCAATTCTTGAGGATCCGATCATTCGTCCAGATGGCAGGGAAACGTACATCAAGAACGAGGTCTGCTTCCCGTATTTTAATCTCTATCACGGCTGTTCTGTCTGTGTGAAGGTTTGCCCGTTCAATCAGCAGCCCTACAGCAGGATCAAGGCTGGTTACCTGAGCAGCTAAGCGCCTAACGCTTGCTTGCCGCCATAACGCATCAGGCCTCGGTTGCCAGGACCAGAACTTGATCACCAGGCTGGATGCTTCCCCCTTCCAGCACCACACCCAGCATGCCTGCCAAAGGCACAATTGTCCCGTTCTCATCTAACTCTACTGCCTCTTGCAGCCCTGAGTGGATCTCATCCAGCTGATAGCAGGGGTCGCGCACTTCAGTGATTTCGATCAAAACCGAACCGATCTGCAGTAATGTCCCCATCTGGAGAGACATCAGATCAATACCATCCACAAGTATGTTTTCCCCCAGCTCCCCAGGAGCCAGCTGAATGCCCTGTTCCAGGACTTGTTTGTGGATAACCATATCGACCAAGAGCACCTGCCGATGATTTAGTCTTTGAGGGTCTTTCTTTGCCAGGTACCTGTGGCGGATGTATTTCCCGGCGTGATAATCCCCTTTTACCCCGTGGTCCTTAATAAGCTGAATCTGGCCAACTGGCAATTTGGGCATTCCGGGCTGAGTGTTTTGACACACAGCCAGAACAACCCCGGTTTGTTTTCCTGGGTCCATGATTAAGTTCCTGTTATTAAGATAAGAAAGGTAAACTATATTATAGGGGCAAACGATAGGCTTGATTATCAACTCCTGGGAAAGGCCAGGTAAGATTTACTGGTGGAATCGTGTCTTAAATCTGAAAAGCGCGAGGTGAGTCAAATGAGTGAATTAGCGAAATTCCGAAAACAGAAGGATCAATTCTTCGAGCGAGATCCCCATTCTCCGCTATCCAAAGAACAAAAAATAAACTTTCAGGGCCTGGATTATTTCCCTGATAACCCTGACCTGCGCCTGGTTATGGAAGTAGCGCCTTTTGATGTACAAGAAGAAGTGCAAATCCAAACCAGCACCGGTGAAGCCCAACCTTATAAAAAATGTGGGATCCTCCCTTTTGAAATCAAAGGACAATCCGCATCTCTCACCCTCTTCATTGGAAAGGATGGAAATACTTTTGTGCCTTTTCGGGATGCGACCAGCGGAAAGGAGACCTATGGAGCTGGGCGGTATCTAGAACCGCAAGCGCTCGGTGAAGGGAAATTCCTGGTCGATTTCAATCTGGCTTATAATCCCTGGTGCGCCTATTCCCCCGCTTACAGCTGTCCCCTGCCGCCTGAGGAGAACCACCTGGAAGTGGCTATCCAGGCCGGCGAAAAGGATTACCCTGGATAGCTGGGCATGGTCATTATTTTGAGATTGACTATGGGAAAACCTGGAAATAAAAGCGGAGGCTGATCAGCCTCCGCTTTCCTTATCCATGACCGGGATTGAAAATCTCTTTCACTTGCTGAGCGCGGTAGCTGAAGATCCTCTCCAGGCGCGGTCCGACCCACAATCTGTGGACCAGGTCCCCTAATGGTCCAAATGGCAGCTGGTAGGTCACCTGATCTCGCATTTCTACGCCATCGTCAACAGCTGAAAAAAAGTGCTCGTGATTCCAAAAGGAGTACGGGCCCTGATGCTGCTGGTCTGCGAAATAAAAGGGTTTTTCAACCTGTGTGATCTCTGTCAGCCAATGGGTCTTGATCAGGGGAAAGAGCTGGATCTTGTACGCCATTAGCTGTCCCTGGTACATCGGCTGATCTCCCCCGAACAGGATCTCAAATTGCAGGTCAGGCGGGGTGATGTCGTTGAGATTGCCCGGGTCTGAGAAGAAACCCCAGACTTTATCCACTGGGGCCGGGATGATCTGCTGGCGGTTGAGTTGATGGATCATGGGCTGATCTGGTCTTTTTCCAGGGAGGAATAGAACATATTCCTCCCTGGTTTTTAATTCATGGAAACCACAAAGTACTTTGAGGAGCTATTTAGGCTCGTCAACCATGATCGGGACACCGGTCCCAGACAGGTCGCCGATGACATTCACCAGGCTGCTGTCAGCCGGAACCACCACTTTGGCGTTGTCCTTGAGCGCTTCGCTGACGGTTTCCAGTTTTTTGAGCAGCTGGGCGTTGCCAACGAAATATAGCTCTGCCGCTTCGTTGACGATCTTGATCGCATCCCCGTCAGCCTCAGCTTTGAGCCTGATGGCTGCTGCGATGCCTTCGGCTTTTTTGATTTCCGCTCGGCGCTCGCCATCCGCTCTGGTTTCGATAGCTGTGGCCTGGTCGAGGGCAGCGATCTTCTCATTCTCGGCTTTCACCACCTTGTTCATGGCTTCCTGTACATCGGGCGGGGGCTCGATCCGCTGCAGCTCGACCCGCACCACGTCAATGCCCCATTTATCGACCTCGCGAGAAAGGATCTTTTCCACTTCCTCGTTGATCGAATCCCGGTTCTCATTGGCTTCTGTCAAGGTCATTTTGCCGATCACAGCCCGCAGGGTGGTCTTGGCCAGCGAGGGTACGGATTCCTCATAATTATTCACGTTATAGATAGCCATCTTGGCGTCAATCACCTTATAATAGACCACCCCGTCCACCACAGCGTTAAGCTTGTCTTTAGTAATGATAGACTGGGCATCAATGTCCACCCGGCGTTCGGTGATGTTGACACGATATAGACGGAACAGCCCCGGGAAGATCCAGTTGAACCCTGAGCTTGCGGTCCTGATATATCTACCCAGGAACTCAATAACACCGACCTGGACTGGCCGGATGACCCTGATCCCCAACAGGAAGACCAATATCACTAGTAGAAGTATCCCTAATATCTCCATAGTTTCTCCTTATCAAATGAGATGCTTATTTTAATTATAGCAATTTATTCCTGCAGTCATTGGCTTAAATCCTTGACCCAAATTGCCCACTCTGTTCACTATTTAGATAGTGTTATCTATCCCCATCTTACCCCCACTGATTCAGCCAGGTAGGCTGTATAATGGTACTCAGAATCCCAGATTGAAAAGGAGAAAATGATGAAAACACCACGGATGGTAAAGGGAGCCTTACCCCTCATCGGCCATCTGGCGGCTTATATCACCAGGCAGGACGAACTTTTCCGCCGCGGGGCCCAGGAGGTAGGCGATGTGTTTGGCCTCAACCTGATGGGGCAGAAGGTGGCTGTGTTGACCGGTCCTGAAGCCAAGAGTGTCTTCTTTAAGGAGACTGACCGGGCCTTGAACATGAACCAGGCTTATGATTTCCTGTCGGCGATCTTTGGCGAGGTGGCTTTTTTAGCGGAACATGAGACTTATTTGAATCATCGGCCGATCTTGCATGCCCTGTTCAGCCGCCAGCGAATGCTTGCTTATATCGATGTCATGGCTGAGGTGGTCAGTGAGTGGCTGGATGGTTTGGGGGACAGCGGTGAGATCGAGCTGACCGAGGAGATCCTGGATTTAGTCAAGGAAGTTGCCGGTCGTTGTTTCCTGGGCAAAGAGATCAATGATCAGCTGGGTGAAGATTTTTGGCGGGCGTATGATGATTTGAGCAAATCCATGGACCCGGTCTTTCCGCCGCACTGGCCGCTGCCTAAATTCATCCGCAGAGACCGGGCGAAGCGTTATGTGATCGATCTCTTGACACCCTTGGTCAAGCAGCGCCGCCAGCACCCTGAGGATGATCCCTTCCAGATGCTGGTTGAAGTTGAAATGAAAGATGGGCAGCTGCCATCAGAAGAAGTGATCGTCCAGCTGCTGATGGCTTTGCTGTTTGCCGGCCATGAAACCACCGCTGGACAGGCTGCCTGGACGGTGATCCAGCTCATCCAGAACCCGATCTATTTAGAGGTAGTCAGAAAAGAACTTGCTGAGGTGCTTGATGGGGGCCGAATGATCGACCAGCCTTCACTGCGGGAGATGCAGTACTTGAAGATGGCGGTGGATGAAACCTCCCGCATGCGCCCTTCGGCGGAGATCATTATGCGCACAGTGGACGAAGAGCTGCAGATTGACGACCAGGTGGTCCCAGGAGGCTGGATGGTGCAAACGGCTGCCGCAGTGGACCATTTTCGGGAGGAAGTCTTTCAGGATCCTTTCCATTATGATCCAACCCGTTTCAGTAAAGAGCGCCGGGAAGACAGAGGTGAAAAACACGCCATCCTCTCCTTTGGGGGAGGGCTGCATACCTGTGCCGGCATGAACTTTGCCTATAATGAAATGATGGTGATTGCTGGCCTGCTTTTCCAGGAATATGATTTGCAGATCATGTCCGGGGATCCGGTTGTGATCCGGGGATTGGGGTCAAGCCGGCCCAGCAAAACCAGGGTGCGCTACAGCAAGCGCCAACCCTGAAAGGGGAAAAGCCTGATTTGCTATGCTGTAGAGCGAGCCGCTTTCCTCCATCAAGAACTATTTTCCCAAAGAAATCTACAAGAAGCGGGATCCTGGTAGGATCCCGCTTGGCGCTTGAGAGCCGGTTTGTCCTGGTCGGTCCCGCAAGGGATCCCCGGTCCTCGATCGCTGGCACAGTCAGCACCGGTCAAGCCCCCCAGGGCGGGCGTTAGGCAGAAAATCAGTTAGAATAAATGCATCCCAGAAATACATAAGGAGATCCCATGACAGACCAAACCCCAGCTGAAAAACTAAAAAGTGAGCTCCAGGACCTCGGATCCACACTGCGGGACCTGCAGTCCTCCGCTCGCCTGACAGACCTGCGGGATCGATTGGAAGACCTGGAGGGAGCGGTGAATGGACTGGACCAGCGGATCGCTGATCTGCGAGAAAAAGGCTATGCTTTTGAAAAAGACCTGGAAACCCAGGCGGCGAATTTTGTCCACAGCTGGGGGGAAATTGCTCCTGGCCTGGAAAGGGAGATCTCGCGCGAAGCCGCAAAACTGGCCCGGGACCTCTCTCCTCTGGAGTCCCAGCTGGCGGACTTGACCGGCAAACGGGCCAGGCCATCGTCCCTGCTTCCTGAGGCAGAGCAGCTCAAAACAGCGCTGGAAAACCTGGAAGGAAGGGTCGAAGCCATCGAGGAAAATATCCGCGGGGCTTATGATCACTTCCAAAGCGATGTCCATCAGCTGGAGCACCATCTGGGCAGGCTGGAATGGACCCTGACCGAGCTCAGTGAAGCCCGCTTTCAGCTGCTGGCGGCAGAATCAGGGATCATGGCGGTCAAAGCGGTCTGGGCCAAGGAAGGCAAGCAGACCAAAAAGGATCCGGAAGGTGTGCTGTACCTTACCGATCAGCGGATCATTTTCGAACAGAAGGAAAAAGTGGCCACCAAGAAAGTGCTCTTTGTGGCTACCGAGAAGGAATTGGTGCAGGAGACCCTGTGGGAAATCCCGGTCGCCTTAGTAGAGGAAGCCAAATCCCGCAAAGAAGGGTTCCTGAATAAAGACGATTATCTGGAGCTGTCTCTGGATAGCCGGGCGCCGATGGATGAGGTGCATCTGCACATCTGGCAGCGGGGAGATGAGTGGGTCGCGCTGGTCAACCGCGCCAGGGCGGGGGATTTTGATGGGACCCGGGCCATCCCCATCGACGAAGGGATCCTGGACCGGGTCAAGAACGCCCCTACCAAATGCCCCTCCTGCGGGGGAGCCATCAACCAACCCATCTTGCGCGGTATGGAGAGCCTCGATTGCGAATACTGCGGGGATGTGATCCGGATCTGATTGCCTTATTTGTGGTAGGGGAAGAGGGTGGTATTCAAATCAGACAATCTCGAAAGTAATGGTCAGATCCTGTGTGGTCGGGGAGTTGATTGCAGGACCATGTCCTGCGATAAAATGTTGACTCCTTATCCGGGCTGCTGTCTTTATACCTGAGCTGGTGATCCAGCGCGATGGCTATGACTTGCCTGCCCGATAGATCCAGTGGGTCAGTTCCTTTTCAACATGATTTGAAAATATCGTTTTATTGAGAATGGCTGCCCGGAAAGCAAATTCTGGGCCTGGAACATGAATGCTGTGGCTCTGATGATGAGGTAATTTGCAGCAATCAGCAAACCCGCAGAAAGCAGCAATTGCCAGAGGGGGACTACGCTGTTCGTCAGGCGCATAACCATAACGATCGGTGAGGTGAGGGGAAAGAAACTGAGGATGATCGGCAGGGCGGCCTCGGCGGCATCAGCCAGAGGTGCGATGATCCCCACCATGTACCCGAGCAGGAGAGGTGTCATGGCAATGAAGTTCGCTCCGCCGGCATCCTTCATCTTGGGCACCAGGGCTCCCGCTCCGGCCATCAGTGTGGCATAGACCCCGAACCCGCTCAGGAAAAAGATCAAACTCCAAATCAGGATATCTACTGGAAAGGAAAAGTTTTCTGGCAGGCTGAGCGTCGATCCTCCCAGATTGAATATGGTAAAGACTGCTCCTAACCAGATCAGGGTTTGGATCAACCCGGCAATGCCTAAACCAATCGTCTTTCCGGCCAACAGCTGTCGGGGACTGACCGAAAGTAAAAGCACTTCCAGGGTGCGGTTCTCTTTTTCTGTGCCGATACTGGCAAAAAGCATTGTGCTGCTGAACATGAAGGCAATATAAAAGAGGGCAGCCATGAGGGATGGAATATAGCGCACCAAGTCATTCGATTCGCAGTCAGCTCCAGGGCGGGAGCATGCTTCACTGGCAATCGGGCTTACCACCTCTTCTGAGGCGGTAATCACCCGCTCATCCAATTGACCGACCGGATTCCAGATTCGGCCAGCTCTTTCCAGATCCCCATCCAGCAAGTTAACCAAAATCGTCCAGTGCATGACCCATTTCTGTCCATCATCTATCAAGGGTCTGTTTTCTGGAAACACGTAGATGAGTTCACCGTTTTCTACATAATCGGTTGGAATGATATAGTAGGCAGAGATCTCGCCAGAAGCCAGGGCTTGTTTGGCCTGGTCCTCGCTGTCATAGGACAGCAAATATCCCTCGGGGAGATCCGGGGGAATGATTTGGATCAGACCGCTGTGGTCGATGTAGCCTTCGACCTCCAGCTGCCTTTCTTCTTGAGGAGAGTCCGGGATTGTAGCATCATCTGCAGATCGGCTTTGGATCAGCTTAACCCCGCCCAGGATTAAAACGCTCAGCAGGGGGATGCCGATGGCTACGATCAGAAAGGAAGGACGGCTGAAGGTGGTGATGAGTTCTTGGCGAATGATCAAGACTATTTTTTTCATGGGTTTCTTCCTCGCTCACCAGCCCCCTGGTTTTGGAATAAGCTTCGCCATCGCAGCCGCTGACCATAACGAAGCATACCCAGCCGAAAGGCTCGGCTTGCCAGCCAGATTGCCCCAATTGCGCACACCGTTTGTACTCCTACACTCAAAGCAATCTGCCAATTGGGAACGGAAAAGAACAGGTTCCGCATGGCTGTTGACATCAATGACGTAAATGGCAGAATGCTCAGTGCGATAGCCAAAGAGCTGTCCGGTTTTTCTATAAATGCGAAAGCGATATAGAGGGGTATCAAGTGCAGGATGATGAACAGCGAGCTGAATGATTGGCCTTCCTGGGTTGTAGTGACCATGGTGCCGATAGCTATCATCAAGGCTGAAACCAGCACATAAGCAGGGGCGGCAATGGCTCCTGTTGCCAGGATCACACCCCAATCCATCCCCAAATCCTGGAACCAACCAATTCCCATCGTGCGGGCAGCGAAAATACCCAGTAGAACGATCAGGGACCAGGATACCAATAAGGTCAGTGCTATTGCGAGTATGCCCAGCAGCTTCCCACCTATCAGTTGCAGAGGAGAGATCGAGGTGACCACAATTTCCATGGTGCGGTTCTCTTTTTCCTCGGCTACTGCCCCCATTAAAAACCCGGAACTCATCAAGATCAAACCCATGAATGCCATATTGATGAACAAAGGCATCAGGTTGCCGAAGGCAGGACCGCTGTCAGCTATCGAGCGTTTGCCATCCAGTGAGCGTACAGTCACATCAGCTCCCGAGGCGGATCGATAAGCTATCTCAGTGGGTTGATCTGACAGCAAGTTGATCTGGAGAAAGTCCCACCATTGTCTATTGGCATTCTCCCCCGGTTTTTCGGTGTAAACGATCTCGATACGCTGGGTCTCAAAGTAGTCAGCAGGAAGAAGGTAATAGGCCTGGATCTCTTCGGCTTCAAGGGATGCCATGGCCTCCTCTTCGGTTTGGAAGGGGATGAAATCAACAGGTTCCTCACCTTTTGAGAGCGGTGGGGGGATGGGGTTTTCGAATATGCCAGCCTGGTCAAGATATCCAACCGATCGATCATTATTCTCTAAGGAAACCAATAATAAACCTACACCCAGCCCTAAGGCAACCATCAACGGAATGCTCAATAGTGTCAGCAGGAAACTTTTCTTGAAGACATTTCGCCTGTATTCATAGCGTGCGACACTCAGGACCCGTTTCATTTTGTATCGCCCTCCTCAACGACCTGGATGAAGATCTCATTCAGGGTCGGAACTGCGATTTCGAATTTTTCCAGGTTTATGCTGCTGGCTGCCAATTCCTTCAATACCTCTTGCGGTGTTGTGTTTTCTTCCAGGCTCAGTTTAAGATCGCCGTTATGGGGAGTGATTTCTTTGATGCTTGCTAATTCAGGTAGTTTGCCCCCTGCCTGGACCAATACAGCATGGCCAGAGAACCGCTGCCGGATCTTATTTAGGTCTCCGTATAATACATTTTTTCCTTCATCGATAAGAAGAATGCGGTCGCAGAGCTCTTCCACCTGCTGCATCTGGTGGGTAGACATGATGATGGTCACGCCTTGATCGCGCAGCTCTCCTAAGACATCCTTGACAAGCTGCAAGTTTAGCGGGTCTAAGGCTGTGAAGGGTTCATCGATGATGATCAGCTCTGGCTGATGGAGGAGGGTGTTGATGATCTGGGCTTTTTGCTGCATACCCTTGCTGAGTTCTTTGACCTTTTTGTTCCGATGTTCAGCGAGGTAAAAACGTTCGAGGTGTCCCTCAAGGTTTTCCCGAGCCCTTTGATCTGGAACGCCTTTGAGCGAGGCCAGATAAAGCAGGCAGCGTTCAAGGGGGATATCCTGGTATAAACCGCGTTCCTCCGGCATATAGCCTATGCGGTCTTTTTTCTCATCGGACATGGGCCCCCCAAAAATCGCGACCTTTCCCTGGTCCGGCTGGAATATATCCAGTATGACCCGAATGGCAGTGGTCTTTCCTGCGCCGTTAGGCCCGAGCAGACCAAACATTTCTCCCTTTTTGACCTCAAACGAGACATCCACAACAGCCTGTATGCTGCCAAAGGATTTTGCGATTTGGGATACTTCAATAGGGTGCATGACTTGATCCTTTTTCCTGTAAGGTGAAATGTTATTATACCTGTTTGCACTACCTTTTAATTTCCTGGCTTTGGCTGGGATGCTCTCCTGTTCAGACCAGAAATCATCACCTCAGAAGTATATCAAAGATGGGCTTCCTGCTCTCCTTCCAAAAGGATGATTCCGGTCGTCCAAAAGGACGATTTTCAGGGCGATTTCTGGTGGAAAACCGGATGCTAATGCCAGGGGAGTATTCCCGAATAAAGTAGAACGTTTGTGCTATAATTATGGTGTCGATGTTGTATAAAGTATTGGATTGACACTAGAAAAGCTATGATCAAAATTCTCTTCTTTGGAGATTCGCATCTTGGGTATGACCTGCCGGTCCGGCCCCGGATCGAGCGCCGCCGGCGTGGGGAGGAATTCTTCTCGAATTACCTGTTCATTCTGGATTACGCCCGGCGGCAGAAAGTGGACTTGGTGGTGCACGGCGGGGACCTGTTCTACCGGAGCAAGGTGCCTGCCCGGATTGTTGATAAGGCCTATAGCGCTCTTTATGAGATCGCAGCCAGGGGGATTCCGGTCTATATTGTGCCCGGGAACCATGAGCGGTCCCGGCTGCCAGAGCACCTTTGCCTGGCGCATGACAAGATCCGGGTCTTTGACCGTCCCGCTACCTTCGTTCAGCAGGTGGAGGGGCGGCAGATCGCCTTCTCCGGTTTTCCCTTTGCCAGGTCAGTGCGGGATAAATTCCCGGCGCTGCTGCGCCAGACTGGATGGGAAGATGTTCAGGCAGAGGCCCATTTTCTGTGCATGCATCAGACCTTCGAAGGGGCTCAGGTGGGTCCGGTGGATTTCACTTTTCGAGCAGGTCAGGATAATATTCCTCCTGAGTGGGTCCCAGAAGAATTCACTGCGGTGCTGTCCGGGCATATCCACCGGGCTCAGCAATTAACCCATACCTTGAGCGGGGAAGAGCTGGCAGTGCCTGTGATCTATCCAGGCTCGATCGAACGCACTTCGGTTGCGGAGCGCTTTGAAGAAAAATCCTTTAAGATGATCCACCTCTGGTGGGAGGGGGGGCGATTCTTCCAGGAGGTGGAAACTCATCCTTTGCCAACCCGGCCCATGGTCAAGGTGACTGTCCCGGTGGAGGAGTACCCTCCCGATCAGGTCCTGGTCCACATCCAGGGCCAATTATCCCTGCTCAAGCCAGACGCTGTGGTCAGGGTGGAGCTGATTGGAAGGCGGGCGGAGCAGGTCCAGCGCTCGATCTCCGCCGCTGCTCTGCGCTCCTGCGCGCCAGGCTCGATGAATATTTCCTTTGGGTTCAAACTTCGGGCAACAGCCCCTTAGCGACCATTTCCAAACTAAAAAACCTTTGTCTCAATCCTGTCCCACTTGGTATTTTAGTATTCATTTTGGACTGGTCTTTTGTTATCCTATGAGGGTGATCTCCGTTCTTGATAGGGTGTGATGAAACCAAACTTCTCAGATCAACTAGATCGGTATGTCAAACAATCCGGGCTGTCACTGCGCCAGATGGCGGACTGCTCGGGTATTTCCCACCAGACCATCCATAACTGGTTGAATGGCGTCCAACCGCGGTGGCATACAGCCCTGATGGATGATTTGCAGAGCCTGGGAAACACATTGGGTCTAACCAAAGATGAGCTCAATCTATTGCTCCAACTGGCCGGGTGCATTTCAGCCCGCTATCAACTAGTCGTTCAGGAGGCTTCCATGGCAAGCACCTACCGCATTCCGCAAGGATGGTTCATTACCGGGGATGACCCGGCTGACGCGGAGGATTATGAGATTGGTGTCGATCCGGATCTTACCTACAAGGAAAAACCCTGCATCATCATCAAGGCCAAGCCCTCCCCGGCCGAGTTTGCTGGTCTGGCACAGCAGATCAAAGCTGAGGCTTATCGCGGGAAACGATTGTGTTTTTCTGCCGCGCTGCGCGCCCAAGACATTGAATGCCGGGCAGCCTTGTGGATGCGGATCAGCGGCGAAAATGGCAAATTGCTGGCCTTTGATAATATGCGGGAACGACCCGTCACTGGCACGACCGATTGGGAACAGCATGCGATCGTCTTGGATGTGGCGGAAGAAGCAGAAGACATCGCGTTTGGTGTCTTGCTGGCGATGGAAGGGCAGGTCTGGATGGGGGACGTGAAGTTGGAAGACGTCGACCGCAGTGTGGCCACGACCGACATCCTGGAGGATATCGCCCCCTTTTTCCCGGTCAACCTGGATTTTAAGGATTGAAAGCCAGCAGGAAGCGGGCAACCCGTTGTGGGATTCACTGAAGTACATAAATCCCTGCGCATGGTGACCGCCGCCCAGCGTTCGATTAACGCCGCCGGAACTCCTGTGGCAAGCAGCGAATTCCGAAAATAAATCCAAGACCAAAAAGGACAAAACCCTACCTATTGGTAGGGTTTTGTCTAATATCTATATCATTTTTCAGGTCAATCAAGGATTCTTCCTGAATAATGAATCACCCCATATTCCTCAGGAAAGGCTGGATTGTATCCCGGTCCCCACCATTTCCCCTGCCCGTGGAAATCTGATAGTTCTCCTCCGCCTTCGATGATCACCCAGTGCCCTTTCCAATCCGCAGCCGGATCCGCTTTTCTTCCATTGACTTTAATCGTAAGGGTACCGGTTTTCCCCTCCACCTCACCTTCAAAATCCACGATGCCATTGAACTGCATTGCCCCTGAGCCGAAAAACACAGCCGATCCAGAGTCGATGGAGGAGCCCTGAAAGGTCCCGGTCCAGACCCCGGTTTCAGTAAGTTCAAAGAACTCGTTTCCCCCGGCCTCTTTTACAAAGTTGAGTTCAAGTGGGAGGTAATACCAGATACCACTTGCGTTTTGAGGGGAGCCGGCAAATGCAGGGATGGCAGTCAGGGAAAGAATGATCACCAGGGCCAGCGAAAGATATATTTTCTTTTTCATGCTCATTTTTTTCTCCTTTATCAAGTAAGATAGAAATCGATCATAGATCATTTTTCTTTATTCGTACCTCCTTTTCTTTATAGACCTTTGACCTCTCAAGGTTCCAGATGGCAATTTTATGAGCGGTTCAAAATAACTGGTCAGTGCTTGGAAATCCTTCGATACCCTGCCTTTACCATCTCACACCACCTATTCGGCATCAATCTCGATCTGGCCTTCGTAGTAGATTAACCCCCAGTTTCCGCATTCCTCAGTATCTGCCTCCGGAGACCAACCCGGACCCCAGAAGGTCCCTCCTCCGCTGACATTCGAGAGCTCTTCCGTGCCTCCAGTTATCACCCAGGTCCCTTTCCAATCCGCTCCCAGATCATCACGATCCCCCAGGATGTCCAGGTGAAGCTCACCTTGCTTCCCATCCACAACTGCGTCTGTAAAAGAATCTGTGTCTACAAAGAGGAAGGGTTCGGAAGGCGATTCCGGATCCACGATACGACCGACCAGCATTCCATACCCCGTGGATTCTCCAGCGATCAAACCGGTCCACCTGGATTGATATGGTACTTTGAAGAATTCCTTACCTGGATCCCCCTCGTAAGGGTCGAAGATAACAGGTTCTAAACGGTCAAAAACGGGAACGTAGCACCACACACCCTGTGCTTGCTTTTCAGGTTCACCAGGTGGAGGGGCAGGCGGCGCATTTTCGCTGAAGCTGTCCACAGCAATCTTCCAGGAGCCGTCTTCCTGTTTCTCAAACAGGGTCAAGAACTTTCCGTTGGATTCGATCCGGTCGCCACCCCCCTTGGGGGTCATGGCATAACTGAAAACTCCTCGGGCGTAGGCTTCATCACCCAGCACCTGGATTTCATCCATGTTGATATTAAACATATCGGTATTGAACATTTCGAAGCCGGGTGCAACCGAAGCCTTGATTTGCTCAACCCCTACGGCCTGCGGTTGATTGGCCGGCATGCGGACTCCATCTTCCTGCCAGATTGAAATCCATCTTTCCAGATTTCCCTCCAGCACTGCTGCGGAGTATTCATCCATGGCCCCCTGGATTTTTGCTTTTTCTTCTGCTTCTGAAGGTCCACAGGCGCTCAGGACCAGAACCAGTACCAGCACTAAATAAACTATTTTTTTCATCTTTGAACTCCTCCTTTAGAAATTAGCTGCTGAATTTACGTAGAAGCGTTTTTCATCATCACCTCCTCTTTACTTCGCTTTCATTTAAACTTCGAATTATCCTTCAACCGCATTGGCATTGAAACAGTTGATGGCGATTTTCCAGGATCCATCCAGCTGTTTCTCCAGAATCGTCAAAAACTTCCCGCAGATATGAACCCTGTTTCCCAGGGCGGCTGATTTCATCAGCGCACTGTATATCCCATGGGTGTAAGCCCGATCTCCCATGATGCTCACTTCTTCCGGGAAGGCGATGTATTTTTGATATGCGAACAGCTCCAAATGTCTCTCTAATGTAAATTGAAGCTGATCCAAACCAATCCGGTAGGGTTCCCCGGGGGACATTTGGATGCCGTCTTTCGTCCACAATGAAAGCCACTGATTGATATCCCCTTCACGCAGAGCAGCTCCATAATCTTTCCACAGCTGATAGACTTTCTCAACATCATTCACTAAATCTCTTTCCATGCCGGATCCTCTTCCCGGTTATGCCTCATAAAAAGCTGGGAATACCGTTTTCCCATTGCGACGGAAACTCGTGTGCTATATAATTTAGATAATCAACGTTGAACAAATGGACCAGCGTGTCATCACAATACAGGGATACCGTCCATTTTTCGTCCACTCCGCGGAACGAAACAACACCCAATTCCAATAACAGCGGCAAAATACATAGATGATCGAGAGTTCTCCAGGGGAGATTATCCTCTGCTAACACAGCAGGGCTCCGTGCCAGACGGCATCAACTTTTCTCCTCCCTGAGCCACAGCGCTGCGGAAGGAGATCTTTGGATCAAACCTGAACAGGGGGTGTCTGTAATTACACGGGCTTTTATGCCATATCTTAAGCTTCTAGGACCGGTTTGCATTGACCCCTTTCAAAGCCCAACAGCAAATCGAAATTGTGAAAGAGACAAACAAGACCGAACGGCACAGCCGCGCTTCCGGTCCCGGCGGACGATTGCCCTGCTGGGTTACCTCGCGGCTGAGCATCGACCGATTGGCAGAGATTTTCTATCGTCCTTCTTCTGGCCGGATGAAACCCATTCCCACGGTCGGGCTTGCTTACGCAGGGAGCTATACAATCTGGGTCAAAATCTGCCCGACTGCTGGAAAATGGACCGCCAGAAGGTTGCCTTTGTCCCCGATCAGGACACGATTATAGATATCTATTCCATCCTGGATCTAATGAATCAGGAGCGGTGGGCAGAAGCGTCCGACTTGCTGCGGGGGGATTTTCTGGAAGGGATTATTTTAGACAATAACGCCGAGTTCGAGCTGTGGCTTTTATCCGAAAGGGATCGCTGGCGGGTCCGCGCAGAGGAAGTGTTCAATCATGTTATTCAGGGACAAAAACGTCGAGGGCGTTACTCGGAAGCGCTCCAACACACCCGCCGACTGCTGAAGCTGTCCCCCTGGAATGAGAGCGCGCATCAAACAGCTATGCGGCTGCTGGCCTGGACAGGACAGCGCGGAGCTGCTTTACGGCAGTTTGAGAACTGTAAACATATCCTGGGAGAGGAATTAAACGTTGAGCCCTCGGATGAAACTCGGATCCTGCATCGGAAAATCAAGGAAGGAGATCTGGAACC
>Ga0207796_1000506_pt1 | contig 15598 bp, 11 predicted proteins | sample Pon1CUnioCityCA_6_FD_187274 | JGI IMG/M metagenome (GOLD analysis project Ga0207796, IMG submission 187274) | Marine sediment microbial community from Union City, CA, USA - Pond 1C Sediment 1 (SPAdes) | ecosystem: Environmental > Aquatic > Marine > Intertidal zone > Salt pond sediment ...
ATCCGTCGTAGCCCGTAGCCCTGACAGCATCCACCCATTCACTCAATGGAATATCGCCTTCACCAGGATAATATCCTCTCAAGATGGTTTCATCCCACTGGGTATCTCTTGGCTGTCTTTTACCATCGCAAAAATGGATATTATAAATCATAGATGTGTCCAGTTTGGCAACTTCGTCTGGAGACGTTTCTCCCCCCGCCCAAAGGTGCCAGAAATCTACGACCATGCCAATATTTTCTTCATCGGCGACATCGATCATTTCAAGACATTTCGATAGAGAATTTATGGGAGACCAAGCGACGGGTTCCATCTGGAATCTTATGCCGTATTGTTTCCCAACGGCCCCTATCTTCCCGACGTTATGCCCCGTTATTTGCACAATCTCATCCCACGGCCTGCCTTCCAGTGCAAGCAGCGGAACAAGTTGAATCGTGGGGCAGTTTATCTCTTTTGCCACATTTGACAAGTAATCCGTGGCTTTTAGAATCTCATCCAGCTTATCCGGATTATCTGTTTCGACGTGAGCAATGTCGTTGATGCAAACAGGTACAACCTGATATTCGTTTAGTATTTCGTTTAAATCGCCCGTCGTATTGCCTTGTTCTAGAAAGCTGTAAAGTTTAGAATCAACAATTTCGAGACCGGTAAATCCGCAGTCGTGTGCCACTCGAATATCCGTTGCCAAATTACTTTTATATATCGTTTTTCCATGGATCGCTTTTTTATTCATATCCGCTCCTCCGTTATTTATCCGGCCAAATGACTGCATCTGGGGATTCAAGCCATAAATGTTCTTCTTCATAGGTTGGTGTAATATAGGGATTGTCATCGAGGTGACGTATGACCCACAGAAAATACATCGCGTATCCCGGGGCAGCAACTTGTGGGTGAACCACGTTTGGAAGAATTTTGACCGTATCGTTATGCTCAAGCAACACGCCCTCATCACCCAGCTTCAGCAAGCCAAATCCATTTTCCGGGCTGAGCTTGTAATAGTAAATCTCTGGCTGGTCATGGGAATGTGAAGGAAATCCTGCCCATTTCCCGGGATATTGCACATCTTCACCCAACATGAAATTCGAATCCGTGGTTACGGACACATCCATAATCGTCTTGACGATCCTTGTCCCCGTTTCATTCATGAGACCCTTACCGCGGATCTCAATTCTGCAATCCTTATCGGTGTAAAGCCTGGATTCAAACTGCTTAGGGTTATCCGTTTTCATAATTGCCAGCTCAGAATCTTGGGCAATGCCTGTAATTTTGACGCTGGTATTACTGGAAACATTCAGCGTCCAGGGGTCATCATCAAAACAAGACCCTCTTTTAATCACTGTTTTTTTATCGTCCCATTCAAGTTCAACTTCACCGTATAAAAGCAAAATTGCTTTTTCTTTTTCCGAGTCCTCAGAATATGTTGAACCACTGGACAGTTTCAAGATACCAAAATCCATCATGATATCTTGATCTTTGCCATCCATTTCTGTGATGCTGTTATATCCTTGTTTAAACCCTTCTTTGTTTTTAATAATCATTATTTTTTCTCCGTTCTTTAAAGCCCAGTTTTTTCAGCAATAAACTTTCTCGCCTTGATGGCATATTCCAGTGGGTCTGCCTTAGCAGGGTCTTGCTCTGCTTCAACCACAATCCATCCCTCGTAATCGCTTTTATTCAAAATCGCAAATATACCATCCCAATCCACCATGTCCCCATCTCCCGGAACTGTGAAGATCCCTTCCTTGACGCTCTTTAGAAAGCTCCAGTCTTGTTCTTTGGATTGATGATAGACAGCGCTCCTCAAATCTTTGAAGTGAATGTGGTTGACCCGATCCATGTGCTTTTCAAGCATTTCTAGAGCATCTTCTCCGGCCAGGGTTGAGTGGCCGGTGTCAAAAACGATTCCCACCAAATCCGGGTCCGTCATGGCCAACAGTCTTTCGGTTTCTTCCATGGATTGAACGCCAGTGCCGATGTGATAGTGGAAAGCCGTTTTCATGCCCTTTTCTTTGGCTAATTTGCCAATTTCATTGAGCCCTTTGGCTAGCTTTTCAAACTGCGCATCAGAAAGTATCGGTGCGTTACTCAATGGGATGCTCTCGTCACCGTGAATAGTAACCCCGCACTCTCCAACGCCGACGACCCTGGCGCCTAAAAAGTAAGTAAAATCAGCATGCTTTCTAAACAAATCCAACGTATAATCGATCGGCTTATCGCTGGTAAATAAGCTGCTGAACCAACCATTACAAATCTGCAAACCCCGCAAATCCAATGCCTTTTTTAATACATTCCTATCCTTGGGATACTTCGTCCCAATTTCACTGCCAGTATATCCTGCCAAAGCCATTTCACTCAGGCACTGCTGGTATGTCAGGTCTCCTCCCAGGGAAGGCAAATCATCATTAGTCCAATTGATCGGTGCACATCCCAATTTGACTTTTTTCTTATCTAACATAATGTCTTAATCTCCTTTAGATTTCTTTAGTATGGTTTTGCTTCTTTGACAGAATCGTTCATTGATTTCGCTGCTTTTATGACTCTCGGGTCCTCTGCAACTTGCGCTGTTCCTACGCGCCAAAAACTCTCGTAACCGTCGGTCATCGTCCCGGGCAACACTTTGATTTCAATCAGTGTAGATACCTCATCCTTTTTAGATTGTTCAATGGCTGTTTTCAAATCTTCTAAGGTATGAACTTTGTAAACTTTCGCACCATAACCCTTTGCAATGCTTGTGTAGTCAATCGGGGCATATTGCCCTGTTAGTCCACCCGTTGTGCCTTCTCTCTCCCTGAACACGGTTCCAAAGGTATCGATACCCTGGGATCGCTGTAGATTATGTATGCATTGATGCCCATAATTGTCAAACAGCAAAACATTTATCTTTTTACCTTCCTGTATGCTTGTATACAGTTCAGCGTGAGACATGAGGAATCCGCCATCGCCTACAAACGCATACACCTCTTTTTGAGGTTCTGCAATTTTCACCCCCAATGCGCCAGGGACTTCATAGCCCATGCACGAAAATCCATATTCTAGATGATATGTTCCCCGAACTTTCGTCTGCCAAACCCTTTCCAGGTCTGAAGGCAAACTGCCTGATGCAGATATGATGATATCGTCATCTTTCAAGAGCTTATTCAATTCGATCAGAACCCTGGTTTGCGACAAACCCTCATCGAGTTCAATCTCACCAAGATCTTGCATCACCTCTGCCCATTTATCTTTTGCTTTTTTGATCTCATCGCCGTAACCACTCACATAACCTGATTTATCTAATAGCTCAGTTAACTTGCCAAGCACTAATTTCGCGTCTCCCACCAGAGCAATGCCATTCATCTTATAAGCATCTAACGGGGCAACGTTTATCGAAAGGATATCAACATCATGTTTCTTAAAGGCTGTTTTTGACGATGTAACAAAATCATTCAATCTGGTCCCGACAGCGATAATCAAGTCGCTTTCTTTCGCAATGATATTTGCTGAATAGGTACCGCAAACCCCGCCAGCCCCCAGGTTCAAAGGATGGTCAAAGGGAATGATACCTTTACCAGCTTGGGTCTCAGCAATCGGAATATTGAACTTTTCGGCAAACGCCACAAGTTCTTTTTCTGCATGGCTGTACCGCGCGCCCCCACCACAAATGAGGATAGGTTTTTTCTTGTTCTTAATCAGTTCGACTGCTCTTTGCGCTGTCTTATTCGCAATTGGTCGTCTGTCAATATGCCAAACACGCTTCGCCAGAAAATCCTCAGGATAATCATAGGCTTCGCCCTGAACATCTTGTGGGAGGCAGATGGTTACCGCACCTGTATCTGCGGGATCCGTCAAGACGCGAAACGCGTTAATCAAGGCTGTCATTAACTGTTCAGGCCTACTTATTCGATCCCAATACCGGCTCACTGGTTTGAAAGCATCATTTGCCGTAATGTTGTAATCCATGGGCTGTTCAATTTGCTGCAATACCGGATCGGGCTGTCGGCAAGCAAAGGAATCTGAAGGCAAGAGTAAGACCGGTATTCTGTTCACAGTAGCCGTACCTGCTGCCGTCACCATATTTAGGGAACCAGGTCCAATGGATGCGGTACAGGCAAATATCTCTTGCCTGTCTTTCTGTTTTGCAAATGCAATTGCAGCGTGAGCAATTTCCTGCTCATTCTTGCCCTGATAAAAAGTTACTTGATCCTTATACTGCTCTAAGGCTTGACCTAAACCAACAACATTGCCATGCCCAAAAATGCCCATGACACCTTTAACAAACTTTTTCTGTTGTCCATCCACTTCAATATATTGGTTGTCTAAAAACGCAATGAGCGCTTGAGCCATGGTTAACTTTTTCGTTTTCATACTTTCCTCTTTCTTTATGCTTTGCTTTCTGGAATATGATTATTCGACACCGCTGGATACTGCCAAATATAACAAAACCTCAGTTATAATCGACCCATACACTTCCATTATCAGCTGACTCGACGCATTTTTCCAGGAATTTTACACCGTTGATCCCGGCATCAATCCCTGGATACCAAAGGTTTTCTGCTAAAGAATCATCGTCAACAATTTTTGCCTGCATGGCAAGACCAAATCGATGATACAGATTTGCCCACGACTCAAAAAGACCTTCTGCATGCCCAGCGCCAATCCGATTGGATGCTACGGCTGGATCTTCATTATGAAGATAGCCCATTCCACGATCAAGTATCTGTGCTGGCTCCCCTTGAATCTCATATTTAAGCTGATTTGGATGCTCATCCCACCACTCAATACTTGCTTTTGAGCCAATTATTCGAATTTTTTGCTGGTGTATCGAACCAGCATTAACTGCGCTGCACCACAATGTGCCAACAGCATTGTTTGTAAAGTTCATCAGAACAGTGGCATTATCTTCAAGGGGTGCCCTACTTGCAACAAAACTCTGGCGAGAACAAAGCAGATTCTTGATCTCTAAACCAGGAATCATCGTTTCAGCCAAATACAATGCATGTGTGCCAATATCCCCCAATACATAGGTCGGTCCAGATATTTCCGGGGTCACGCGCCATTTTGTTCCAGGATCGTCCTTTTCAACTTCGGCAGAATGAAAACCATGCGCAAATTGCGTATTAATGATCCTGATTTCACCTAATTCACCATTCTCTATCATTTTTCGCGCCTGGTGAACCATCGGGTACCCGGTATAACCATACGTCACGCAAATAACTAAATTTCGTTGCTTGGCAATCGCCTTCAGCTCTTCAGCTTCGCTCGATTTAAAACAAAGCGGTTTCTCACACACGATATGCAAACCAGATAACAGGGCTGCTTTTGCCATTTGGTAATGAAACTTATTGGGCGTGGCAATTGTAACCGCCTGGATCCCATCATCGCGTTGTGATTCTTCTTCAAACATCTCCTTATAATCAACATAACATCGACTAGGATCAACACCCAGGTTTATTCCAAATTCCTTTCCTCGTTCTGGGTTGATATCAAAAGCCCCTGCCACAAGTTGAAACAATCCATCTCGTAAAGCGGATGCTCGATGGATGGACCCAATTTGACTCCCACGCCCACCCCCAACCATTGCCCATCTGATCGGTTGATCAAACCTTTGCTCTTCATTAAACATGATCGAATATCCTTTGTGCTAATATGTTGAAATTAAAATCCAAGTTTCTGTAAATGCGTCAGGCTTTTTTTAATGCAATCTGGCACATTGCTTGTATCGCTTGGATGCCTATCCTGCTCCAGTGTAATCCAGCCATCATAGCCAATATCTATAAGAGCTCTTCTTATCGAAGCATAATCTAATGCGCCTTCGCCAATCGGGCACATCAGCCTTTTAAAACAGGCTTCATAAAAGCCAATGTTTTCATTAATGACAACATCATAAACTAATTTGTCGACATCCTTAAAATGAACATATTCTATGCGAGAGGCATATCTTCTGATACCTTGTTCTGGATCAATGCCAGCATAGTACGCGTGCCCTGTATCAAAACAAAGCCCAACATAATCCTCAGATACGTCTGAAAGAATCATGTCGATTTCATCCAAATAATCAATATAGCCGCCAGCATGATGATGAATCACGGAACGAACACCATATTCGTCATACGAGATCTTTGCAATCTCTTTGATATGTGAGACCATTTGCTGCCATAAATCAGAAGAAAGCATAGGTGCTTTTTCTGAACGAGGCAGTTTCTCTCGTTCGGGCTTGACTTCGTCTATGATCACATAATAAGGTGGCGACTGTTTTTGTGACCCTAAAGGAGCAGCAATCGGAACTGACGATAGTATCCTGCAAGTTTCATGTGTTTTCTTAACAATCCGGTGAAACGACTCTTCCGAAATCAAATCATCATATAGTGTTCCCGCAACAATTTGAAGATTTCGCTTGTTTAATTCTTCGGTTAGGATAGCAGCTTCAGAAGGCAGATAGCCATAAGGCCCTAATTCTAAGGCCTTGAAGCCAATATTACTGATTTGATCTAGAACTATCCCCCATGGTGTATTTTCGGGATTTTCTGAATCCTCAATGCCCCATGAGCCCGGGCAGCTGCTAAATTTACAAATCAAATCATCAATCTCCTATTATCAAAGTGAATAGGTCATCTTAAAAATGAAATTTGCTAATCAATTTCCGAGATGCGTACTGGTCGATTTTCTTTGAGGGATTTTTTGGCAGCGACCGCCATCAAGAGCGCAACAAGACCATCTTTACCAACAGCTGGTGTTTCCAGACCTTTTTCAATGGCATTAAAAAATTGAACGAGCTCTTCTTCAAATGATTCTTGATATCTCTCCAAAAAGAAGTATAAGGGTTTGTCTTTTATGACCCCATCATTTGTAAATAAAGTCGTTTGGGTCGGCGTGTTATTCTCACACTTAACCATACCCTTGCTGCCAAAGACTTCTATACGCTGGTCGTAACCATAAACTGCCTGCCTTGAATTATCAATTACAGCCATTGCACCGTTTTTAAATTTGATCGTAATGATAGCAGTATCAATATCATCGTACTGCATAATTTCCTTGTTGATTAGCGCATTACCAACCGCGAAGATCTCCACAGGTTCACTGCCTGCCAAAAACCTTGCCATATCAAAGTCGTGGATAGTCATATCAACAAAAATACCGCCAGAGGATTTTACATAGCTCAACGGAGGTGCTTCCGGGTCTCGTGAGGTAATTTTTATCACGTGAACATCCCCAATATCACCGGCAAGAACGACGTTTTTTGCTTTCACAAAGTTGGGGTCAAACCTTCTGTTAAATCCTACCTGAAAAGAGACGCCTGCTTTTTTTACTTCTGCTAAAACTTCCTCAACGCGTTGAATATTTAAGTCTATTGGTTTTTCACAGAATATGTCTTTGCCAGCTTTTGCAGCTGCAATAGCTATTTCTGCGTGTGTATCGGTTGGTGAGCAGATAAAGACAGTATCGATTTCTGGGTTGTTCACTATTGCATTGAAATCATTGCTGTAATTCTCTACGCCATATTGATCAAAAACCTCTGTCATTTTATCAGCAAAACTATCTGCTACGGCTAAAACTTCTACATCTTCAAACTTCTTAGCCGTTTTAAAATGGATCCTTCCAATTCTGCCAAAACCAATAATCCCAATTTTTCTCATTCAACATATCCTTTTCTTTCGATCAATTACGATTTTTTAACATTCTTTCTCATGTCAAGCACAACCGCACCAACAATGATCATGCCCTGAACTATCTGCTGCCAATAAGGATCTATCCCTAAAAGCGTGAATCCGTTCGTCAGCACACTGAGAATGAGCGTGCCAACAACTGCTCCCCATATTGTTCCAATCCCGCCAGAATGACTTGTGCCACCAATTGTTGTGGCCGCAATAACTGTAAGTTCATAGCCGGTGGCAGCCCCAGGGTGAATGCTCGCAACACGGCCCGTGAATAAAATAGAAGCTAGAGCAGCAGTTACACCAGCAAATATATAGATTAATACAATATTCCTCTTAACCTTAATGCCTGACACCTCGGCTGCATTAATATTACCGCCGATAGCATAGACACTTTTTCCAAATCTGGTATATCCCAAAATGATGGCAGTAATAAGGATCATGATGGCATAAACAATCACAGGAACAGGGATAACCTCAAAAACGTTCGAACCAAAGAATAACATGCCCTCCGATAGTTTACTGACCGGCTGCCCTTGTGTATACAGAAATACGATACCCCTTGCTACTGTAAACATACCCAGCGTTGATATAAATGCCGGAATACCTGTAAAAGCAATCAAGCCGCCGCTTATCGCGCCAGCAAGCGCGCCAACGCCTACTGCTGCCAGAATTGCAACAGCTATTGGCTGTGGACCTAAATTTTCAAAAACCTTGATACTCGCTGCTGATGTTTGGGATAGACTTGCCGCAACTGTACCAGCCAGGGCCAGAACAGAGCCAACGGAAAGATCAATGCCTTTTGATATAATGACAAGAGTCATACCAAGAGCCATAACACCGACAATCGCGCTTTGATTCAAGATGTTCAGGATATTCTTTCCTGTTGGAAAAGATTCGGGTTTTAGGATGGTCATCAAAACAACCATTCCAACTAAAATAAAAGCGATACCGTACTTCGACAAAATTTGTTTAAACGTGTCTAATTTTTCGGAATTTTTTAAATTCATAACAATCTCCTTAGCTCACTTTTGTAGTCGCATATTTCATTACAATCTCTTGAGACAATTCATCGTTATTTTCTAATATCCCAGTTAGTCTTCCTTGACATAAAACAACAACCCTATCACTCATGCCAAGAATTTCTGGAAGCTCTGAGGAAACCATCACAATGCTCTTCCCTTGCCCTGCAAGTTCTGTAATGAGCCGATGAATCTCAGCTTTTGTGCCAACATCAATGCCTCTCGTTGGTTCATCCAAAAACAATATCTCTGGACTTGTCATTAGCCATCTTCCAACCAGAACTTTTTGCTGGTTACCTCCAGACAGGTTCATAACCAACTGCTCCGGGCTGGGTGTCTTGATTTGGATAGCTTTGATATACTCAAGAGTCTTCATGCCGATTAATTTATTGCTTAATAAACCCGTTTTGTTAACCAAATTATTCATGTTCGCAACGATGATATTTAGCTTGACAGATAACATCGGGAAAATGCCGTTTAATCTTCTATCCTCTGTTAAAAAAGCCATTCCATTTGCAATGGCATCAGCTGGAGATTTAATCTTAACTTCCTGACCATCTATGAACACTTTGCCAGCTGTACTTTTTCTCATACCAAAGATCGTTTCAATAAGTGCTGTTCTACCAGAGCCAACAAGTCCGGCAACGCCAAGAATTTCTCCTTCCCTGACATCAAATGAAATGTCCTGAAATTCCTTGCCGCTGCTGAGCCTTTCAACCTTCAACTTCACATCACATATTTCGCATTTGATTTTTGGGAAAAGCTCATTAACCTCACGGCCAACCATCATTTCAATCATTTTATCAATTGTAATTTTGTCGATTTCTTCAGAACCAATAAATTCACCATCTCTCAGAATAACAACGCGATCCGTGATTTCATAGATTTCATCTAACTTATGAGAGATGTATATAATTGATTTGCCTTCTTCTTTTAATTTCCTCATAATTGAGAACAATTCGGCGATTTCATTGCCACTGAGCGCAGAAGTAGGTTCATCCATAATAATCAATTTTGCATCATAGGATATCGCTTTTCCAATCTCTACCATCTGCTGTTTGGCAACCGTTAAATCTCTTACCAGCATTTTAGGATCATCATCCATACCAATTCGTGATAAAAGCTCTTTTGTTTTTTCATACATTTTTTGATGGTCTACCAAGCCCAGTTTGTTCTTCGGTTCACGCCCGATCCAAATATTTTCCATAATCGGTCGATGTTCAATTGGGCTCAACTCTTGTTGAATCATGGAAATTCCCATATTCAAAGCATCGCTAGTTGAGAACTTTTTTAATTGCGTGCCATCAAATTTTATTTCCCCGGACGTGACCGGATGAATACCAAGAATACACTTCATCAAAGTAGATTTACCAGCACCGTTTTCACCCACGAGGCCAAGAATCTCGCCATTTTTGACCTTCAAGTCTACACCTTTGAGGGCATGAACACCCGGGAATTCCTTAACAATATTCGTTGCTTCGAGGATATATTCTTCTTCTGACATAAAATTACACCTCTTTCAAAGTTGTTGGACTTATTAAATATAATTGTTAGTATTTCAAATTGGCAGCCACAGAAAATCATTTTGATTTTTTCCATGGCTGCCATTGTAAGTTTTAAATTATAGGTTGCATCCTAAAATTAGGCTTGCATACTCAAATTTAATTTTAGTAGTCACCAACATCTTCGGCTGTAATCAGCACAAATGGAATCCATAAGGGGTTTTCTGATACACCACCTTGGAAAAGATCATATGCCATCTGTACGCCGCCTGCACCTTGACCTGCCAGGTCCTGACGAACTGATCCGGCCATCGTTCCTTCTTCGATCGCAGCTTTGGCATCCGGCGTAAAGTCAACACCAAGAACGATAACATCGTCTCTGTCAGCTCTTTGAAGCACTTCAATCGCACCCAGAGCCATTTCATCATTATTGGCAACAATAGCGTCGATCTCCTCGCCATAAGCTGTCAGCCAGTTTTCTGTTATCGATACGCCCTGGTCACGCTGCCAGTTACCAACCTCAGTCGCGACAATTTCAATATTGGGGAAATCTGCTTCAACCATGTCAACAAAACCAGAGGTGCGCTTGATAGCTGCTTCGTTATCCAATTTGCCTTGAAGAATGAAAACTTTACCGCCTTCATCGCCCATAAGCTCACCAAGGTACTCCGCTTGTTTTTGCCCAGCAACGACTTCTTCTGAGCCAACATAGTAGGTTCCCTCAGGTGGCTGATCTTCGCCGAATGGGTTTCTGTTAACAAATACAACCGGAATTCCAGCGTCTTTACCTGCTGTAATAATTGGATCCATAGCGTCTGTGCTTACAGGAACAACAATCAATACGTCAACTTGCTCTGTAATAAACGCTTGCACGAGATCCTGCTGTTTGATGACATCTTCCTGAGCATCAGCTTCTCTAAATTCTACACCAAGCTCTTCAGCCTTAGCTTCTGCGCCTTCTTTAATAAATACTTGACCTGTATCATTAAAATTGGCGCTAACAAAGCCAAACACAAGTTGGTCATCTTCAGCAACCTCTTCCTCAGGTGCCTCTTCAGCCACCTCTTCTGCGGGTGCTTCTTCAGCGGCAGGCGCGCAGCCGATTAATAGTGCAGCAATTAAAAACATTGCTAAAAACAAAGTAACTTTGATTTTCATTTCTTTCTCCGTATCTTTTTTTGGGTAAATTTAATTTCCCCAATTTGTGGGTTAAATTTTTCTTAGTAGTTGCTTATTTATTTTTTATCTCTTTAGTACCTCCTTTCATCAGGCTTCAGGGATGTCATGCGCCTTGCTGGTATGGAGCATTGAGTTCTGGCCCACCAAGCAAGGCATGCATATGGATCGGGATGTAAGCACATACATTAATGCTTACACCAACAATCACCTGCCTGAGTGTATCATATTTCTTGTTTTTAAAATTATCATGCTTCCCTCTTTGAAAGTACTGTCAAGTACATCCCAAGTTGAAACACATTTGACAATTCTAAAGGCATTCTTTTTTAGTGTCAAGGCAAATTTGTATGATGTTTAAGAGGTTATCAATAGGGTATGTTTTTACACACGATACATTCACTTTAGTTGACAAACCTCGAGTTGGTTTATTGCAAAAGGTATGAGAAATATAAAGCTTCAGATGTTGATGGCTCAAGAAAGCGGCCAGGCTATAAGGTTTTTAGGCCAACCAGGCATTTTAACTTCCACCAATCTGAATCGGTTCACCACGTCGTTAGCGACGCTCATGAGATGGTTGCGCTATCTTTTTGCTTTTATTTTTAGGACGGCACTTTTTTCGATCGTGATTTGCCTAGAGCTTCTTTGCTGCTATGGATCCCTGCAACACTTTCCATTGTGTTCTAAAAGAGCATCAACGTAATTCCTGTGCATATCGTATTTATGAAAAAGTGACGATCTTTGTCCAAGTGTCTGATTTCAAGCGATTATTGCTGTGCCAAAAGCGATGACCTGTCATTTGCTTTAAATCTTCCTGATTACGATAGCATCTCAATCGCCATCTGTAACACCATTTCTTCCCTTCCAGCCTTTGTACAGCTTCCTGTTGTGTGTCGCTTTTATCTATAGCTTATTCGATTTTTATTTTATATTTTACACTTCTTCCAATCTTGCTATAGGCCATTTAATCTGCTTTATCCTTTAAAGAGGACATGACTTATTTTTTTCCTTCATTTTTTGCTTTTTAAAACAGGCTTCAAAATATCTTTGTCATTACTAATTGTTTGAAATAAACGGCTGTATTTCTTGAAAAATGAAGAATGTTATGCATTAGGTACACGATTTCAGCCAAATTCATCAGCCCCTGGGCTAAAAATGTTGGTAAAATATATCAGACCAGAATTCAGTTAAATGAATTTTTATAAACTAAATATTTTCCAAAGAAAGGACCCTGAATTATGACGACATACAAAAGCCCTTTACATCAAACTGTGTCAACCACCAAAACCGACTTTTGGAATGACTCCTGTGCGGTAAAGGAGTTGACATATGCTATTGAGCATGGGGCTGTAGGCGCGACATCAAACCCAACAATTGTTTACACAGTATTGAAACAGGAACTTGGACTGTGGAAAGATAGAATTCAGCAACTCATTAATGAAAACCCCAATTGGTCAGAAGTTGAAATTACCTGGAAAATATTCGAAGAGATTGGTTTAAAGGGGGCAGAATTACTTCTGCCGGTTTATGAACGGGAAGGTGGCAAAAAAGGCCGCCTCTCCATCCAAACCAACCCGGCTAACTACCGTAATGCAGAAGCAGTTGCAGAACAGGCCGTCCATTTCGACTCACTAGCTCCCAACATTCAGGTCAAGGCACCCGTCACGCAGGCAGGCGTCAAGGCCATTGAAGAAGCTACATATCAGGGAGTGAATATCAACGCGACGGTATGTTTTACTGTGCCGCAATCGCTGGCAGTGGCTGAGGCAGTGGAGCGCGGGCTCAAACGTCGCGAAATGGAAGGCAAATCAGTGGAAGATATGTCTCCAGTGTGCACCATCATGGTCGGGCGCATGGATGACTGGCTGAAAGTTGTGGCAAAAAAGGAAGGTATCATAATCACACCCGGTTACATGGATTGGGCGGGTGTGGCTGTGATGAAAAAAGCTTACGGCATTTATCAGGAACGCGGCTATCGCACTCGTCTGCTCGCAGCAGCCTATCGGAACCATCTGCATTGGTCGGAGTTCATCGGCGGCGATGTTGTGCTGACGATTCCTTATAAATGGCAATTGCTCTTCAATCAATCAGACATCGAGATCAAGGAGCGCATGCAGAACCCCGTACCGGATGAAATTGTGAGCACCCTTTATGATCATTTTGAAGAATTCCGAAAGGCCTACGATGAAGACGGCCTTAGCGTAGAGGAATTTGATAGCTATGGCGCTGCAGTGCGCACCTTGCGCGGTTTTATCACTTCCTATCATGACCTGCAGGCATTTATAAGAGAATTTATGTTGCCTGATCCCGATAAATAGTAAGGTTGATGACCATGTCAGAAGCAATAAATGAATTGTTGACAAAAGCGCGTATTGCCCAGCAGCAGATTGAGTTTTGGCCACAGGATCGGGTGGATATGATGGTTGCGGCTGTAGGTTGGGAAACCTATAAGTGTGCGGAAAAAATTGCACGCCTGGCGATTGATGAAACCCAAATGGGCGTTTATGAACATAAATTGCTGAAACATCAGAAAAAAACACTTGGCACCTTGCGCGATTTGCAGGGCGTTAAGACGGTGGGAGTGATTGAGGAAGATGCGGAAAAAGGATTAATTAAGATTGCCAAGCCGGTAGGTGTGATTGGCGCGCTGACCCCGGTGACAAACTGCGAGGCTACACTGCCTGCTAAAGCACTGCCCGCCTTGAAGGGACGTAACGCGATCATTTTTGCCCCGCATCCCAAAGCCAAAAAGACAGCGATGCTGGTTTGCGAGACCATGCGAAATGGCTTGAAAAAAGTAGGTGCACCTCAAGACTTGATTCAGGTCATTCAGGAGCCCTCCATTGAAAAGGCTCAAGAACTCATGAAGGTAGTGGATCTGGTGGTCGCGACGGGCGGAGGCGGAATGGTCAAAGCGGCCTATTCTAGCAGCACTCCGGCATACGGCGTGGGTGCAGGAAATGCGGTGGTCATTGTTGATAAAACTGCCAACTTGGCGGAAGCAGCTGAGAAAATATTCCAGGGCAAAACTTTTGACAATGCAACCAGCTGCTCATCAGAAAATTCCCTGGTGATCCATTCATCCATATATACGCAGATGCTCAAAGAACTGAAAAAGCAAGGCGCTTATCTTTGCTCCGATACAGAGCGTACCAAGCTGCAAGCAGTCATGTGGCCGGATGGCGAACACTTAAATGGTGCTATCGTAGCGCAGCCAGTCGAGAAATTGGCATCGATGGCTGGGCTGGAAATCCCGGAGGGCACAACCTTCCTGATGGTGGAAGGTAAGCACATTGGAAAAGAAGACCCGTTCTGCAAGGAAAAGCTATCCCTTGTGTTGACCATTTGGAAATATGAGCAGTTTGAGGATGCCATAAAAATGGTGGAAGAAATCACTGATATTAACGGCCGAGGCCACTCATGTGGTATCCACACTTCTAATGAAGACCATATCCTTCAGTTAGGCATGCATGTCAAAGCCAGCCGTATCATGGTCAACCAGGCGCACAGCTATGGCAATAGCGGTAATTACAACAACGGCATGCCTTTCACGCTGACGCTGGGCTGCGGCACGTGGGGCGGGAATATCACTACCGAAAACATCCACTGGAAGCATTATTTGAATATCACCTGGATTTCAAAGCCGATCACACCGGTAGTCCCCAATGAAGAAGGGATTTTTGGTGAATATTGGCAAAAATTTGGAAAGTAAAATGCATTGACATATCAAACCCCCGACCTCAATGATCGGGGGTTTTTTCAATAAACTGGCAAGCAAAAAATAAGTCAATTAATTCAGCAGGACAGGTACGCCAAATTACTAAAGGTAAAACAGGTTACTTTCAAGAAAACGTTTATCCGCTTACTCACTTAATTTTTTCCCTAAACACCTTATTCTTGAACCAAAAGGAAAAATCAAATATCCCTAAGAAGTAATGAACGCTTTGGCAAACCCACCTTTTTAAGTACGCCATCATGAAAACACTTGCGATAAGCTAAACTTTTTTTCATTTTTCTGCGATACGCCTGTCAACAGCCCAGCGTTTTCCATGCTTGGTTTCAAACCTTTAGTGAGGCAACAATATTTACGACATTATTAGTTGTAAAAGAAGGCAAAGCTTAACAAAATCTACCATTTAATTTTCTTTGAACTTTTTAGATCTCTTCATCCGTTACTTGGGTAAAATATTTTCCTTTAGGAAAATGCTGTCGTATTAAGCCATTGGTGTTTTGATCCACTCCTCCCTCCCATAGCGAACCGGGAAAAGTAAAG
>Ga0207796_1000508_pt1 | contig 15570 bp, 10 predicted proteins | sample Pon1CUnioCityCA_6_FD_187274 | JGI IMG/M metagenome (GOLD analysis project Ga0207796, IMG submission 187274) | Marine sediment microbial community from Union City, CA, USA - Pond 1C Sediment 1 (SPAdes) | ecosystem: Environmental > Aquatic > Marine > Intertidal zone > Salt pond sediment ...
AGCTGCGATAATGATGCCGCCGATGAACATCAGAAGCCCGACGGGGAACAGGATCCACTTCCAGTTCCTCTTCAGCCACCCCCACATCTTGCTGAGGACGACGATCATACTGTCAGTCCCCTTGCCTTCTTCATCTCAGCGAGCTGCTTCTGCAACTTCATCTGCTTGAGCTCTGCCACCGCTGCTGGGCTTGGACCTGGGAGGGTCTTCTTGATCTTCCTGACATCACGAACAGCTGCGTCGGCAACGTCCTCCAGCAGGCCAGTCTTCTTTCCAGCTGCGATGAGCTTCCGCCGAAGACTGGCGATCTTGACAGCCTCGTCGAAGAACGCCCCGGTGTCGAACAGCTCACCTGCACTGAGCGTCTGGGTATTCATCTGACCTTCGCCTTCTTCTGCTCTTTCGGATCAAGGTCGAGCTCGATGTCGATCCCTCTGGCCTCAGCCATCTTCTTCACCCACTTGACCATGACCATCGAGAGCAGACCTGCGATGCCGTAGACCAAAGCCAATGTGAGCGAGCTCGCCTCATCGAGCTGCGGTGGGCGTGGAACCGACGGGATCCACGCAAGACCAAAGCCGATCAAGAACATGCAGGGGATCTTCACCGCCTCCATGAACTTGAGGAATTTCCTTATCGGCTTGTTGCCTGTGTACCACAGGTACGGCCCGATGCCCTTCCACTTACCGAGGCCATTGAAGAAGGCCACGATAAGAAAGACTACACAGGACATCACTATGAACTGCCAGCTCGAAACGATTCCCCAAAGATCATCCATGGTGTCTCCTATACGTAGTAGTTGCCCCAGCCTTCACTGGCGAGAGAAAGAAGGAAGTGATCCTCATCTTGGGTCGGGACAAGCCAGTATCCGCCAAGGTATGCAATGGCGTTGGGGTGTGCCGCAAGCGGGAAGAACGGAGCCGAGCTGCCATCAGCGGGATTCCAGAACAGGCTTTCCCACGTAGCTCCAAGATCCGTCGACACGTCGATGAACCCACCACCCCCGAACGAGACCAGCAGGCCAGTCTCATCGAACAGCATCGCCGAGTTCGTGTTGTAGTGGCGTGTCCCAGCAGTCCAACTGTCACCGTTAGAATCGTCCGAGTAGTAGTGATAGTCCTGGCCAGACGACACTGCCCAACGATCGTGATAGGCGCTGTAGGCGATATTCTTGAACTCTGTGTCCAACGTCCCCGCTACGAGCACCTCTGTCCACGTGTCTCCGCCGTCTGTCGATCGGAGCACCACAGGAACATCTGGGGTCCCCGTCTTTCTCCCGCAGGCCATGATGATGCCGTTGCCGTTGTAGGCCATATGGACGAGAGACTCGATGCCAGCAGGGAACGTGGTCGGGTCAGACCACGCACCTGTAGGATCGGCTGCAAACTTCACCCATCCCGCAGGGGTACCGGGGATCTCCCCGCAGATGACCCACTTGTCGTTCACGTCGTCGTACACGACGGAGGTGGCTATGTCCCCGGCGACAGTGCCCGTGAGCGTGCGGGCCGTCCACGTGCTGCCGTTTGTTGACGTCTCGACGGCTGCCCCAGTGGAAGCGTCGATCCTGCCGACAGCTACGAACCCGTCGAAGGAGGGAGAGTCTGCGTACTTGACGTCCTGCATTCGGTCGTTCGTACCAAGAGAACCGGTGTTCCACGGAATATCACGTGGCGACTGACTAGTGTTTCCGTAACGTGCTGTTGTTCCGTCATCACCGACAAGCACCCAGTCGTGAAGGCCATCTCCACCTGCCGGCTTCAATGCAAACCCCTTGATCTGGAAGGATGCTACGCCCCCAAGAACGTCTACCCTCTCATCAAGGTTCAACGCACGGATCTTTGCTGTCCTCCATCCATTCTCACGTGCGACACTGACAAGACTGTCGATCTGGGCCTGAAGCGCAGACTCCCTCGACTTGACCTCATCCCAGATGTTCTTGTGACGGTGTTGGTGACGGACAAAGTCCGAGATGTCGATGCTCCCACGCTGCCTGTCACGAGCGAACACCAACCTGTAGGAGCCGGCCGGGAGTGTTTCGTTCAGAGTAAACGTAACGAGTCCGGCATCGTAGAACCCCTGTCCCACCGCCGATGGGTTGATGTTTGTAACCCTGACGATGACATCGTTGACGATGACCTCGCTGTGGAGCTGATCAGTGATCCTCCACATGCGGTAGGGACTGTAGGAACTATCAGTTCCATCGTGGATGAGGACCTTCCCAGTGAAGTTGATGTCACCGCCCGCTCCTCCAGTTGGGTCAACCACGACCGTGTTCGCCGGCGCACCAAGCGTGAACTCCTCGTTTAGGAACACCGCCGTGTCGACGGCTAGCTTGTCGGTCTCGACCTTCAGAATATCGCAGTTCTCTGCGAGCTGGAGATGCGGCCTATTGGCGATCTCTGTGCTGATGTCCTCGCCAGGGGCGATGAACTTCGTGTCTGCGGGCTGACCTGGCGCATCAGCTGTGTCAGCTTTGCAGTTGCCCTTCATATTACTCTTGCTAATGAAAGCCATTGATCATCTCCTCCTATGAGTACCGCAGCTCCCAGTCGATCTGGAGAACGAAGGATGGCGTCTTCGACAGTGTGTCAAAGGTGTTGTACGCCACCATATACCGTTCTGGTGGCGCAGCGACTGGGGCCGTTGCCTGGTTGGGCACAGCCTCTGTGAAGAGCCCAACCTCCGACAGTGGCACTGAAGGCGGACCACCAGGATAGCTGATCTCGTTGTAACCTGCGATGACAGTGTAACGAGCGATCCCAGCTTGCGGGAACGTAGCCGGCTGAGAGACGTCGTCATAGTAGTCACTCGACACGATCTCTACCGGGTACTCGAGCCCCGTGACGGTAGGATCAACGTCTGTCTGAGCTGGCGTCGTGTACGTGGACCACCCTGAGTACAGAGATTGGATGGTTGCGACGCTCAGCAGCTGGCTGGTGCCACCGATCCCAAGCGCCATGTAGCGGATGCGATCAGACCTGAACGGTACACCGCCTGCGTCCAAGGACGACAGCTCAGAAAGCCACTCTCGTCCATAGTTCAGGAAGATGTTGTGGGTCCTGCGGCTCTGCACGATCTTTCCGTGAGGCTTCTCACGGAGAGTGACGTGGACGTTGACCTCACGACGAATGGGAGGAGCTCCCCCGCCACCGTTCCACGGGTCGCCGCCGCCTCCGCCCCGACGGCGGAACCGCAAGGCAGTTCGGTCACTGACCCTGACGGTGTCTTGGAATGCTCGTCTTATTCTACTCATCGTAGTCCCTCAGTATAGCAATGATCGTACGAACTTGAAATGCAGCACGCTCTATGGTTCGCTGATCATTGGTATGACGGGCGCACGCCTGCTACGCCTGTTCTTCGTCGAAGTCCGAGTGTACCACCCAGCCGGAATATCGGTGTCGTACTTCAGCGCCTTGTTCGGAGGAGACCATCCTCCCTGTGTCATGTCGGCCCCTGGATGACTGGTGTTGTCCCACTCAACTAGCTCTGGACCATACGGGCCGTCCCATTGATCATTAGGGCCTGGGTTCGGCCACGACACGGGCGGAACAGATCCGCCGGCCTCAGTGTGTGGGCCCGAGAGCATCAAGACATCGTCCTCAATCTCCGCAGCGTCGTAGGAGAGGATGGTTCCTCTAGGAACGTGATCCGTTGACCAGGTCCCAGAGAACGGGTCCTCACTGACTGAAGCTGCGTTGATCATCTGTAGCTGCGTTCCGCTGGCGTAGGTTATCGTAAACGTTCCGTTGTTGCCGGGGTTGAGTGCTCCAGCTATCGTGATCTCACGTCCGACTAGCCCACTGTAAAACACGCCCTCAGCATCCTCCAGAATCATAATTGGAAACGTTGGGAGCAGTGAGATGATCTGGTCACCGCTCCCAGTCAGAGGCACAACGCCGGGCATGTCATATTTCAAAGGCATCGACATTATGATCTCCTACGGCACCAGCAGGTGCAGGCTAGCCTGGAAGTACTCATCCGGATCACCACCAGGGGTGTATCCTCCAGTTCGGCCAAATAATGATCTGTCGTAGCCTACCTGAGACCACGGCACGCTGTCTATGAATCCCTCTACTGCGTCCAGGTAGAACTCTGCACCTCCGGTTGGACCAGCCACGGCCTCAAATCTCAGAGGCTGACTTGACCCAGAGAACGTCCAGCTGTGGAGCACGAAGCGCACCCACTGCCCCAGGGTGTTAGCCTTTCGTGTCTCGGCGAGAATCGTTGACCCGTCTTGATCACGTATTCTCAAAAAGATCAAACCGCTTACTACGTAGATCCATCCAGTCACAGCTACCTGTCGTCCTGGATCTCCGCCGTCCGGACTGCCGGGGCTTGCCGATGCCGGAACTGTGTGGATTGTTGGGGTATCGTCTACGTCATCAGCGGCGAACTCGTTGTACGTTCCATCTCCCGGATTCGCAGCGACGACACCCAAGCTGCGTGTTCCTGTGTAGACTGGAGTGCTCTTCTTTTCGAGGACACTTGGTGTTCCTATCTGGCTCCAGTACGTCGGCGGGTTGGTTGGATCTTCCATGTGACCATCTCTAATCGAGAGATAGTCCACGATATCTCTTAGAAACCCTCCGACGATCTCCCAGTTCACCGGGGAGTATGAAGACGTTACTCCGGCGGGATTCCAGTACATGATGCTCGTAGGGCTGTAGTAGTTGGTGACCAGAAAGTCTCCGTTATCTGTAGGATCGGGACCACCAGATATGCGGATGTACTTACCGACTATATCAGCGGTGAACGAGGCTGCTGTGTCAGAGAAGAAGTGGCCAAGGTAGGTTGACCCGGACTCTCCGCCAACGAACCTTGCGAACTGCCCGGCTGTTCCGCTCTGGCTTCTTGAGGTTAGATGTGGATCGTATTTGTGGATGAAGTGCCCGCTCTCATCCATAGCATCGTATCTACGGGCCCCTTCATCCCTAGTTGGATCGTGATAATCCGGGATACCACTCCACTCCCCCTCCCACCCGTCTGGTGTCCTCCCTGGGCTATCCGAAAGGTGCAGGTTCCCGAACGGGTTCGTAGGATTCAACGACACGGGGGTCACAAACCGGTCATTCGGCCACCTCGTGGTGATATCGAACGTCGGCGGAGTCACCCTGTTGATAGCCCCAGCAGAGTCGTTCTCCTCGTTGGGCCCGGGCTGAGACCAACCGATGGCCGGCGTGAACGCATCCCACGTGTCTGGGTAGTCACCCTCCGTCGGAATCACTGGCCCGTAGACGATGGCGTCCCCAATATCAACAGTGTCTATGATCTGCTTGAGCACCACGAACACTGGATAGGTGTACTTCGGCTTGATCCTCAACAGGAAGCTGATCAAGAAGCTGAGATTAGTTATGTCGAAGACGTCTGCGCTCACCTTGACTAAGTAGCTGTGGATCTTCTGTGGCTCCCACATGTTGCCAGCGCCAATGAGGTCGTTGGCCCAGTCGGGGATGCTCTCCCAGTCATCGACCTGAACGCCCTTGGAGAGCGGGTCGAACTGCTCGACGTGGTCACCGACAACAAGAGGCACACCAGTAGTCTCGCTGTTTGCGATACCGACGATGGTCGGGAAGTAGTACGACCTGATCGCTGCGGCGTCGTCATCAGGCTGTAGCAGGATACGGTCACGAGTCGGGTCGTGGGGCGACTTGATGTCGATGATCGTGCCGGACTCCTCTGCAAACGGAAGCCCCAGCAGGATCTGCGAACCGATCCTCAAGTTCTCGAGTGTCCTACCGAACCAGATGGAGTACCACAGACCCTGGACAGCCGACAGGTAGTCCAGGTTGTCAGTGCGCTCCTCAAGGTCGTCGAGGGTGAAGCCGATTAGCCGGCCGAAGTTGTCCTCGATGGTCGGACGGTTGTCCAGGAAGGTAATCTCAGCCCAGAGACTCTCAGGCGGCTCGATGAGCTGACGGACCTCCCAGTCTCGGTCGGTCAGGCCTGCCTGAAGAGCGTCGTCGTGGAGCCTGATTGTATTGGCATCTACGACCTCCAGAAGCCTGAAGCGACCCTCTGGAGTCACAAGGACGTGCGCAGTCAGGTCCGTGCCTGCCTCGCCCAAGCTGGTGATGAAGTCTGCGTTGGCTGACGTGAACTCGTTGACCGCCGAGTAGGTCCCGTCGAAGCCGTTGTCCTGGCGCTCGAACCAGGCCTCGAGGAACTCGATCCAACGGACGTCCTGGTTGAGGACCGTGGTCACATCAACCACTCGGTAGTCCCTCTCCTCGATGAGAGGGGCAGGGGCGCCCTCGACACGGTCCATGGCGATAACTTCCTGGAGCCGTGGGATACTCGTGACCAGATCATCTACCAAGATGGCCGAGCGGCGAAGCAGGGCCTTGAACCTCACTGTGGTGTCTGGGTCAGACAGAAGGCTGGAGATGTCGGCGTCATCGAAGGAGAGCACACCCTCCTTCACGCCCCACACGTAGGCCGCCACCTCTGAGATATCTGCGTCCTGGATGACCTCGAAGAGAGCTGTGTCGCCGGCGGCTGCCCCGATCTGGGTATAGTCGCTGAACCTTGAGCTCACCGTAGGGCGAATCATCCAAGCCTTTGGTCTGTCCGAGCCTGTAGTGATGGCGTCGCTGGTGATGACTACGGTCGTGGCCCCGTCCTCGTACCTTGTAATCGGGTAGCACACGCCCTCCAACACGAGCACATTGGCGTCCGTGATGCCAGGTACCAGTACTCCCAGATCGTATGCGGTCTCCGAGTCGATGAGCGTGGCCGGATCTGTTGGGTCCTGTACCTGCACATTTGGTGTAGTGCTGTAGCCGGAGGTGTTCACGCTGTTCTCGATCGTCGCTGGGAGCTCCTCGTAGTTGGGCTCCTCATACAACGGGTCGAAGTTGAGCCACTGGCGTTGGAAGGTCCGTTGGATGCTGAGGATGTCCTTCGAGTAATCATGCTGCCACAAGGCGAGCATGTCGCCAGACAGGATCTGAGTGAAGGCGCTCCAGAAGCTCTCGACCTTGTCCTTGTCGATGACCAGGTCCCAGAAGTCCGACAGGTAGTTCCACACGAAGGTAAGGTCCGGGGTGAGTCCCATCACCACGTCAGTCACGTAGCAGTTGAGGAGGACCTCGACGGGGATGCTGTCGAGCTCGCCGTCGTTGACCATGAGCTCGATGACGTAGAGGCCTCTGTTCTCAGCCAGCATGCGCCCCAACGCCGGCGTCCTGCCTGACCAGTGCCCAAGCTCCCAGGGCCTCGGCTCGTCAGCGTACCACAGCCCGCTGTACGGGGGCGGCGCCGGAGCGAGGTACAGGTATCGGTACGAGATGTTGGCGCTGATGTCGTAGAGGATATCCTCGTCCTCCGGGCCCACGAAGTCCCAGGAGAGTCCATTCCATGTGGCAATCATGTTCTGCTTGTTGAGCCACGCACCGACAGCCCCAGGCAGCACCAGATGTGAGTCGCCAACGGACGGGGTCAACGTGCTCGGGTCGCTCTCAGCGCTGAGGACAACTGACAGCGTCGACGGCACCCAGTCGCCGTCCCAGACTGACTGCTGGATACAAGACCACTCAGTGTCTGACAGGCTTTCAGGGAACACGTGATCGATCGCCACAAGCCAGCTACCGTCACCCGAGACATACATCACTGGGGACTTGTAGTCGTCTATGATGAACAGATCACCCTGCTTGATGTCGCTGAAGTCTCCGACCGACCCTGTGATCTTATTGGTGAATCCAGACACGTCCGCAGCCGTAGCTGCTGATCCCTCGAGGAGAATGTCAGCGTTGGACGGCGTCTCGGTGATTGTCCACCAGTACTGCACGATGACATCGCCAGGGTCAGGATCATAGCTGCCCGAGCCGTCGAATGATGCGTACTGACCCTCAGACCTGGTCTTGTCCGGCCCTGGCACGGCCACAGGCCGGTGGTTCATGGTCACATTGTCTGCCAGGCAGATACAGTCCAGGCAGACACTGGTCGGATCTGTGGCTGTTCCAACAACGTCAACGTTGACGTGATCCACGGCTCCGGCCGGAGTGTCTTGCAGCGGGAAGCTGTATCGCAGCTGATGTCCGATGTGCTGGACGAGCTCTGCCTCGGTGACGTAGATGTGACCACGGTTGTTTGTAGCGTCCACCGCCAGGCGGAAGGTGTAGTACTCGTTGTCATCGAACAGATCGGCCGAGTCCGGGAGAACCTCATCTACCGTGATCCCATCCCTCGAGAGGGCGATGCCCTTGTCCGCAGATAGGAGGACACCCATCATCTTGGAGTACTGGTTGTACCCTGCGATGAAGAACCGCTTGGAGGTCGGGCTCGAGAAATCCTGAGGTAGATCAGGGGCCTTGAATGTGAACTGGAGCGTGAAGTCGTTTGGGATCGATACGTCAATCCTGAAGCCGCTGTTGAGCGTGTCATCGCTCATCATGCACAGATCGTTGTCCACGTCGTAGTAGAAGTTCGGAACCCCAAAGGACCTGTACGCCGTAGATTGTGGAAATGAGAAGATCTGCAACATCGACGAGTCGGATGGGTAGCAGAAGTCGAAGATCTGACAACTCGGCGACGTCGGGAAGCCTGGGAGCCCGTAGAGGGCGGTACCGTACTGGAACTGACCGTATACGCTCATGATCTCACTCTACAGGCTCAAAGGCCACGACTTCAAGTCGATAGTCGGTGCACTCGATGAAAGCTCCAGGCCCTGGGTACTCCAGGCCCGAAGAGTCCGGGTACGGAGTCTCCCACCTCACCCACTGTGCAGTAGGCGCATGCCACGCTTTATTGATGGCTATGGGAAGATGCGAGCCGTCCGGAGGTATAACGTCCCCAAGCCTTAGCTCCGCCTCTACTGCATAGCCCTCAGGTGTTGGGGCGTCTCCGAGCTCTAGCAAGCTCCGGAACTCACTGACCTCAAGCTCCGATATGACGTACCCTAGAAGATCAACCTCAATGTCATGATCTCCGCCGTAGTACGTGTACGAGCGCCACTCAATCACTCCACTTCCATTCGTCTCGACGCACAGGTACTGCACGTCTCCCTGCTGGTCTACCGGGCCGGTTCCCACGTAGGCTATTCCAATACCCCTTGGTCCGCCTCCAGTGGCTAGATAGCTTGAACTGTCCTCCGGACTCCGTGCAGCTACGGCTATGGCGTCACCTGCTTGGCCCGCTCCAGATTCCCGCCTGATCTTCAGGAATGCGAAGGCCCTCCGTCCCACCCCAGTACTAAGCTCCGTCCAGGAGGTAGGTGGTGCGCCCATCGAAAAGATGGTAGCGCCGCTTGGTATGTAGCCTTTGATGTATCCGTGGACCCAGGCCTTTACATTCCCTGTGACGTTCCACCCACGCTTTCCCTGGATGATTCCATCTGGACCAGTTGGGCATAGAATCTGTACTCGATCGCCTCCGGCTGAGCCCTCTGTATTTGCCTCCCAACAGTTGGGTCCGTGAGCAAGCCAGTTGCTACCTATATCTGTGATAATCTCCTCAGTCTCGTCAGACGGCCGAAAGTAGAACTCCCTAGTTGGTAGGTTGTCGTCATACCTGTTCATCTCAACCGCAGCCAGCACTCTTCTGGCTCCTACGTCAAGAGACAGGTCAGCGTCACTCCAGTCGGTCTGCACAACAGTGAAGTCGTCGACTGGTGATCTCTCCGCCTTGACGTCAACTTGGGTGGCATCCATCCAGCCCACCAGCCAAATGCTGAGCTCTCCGAACCCAGCAACACGCTTGAGATCTATCGTGCCGCTCTCATCTGTGCACACAGCAACACGGCACGCATGCGATCCTGTATCAGCTGGCGTTCCACAAGCGCACCCATACCCGTTGTTTGAGCTCCCATTATCGAAATCAGTCTCGTTGGTACCCGGTCTAAAGTGCAGCCTCTGCTGATTATCGTCCCACAGCTTGAGGACCACGACTGCGCACTGTGATCCAATGATCGACGATAGGTCTAAGCCGTACCAAACGTCGTGCGCTGGCGATCCAGTATAGACGGGATCAGTGTAGGCTGTTGGGTTCTGGTGGTAGTAGCCGTTGACCTCTGGAGCTCTTGCTGCCGGGACGTACCCAACAAGCTCCAAAGAGACAGTGGTGTCCACATCGGTGATCCACTGTATCTCACCGAGCTCGTTGGTCTCGACGCAGAGGTAACACTTGTCTTCATCGTCGACTATGATCCCTGCACACCCGTGCGGTGATGTGTCTCTGCCGTCTACGTCCGGGCTGTAGTACCCATCGAGCGGGTCATCACTGCTCCTGACAGAGACCATAGCCTCCGACGACAACGTTGTGCCGAGCCTTGCCTTCAAGTAGACGAGACACTTTCCACGAACTCCTGTAGGGCTGCCGCCGGCGTCCTCTGTGCAATCAAGCGTTGTCCAGCTCGACGGGCCCGTAGCCAAGTTGAACAGCTCGGCACCACTCGCTATGTACGTGTCCATGTACGCTATGGTCCGGCAGTTGACTATCGCCTCGCTGCTGAAGCTTCTCTTGAGCTCTATTCCACCATCCGTGCCCGTTGGAACAAGGATCTGAGCGGGTCCATCATCGTACTGTAGAGACCTAGCTACAACAGCAGGCCCGTTTGGATTCGCACTGGCCAGCGACATCCAGACGTCTTCCGTCTCGTCGCTCGGCCTGGCAAACAAGCTCGAGACTACTAATCCAGCTGTCTCTATCTGCGCAAGGGCTAGTGTCCGCCCAGAGAGGCCTGGTAGAGCTTGCGACGAGCTCCAGTCTGGGTTCTCTGGGAGATTCACGACTAGCGGCGTATCATCGCCCTCAATGTCCACTACGTCCGCTTCGATCCATCCCATCACGTATATGTACCAGGGGTTGCTGCTGACTGGGCCTCCTTTGACGTCGATCGACCCATTCGCATCTGTGCAGGTCCAGAGCCTTACAGCAGAGACAGCATCTACCGCAGTAGAGACTCTGCCGTAGGCGCAGCCGTACACGTATCTCTGCGTAACCTGATCTCCCACGTTCCCTGTCGGGCGCAGCGCAACTACCTTACCATATCCGTCAGCAGTCGAGATCTTGCAGTGAACCAGGACAGCCTTGTTTCCTACCACTGACGAGAGATCAACCGCCGTGAAGGAAGAGTAAGAAGTAGGAACAACGATCGGGGTTCCTGCGGTTGGATTTACGTAATAGGCCATCACTCGACCCCCGGAAGAGGCTGGTACGTCTCTGCCTCGATCATGAAGTCAGTGCACTCCCCAAAAGAGCCCGGCCCGGGATAGTGCTGACCGGTTGTGTCTGGGTCGGCCGTCATCCATCGAACCCACTGTGTGGTAGGTCCATGCCAGACCTTGTTGATAACGTACGGAGTGTGAGTACCGATCCGTGGGTAGATCATTCCTAGCTGAAGATCAGCTTGCAGGTCAGACCCTTCTATGATCGGTGGTGTGCCGAGCTCGAGGTCAGCACTGAACTCACTAACCGTTGGGATCGGGATTCCTTGGATATACCCTTCAAGATCTATCTGCGCTTCAACGCCTGTTCCAGTGCTGCCACCAAAATGAGAGATGCCAGCTCTCCACTGGACCTTGCCTTCGTCATCCGTTTCGAGACACACAAAACAGTCCCGGTCGTGCTCTAGCGTGCAGACATTTTGGCCGCTCGCCGCACCCCGACGAGTGTTGAAGTCTCTGGTGTAATAATCATCTTGATCGTCGCTGTTACGAAACGAGATCATCTCTGCATATATTGACCCGTATGTATTACGACGTACTCTAAGATAAACGAAACACCTACCCGAAATCCCTGTCGGGTTGCCAAGGGCATCCTGAGTTAGATCTAGCGTTGACCATGAAGTAGGGACTGTACCCTCGTACCTCAAGATGACCCTATTTGTGATGTACTCGTCGGTATCAACGTAAGCGTTGATCCATGACCTCACCCACCGATCGTTTGATCCCTTACACGAGTAGCGGAACTTAACATCGGCTCCCATAGGGACAATCGCCCAACCTGGACCGTCATCACCACCACCAGCATAATAAACGTCCCCAACGAGCGCAGGACCTTTGGGGTAGTCACTCGACGCAGCCTGAAGAGGGTCAAAATCATGATGGCCAGACAACCCGTTGGGTGTGATGAGCAAAAGCGGCGTACTGTATGTTGTGTCTACATCCCTACCGTTGTGCTCAGAGTAAGTGAGTACGCCGCTCTTGTCTGACCCGATTATTCCAGAGAAGTCCCCCGTATATGATCCTGTTCTCCACTGCATATAGGTGTCTACGTAATCACCAGTGGCCAAGAGATCGACCACCGTGACATCAAGCCATCCAACGACGTAGAGTTTCCAGAACTTTCCGGACGTGGCACTCTTCCCGCCCTTGATGTCAATTGACCCGTTCGCATCTGTCAAGCACCAGAGCCTTGACGGAAAGTAGAGCCCGTCAATGTCGCCGTTGATGTCAGCTCTGGTGACGCCACGAAGTCTTGTATTTACGAGGGCTTGATCCTTCGTGCTCCCTGTGGTCCTCACTACTATCCCAGCGGTAACGTCGTCATCTGAATCAAACTTCAGTTGCACTAATACTGATTGCTTCCCCACTACAGAGGACAGGTCTAGGGCTGTCCAAGAAGAGAACTCGAATTCCTTCGTTAGGATCGGGACAGTAAAGGCGTCTGGGTTCTGGTGATAGGCCACGAGCTCCCCCTACAGCGGAGTTGCGCCGTCTGGCCACGGCATGCACCAACCGTTGTTGATGTGAAGTAGATCAGTATCAACCAACGACCACACAGGGAAGTTCACCCGGCAGTGACGGCAGCCGAAGGTGGTGAGCTCCTTCTGTGCGAACTGGGACTCGGAGTTATCGAGGTCCCTCATGATCACCGGCACGATAGTCCACTCCTTACCGGAGAACGGGTTGGCCTGCCCGTTGGAGCCGTAGGACTTCTCGCTGAACTCATTGTTGTGCCCCATGCCGAACATCATCAGTCGAGCATCGACCATGAACTCACGCTTTGTTGCCATAGCCCCCTGGTATCCAAAAGAGTCCGTCGAAGTGCCGAACTGAAGATCTGAGTATCCGTCTCTGGATCCTACGACGCAGAGCGAGATGAACGACTCGTCCTCGTCCACGTTCGCATCGGCCCCGCTCACGCCGAAGATACCGTAAGCCAGGATTGTGTCCGAGCCTGGTGGGCGGAAGCAGAGCTGGAGATAGGTACCCTCGTCGTCTGTCACCACAAATAGGCGCTGTTGTGATCCTCCTCGATACCCACTATCACCTGCGATCCTGAAACCTGCGAAGTTGTTGGTGGAGTACTTCCCCTCGTGGACGTCGTAAGTGACAGGAAAAGATTCGCTGAGGTACCCAGTCTCAACGTCGAAGTCAGCGTCTGTCGGTGACATCCACAGCATGATCAGATTCGATGGGCCGCCTACCCAGTTGGGCTTTGCAAAGAATCGCCACTTCGTTGAATGGGGTGACTCAAGACCAAACCCAGCCAAGATAGAACCGCCACCGTTGTAGTACGGTGCATTGAGCTCAGAATCGATTAGCCTCCACCTGAGGCCTGTCGCTGGAGTCATGGTCCACGATCCGCCATCACGTAGATCGAGCACAGCATCGTTCCCGTTCAAGCCTGTGATCTTCCACACCCCTGAGTTGCCCTCATTGGTTGGGTCGTAGACACACAGCAGTCTTCCTATGTCCCCGGACACGAAGCTGTGGGAGTCTGAATGAAACTCATCGCCGTTTAGGAGCTGGCCGTCCGGAGACGCAGATAGGTCTTCATCTTGGACGAACCTCTCATACCAGCCACGGTACACGATGATGGAGTCAATCCAGATGTCCTCGACAGCTCCGTTGACATCTGGACATCCGATCTCGAGCTTGTCGGTAGTACCGGCCGATATGAACGTGATGACGGGAGACCTCTCCCACGCACCGGCAGTCGGTATGAGGTCAACCGATACCCCGTTGATCGTAGCCGTGTAGGTGTTTGATGTTGGGTTCCTGTACTGCAACACACATGCGAACGAGTACGTGTCCAACATGTTGATGAAGTTGTCCGAGTCTACGCTCCCGGAAGATCCATTCAGCGAGTTAGTGATCTTGAGACTCTGGGTGAGCATGTGGCGCTGCGTGCTGTCTTTGGCAACAACAATGCCTGCATCTGGAGTCCAGTTGGCCGTCCCCACCGCCTCCATACTCGAGTCCGGACAGTGAGCCGAGTTGCTGACGCCTCCTGGGCTACCGTTCAAGTTGTAGTAATAGGAATCGTCCTCCCAGATCCACTTCCACCCGCACGTCCGCAGGAAGTGATAGACGGTCCACATAGCAGCGAAGAATGCACCGCCGTATGAGCCTTCCGCAGCGGGCTGGTCAACTACTGCGTCTCTGATCCAATGTCTCATCGTGGACCTCTCAGGGTCTTATCGAGCGTGCTCGATCGTGGAATTACGATCCCATTTCGGATATGAAAGAACCCAGGGTCAATCGGAAAGTGAAGAGGCTGGTAGTGGTTGCAAGTATAGTACGGCAACGTTCCTCTGATGTAACCACCGTTCGAGGCATTTGGCGCTGCAACATTAGGCTTCCAGAACGGGGCCTTGCCCTTCATTCTAGTGGTAAGCAGATTGCGGTGCGGACTGCTATCGGAACCGAAACCTGATAACCCGGCGTTGGCCATCCACGTTGGCCAGAAGTCTGTGCCCACGTTTGTGTCGTCGAGCATATTGATCGCTGCACAGTAGTCGCTGTCAACGAGCTCATAGTTGTAGTTCGATCCGGACGTGTTCACGAAGCCTGGGTAGTCATCACCAAGGGCAACATCTTCGAGCTCGCCTGCGACAAACCGTGCCCACATACTTGGGGTGCCGATCTGAGTGTGATGAAGCAGTCCCTCCCCAGCCGGGTCAGTTATGTAGGCGTTGAAGTAGGAGTACCCACCTGAAGCAGCCACCAAGCCCCCAGAGCCAGTGGTAACCGTCCGTGAACCTGGAGTTGACGGAGTTCCAGGAGGATCAAACCAGTCTCCAAGGGGGTAACCATACATCGAGACGTTGTCTGCTGCGGTCGCCTCTACATAGACCTCCATGGGGCGGCCGGTGGCCGACGGCGCCCTCATGACGAACCAAGCCCCAGTGGCGAGGTAGTCTGACTTGCTGGCGTTGTGGATCTTGGCTGAGATGCCTGATTCATCGACCCACGGATCGGGTCGACACATCTCTTCCACAACGATCCTGCTCGTGGAGAGCACACTCTTGATCCTGTAAAGACCTCGGTTGCTGCTGTCTGAGGCAAACAGCGAGATGTACTGCCCCTCCATTGCCAACGTGAAGGGCGTAGAGGCGGACGTGATCTCGAGCGGGGTTGAGGCTGCGACAGCGAGATCTGACGGCTCAGCCAACACGTTGCTCGCCGATGTCCACCCAGTGTCCGTGGACTTCTCCATCTCCTGCCAGTAGCCGAGCAGGTAGAGCTCACGAAGGATAAACAGGGCAATGTGGGCGGAGTGCGTCGAGCTCTCCGTGTCCACCCTCACGTTTCTTGCCAAAGTAATGAATGCCATCACACCCTCGTGAACTTGATCGTTTCTATTCTGAAGTCGGAGGTCTGAGTCTCAAAGTCACCGGGCCCGGGG
>Ga0207796_1000509_pt1 | contig 15564 bp, 17 predicted proteins | sample Pon1CUnioCityCA_6_FD_187274 | JGI IMG/M metagenome (GOLD analysis project Ga0207796, IMG submission 187274) | Marine sediment microbial community from Union City, CA, USA - Pond 1C Sediment 1 (SPAdes) | ecosystem: Environmental > Aquatic > Marine > Intertidal zone > Salt pond sediment ...
GGACCTGGGGACCGTCATCGTGTACGTGGACCGGAGGATGATGTTCGAGCGCCCCCCCTACCAGCTGATCTTCCTGGTGGACGACCCCGTGGAGGGCCCGACGAGAATCATCTCGGAGGCGATGAGGAACGTCCAGGACGTGGACACCGCCGTCCGGGACCTGAGGCGGCTCCTGCCCGGCGTGGAGTTCGTGGACCGGACCCTTTCGGGGGGAAGCGCCCTGGACCGCAAGATGGTCGCCTCCATGGGCGACGGGGGCGACCGGTTACGCCCCGGCCAACATCGTTAAATACGACGACAAGGGTCCCCAGTCCGGTGAGGCAGTTGATGGAGGAGGAGATCCTCGACATCAGGACCCCGAGACAGGAGGTGGAGCGACGGCACCGAAAGCTCTGGCCCCACCTGGAATCCGCTGGCCTGGACATGACCATCGTCATCAGCAACCCGAACCTGTACTACCTGACCGGGTCGATACAGGAGGGGATGGTGGTGCTGTCGCCCCACCTCAAGGGACCGGTGTACATGGTCCGCCGGGTCCTGGAGAGGGCCCGGTTCGAGAGCCCCCTGGACGATGTGAGGCCCATGGTGGGCTCCAAGCACCTGCGCGACGCGTTGGGTGTCCAGCGTGTCGAGCGCCTGGGTATCGAGCTGTCATCGGTGCCCCACTCCTGGGTCGAGCGTATCAAGGCCAGCCTGGGGGGCGTGGAGCTGTTCGACGTGACGCCTACATTGAGGGGCGTCCGCAGCGTCAAGTCGGACTGGGAGGTGGACCGCATCCAGGAGGCCTCCCTCCAGGTGGACCGGGCCATGGAACGGGCCCGAGAGGTCCTCCGGGAGGGCATGACCGAGCTGGAGCTGGCCGCCGAGCTGGAGCGGGAGATGCGCCACCAAGGCCACGAGGGACTGGTGCGCATGCACAGGTACGGCTCGGAGATGCACGTGGGGGGCGTGCTGTCGGGTCCGTCGGCCACCATCCCCACGTGTTGCAGACGTTCGAGACGGTCGATGGGCGATCGGTGGCGTACAGCCTGGGCAACTTCGTCTTCGATCAGGGTCAGGGCCAGACGGGACATGGCCTGGCCCTGCGGGCTTTCTTCGACCAGCGGGGCCTGCGGGCCGTGCAGGGCCTGCCGGTGTGGGCCGGGGCGCATCCCCGGCTGATGCCCCCAGAGACATTGCCAACGCGGCTGAGGTCGCTGCAGCGATTGAGCTTCGTCTGCGACCAGAGGGCCTGTCACCCCGTCGAGCCGTCACAGGAAGAGCAGGAGACCAACCGATCAGGCCAATTCTGGGGCGGACGTGTGGATCTGACCGGCGACGGCATCGACGAGCACGTCCGTCGGGTGGATGACCAGGTCGTCGTCTATGAGGATGGGGTTGAGGTGTGGCGAAGCCCGTCGACGTGGCGCGTCGTCGACGTCGCGCTGGGCGATCCTAATGACGATGGGCGCTACGAGATGCTGCTCGCGCTGTGGAAGCCGGGCCTGGACGGATTGGAGACGCCCAGCCCGGCGAAGGAGCAAGTGCCGCGCAGTCGTCCTTTCATCATTGGCTATCGGGGCGGGACGTACCGCACCGTGTGGGGTGGCTCGGCGGTGAGCGATCCCATCCACGAGGTCGAGCTGGGGGATGTGGACGGCGATGGGGACCAAGATTTGGTCGTGCTGGACGGCGACGACGTTCACCGTCTTACGGTCTCTGTCTGGCGCTGGCACGGCTGGGGCTTCAGCTTGATGTGGCGCAGCGAACCTGGCGCTTACCGCGATCTGACCTTGTGCGAGGGCGGACGCATCAGCGTGGCTATCGAATGAGTGTTCTCTCTGTAGTAGTAGGCGTGACGCGTTAGGGTCCGTTCGGGAAGAGGAAGGATTCAGATGAATGAGTCAGTCGACGTGCCGGCGAAGTTTCTCGGCGGCATGGTGGGGACCGCGCTGGGCGATGCCATCGGTGAGATGGCGTTCCGCCGCTCGGAGAAGGAGAGCCTGCTATCGGCAGCTAGAGAGGGGGAGAGGCTGGTCTACACCGACGACACAGCTATGGCGATCGGATTAGCTGAGTCGATCGTTGAGGTTGGGGGCCTCGATCAGCAACATCTGGGCGACACCTTTCGTGCCAATTTCCGGCGTGAGCCCTGGAGAGGCTACGCTTCCGGTCCACCGACGGTCTTCTCTAGGGTGGAGCAGCAAGGGATGTCCTACACAGAGGCGGCTAGGACGCTCTATGGCGGCGAGGGTTCCTTCGGCAATGGGGCAGCGATGCGCATCGCGCCGCTGGGTCTGTTCTTCCACGATGCTCCCGATCTCTATCACCAGGCGCGTCTATCCGCGACCGTGACCCACGCCCATCCCGTCGGCGTCGATGGCGCCGCCGTGCAGGCTCAGGCCGTGGCCCAGGCGGTGAGCCTGAATCCAAGTGAGCCGTTCGTCGCGGATGCTTTTCTGGGCCGGCTCTTGGAGACTGCCGAGACCTCCGAGATGACCAGCAAGCTGGTGCGGGTCCAGGACGCAGTTCGGGACGACGTCCCACCGCGGAGGGCGATCAGGGCCTTGGGGCAAGGGGTGGCCGTCCACCAATCGCTGCCGTTCGCCATCTACGCCTTCGTCCGCTATCCTGATCGCTTCGAGGATTGCCTCTCCTGCGCCACACTGAACGGGGGCGATCGAGATACCCTGGGTGCGATGGCCTGTGCCATCTCTGGGGCCTACCTGGGCGTGGACGCCATCCCGCTAGCTTGGCGGGACAAGCTGGAGAACCGCGAGCACATCGAGGGCCTGGCGCACGAGCTGGCGAGCATGTGGCAGGCGCGACAGACCTAGATCGGGGCGTGGATGAAGATCGACCTGCACGTGCATACGCGCGAGGGCTCCCCGTGTGCTCACGCCTCGGCCGATGAGATGATTCGCGCCGCCATTGACTGCGGGCTCGACGGGCTGGTGATCACCGACCACGATCGACTGATCCCTCGCGAGCGTCTAGCCTATCTCAACGCCAAGTACGCACCCTTCCGGCTCTGGGGCGGCGTTGAGATCACGACCCGCGGGGAGCACGTTCTCGTGCTTGGGACCCACGACAAAAGGTTGGAGCAGACGTGGTGGACCTACCGTGACCTGCACACCTTCGTGAGGGAACGAGGAGGCTTCCTGGCCGTGGCTCACCCCTTTCGCTTCAACCGCGCCCGGATAGAGGCGGACATCGATCAGTTTCCCCCCGACGCCCTGGAGGTTTACTCTCTCAACACCCCGCGATCCGCGGTGCCTCGCATCGAGGACATCGCCGCCAGGTTGAACCTGCCCCTGCTCTCCAACTCGGACGCTCATCACAGCGGCGATGTTGGTTCCTACTACAATCTGTTGCGGCGCGAGCCAGAGGATGTGGATGCCTTGGTTGGCATGCTCAAGGAGGGCGCTTTTCAGGCGGTGGCACCGTAGGGTGAGGACGTCCGCGAGGCCTCGGCCCTCTCAAGCGACTCGGCGCTCGCCAGCGGCTTGGCGCACCGTCCCAGAGCCCGTGGGACGTGCTCTCCTCGGCGAAGCAGCTAGGGAGGACGTGTGAAGACGATCAGGACCTATGGAGCACCACCGTTCAAGGTCGCCGTCATACACGGCGGGCCCGGGACTGGTGGGGAGATGGCCCCGGTGGCGCGTCAAGTCGCCCGCCGTCAGGGCGTCCTGGAGCCGATCCAGACTGCCACGTCGCTGGAGGGGCAGGTCGCGGAGCTGCGAGCGGCGTTGGAGGACTGGGGAGATCCGCCCATGGTCCTGATCGGGTTCTCCTGGGGAGCTTGGCTTAGCTTCATCACCGCTGCGGGTCACCCTGCTCTCGTCAGCAAGCTGATCCTCGTGGGGAGTGGCCCCTTCGAGGAGGCGTACGTGTCGCAGCTCCGCGAGATCCGCATGTCTCGCCTCAGTCCAGAGGATAGGAAGGCCTTCGATGCCACCGTCAAAGCCCTGCGGGACCCACAGACCGAGGACAAGGATGCTGACCTGGCGCGGCTAGGGTCCCTGGCGCGCAAGGCTGACGCGTATGATCCCATCACGGATCGTTCCGACGAAGCCGAGAGGGTCGGGCCTAGAGCCGACGTCTTTCAGAGGGTCTGGCAGGAGGCTGCTCGGTTGAGGAGGCGCGGGGACCTGCTGGAGCTCGGCGGCGAGATCGCGTGCCCCGTGGTGGCGATCCACGGAGACCACGATCCCCATCCAGCGGAGGGCGTGAGGGAACCCCTTGCTGCGGTTCTTGAACGTTTTAGATTTGTGCCTCTCGAACGGTGCGGCCACACCCCATGGATCGAGCGTCAGGCACGGGCGGCGTTCTTCCGCGTCCTGGATGAGGAACTGTCTTAGGCCTCCCGCTTGAGGCGAGGAGCAAGGGTGTCGGTCGCGGCCTTGATCACGGCTTGAGGAGGGCGCTGCCGCGCAGTGCCTCCAAACTGTCGTAGCCGTGTTCCCTCATATAATCCTTCAGTTCCGTGCAGACCTTATGGAAAATCTCCATCCCTCGATATCGTATCCCTGAGCCAATGCTGATGGCGGTGGCGCCGACCAGCAGCATCTCCACCACATCCCGGCCGCTCGTCACGCCCCCAGTCGCGATCACCGGTACGTCCACCGTCTTGCAGATATCGTGCACACAGCGCACCGCAATGGGGCGGATCCCTGGGCCGCTCAGTCCTCCGGTCCCGTGAGCGAGCACCGGTCGGCGGGTCTCGACATCGAGGATCAGGCCAGGGCCGACGCTGTTGATGGCCGTGATGCCGTCAGCCCCTGCTTCTACCACCGCCTCTGCTATCTTGGCGATGTCCGTCACGTTGGGGGACAGCTTGACCAGCACCGGCGCGTCGGTGTACCGCTTCACGCGCCGCGTGACTTGAGCGGCAACGTAGGGATCGGCGGCGAACATCTGCTGGTATCGGTCGTCCAGGTTCGGGCAGGAGACGTTGACCTCGAGCATATCGGGTTCAGCTTCCGAGATGAAGCGCGTGATGGTGCCGAAGTCATAGATGGTGTCGGCAAAGATGCTGGCGATGACAGGGACGCTCAACGGCGCCAACCTTCTCTTAGCGGCTTGAATCTCCTCCACCATGACCTCGACGCCAGGATTGGAGAGCCCGACGGCGTTGATCAGACCTTGACCCCAGTCCAGAATGGTGGGGTTGGGATAGCCAGAGCGAGGTTTGAGGCTGCAGGACTTCGTGGTCACGGCGCCCGCGCCGCAGCGAGCCACGCGGGCCAGAACGTCGTGGCTCAGCCCCAGAATGCCCGAAGCGAGAACAGTCGGGTTGGGGAGGTGGCAGCCACAGAGGTCAACCGAGATGTCGATCTCGTGCATCGCTATCTTTCGACCTTCCGCTAGTCCTCCGCATCAGGCGGCGTCTTTGTCCGCGCCAGGTAGCTTAGCACGTCGCTCCGTTGTCGCTCCGTGATGCGCTCACTCGCCTCAAGGGCATCCAGGAGCTGCGTCAGCGTAAGCGCTGCAAGGAGCCGGTAGCCTTGTTCGGCGAGATCCTCGCCTCCCCCCTGCTCGCGGTCGATCAGCACCACGACGTCCTCCACCACCAGGTCGGCGGCCTGCAGCGTCTTGATCGCCTCCACCTTGCTACCGCCCCGGGTGATCAGGTCATCGACCAGGAGCGCCTTCTCGCCAGCTTCGAAGGCTCCTTCAATAGGGCGCCGCGTCCCGTGCTCTTTGACCTCACGGCGCGGGTAGATCATGGGACGGTCGAGCTCCATCGCCATGGCCACCCCTATCGGCAGAGCTGCGTAGGGAATGGCAGCGATACGATCGAAGTCAAGGTCCCTGGCCACGTCGGCCAGGATGCGCGCTACCTGACTGAGAAGCTGTGGATGGCTGACCAGCAATCGGAGGTCGATGTAGATCGGGGACGTCAGGCCGGACTTCAGTGTGAAGGTGCCGAACTTCACACAACCGTGATCGTAGAGCGCGTTGGCTAGCTGTTCGATGCTTGCTCTCATCGAGCTGCCTCTCGCTGTCGGTTGACACGGTCCCTCGTCTCCAAAGCAGCCCTCCGAGCTGCCTCTCCGAAGTCAGGTCCTGAGGAGGCGTAGATGATGCCCCGTGAGGAGTTGATCACCGGCCCCACCCCCTCGGCCGTCGGCCCGTGGACAACCGCTTGGGCTAGGTCGCCGCCCTGAGCGCCGATGCCGGGAATCAGGAAGGGCAGATCGGGGGCGATCTCTCGGACGAGGCCCAGTTCCTGGGGGTAGGTGGCGCCAACCACCAACCCACACGTTCCAGGGAGCGTTGCGTCCCACGCCGTCGCCAGTTGTGCTACCCGTTGATACAGCGACTGTCCCTCCACCGCCAGGTCTTGCAGATGCGGGGCGGATGGGTTGGAGGTGCGCGCCAGGAGGAATGCGCCGAATTCCTCCGCTTCCAGAAAGGGGCGGAGGGTGTCCAGGCCGAGATAGGGATTCACGGTGACCGCATCGACACCCAATGTCTCGAAGGCTGCGCGGGAGTAGGCCTCGGCGGTGTGTCCCACGTCGTTGAACTTGCCGTCAAGGATGACGGGCAGGTGGTCGGGTATCTCCTCGATCAGTTCCTGGAGTGCCTCCACACCCGCCGCACCCTCGGCGAGCCAGAAGCCCAGGTTGGGCTTGTAGGCGGATGCCACGTCGCTCGTAGACTCCACGACGGCGCGGCCAAACGTTAGCAGCGGTGAACGTGTCGACCGTACACTTGGTGGCAGGCGATCCATCACGGGGTCGAGTCCGACGCAGAGCCAGGAGTTGTTTCTCTCCTGAGCGGTCAGCAGCTTCTCTTTGAATGTCATCGTAACGTGGTGTCCCTCCTATGGTTGAGAAAGAGCAGGTCGTTGGCCGGGCGCTTTATTGTACAACAAGCCTGCGAAAGGTGCCACCTGGGCTCTGGGGTCACACGACGTCAACGACCGCGTCTGGTTAGGACGCGGTCGCCAAGGAAGCGGAGCATGCTGACGGACGGCGTTATGGATTAGGGCGTGGAGTAGAAGCTGATGCCTACCGTGCCCGGTCCAGCGTGGGTGCCGATGACGGGGCTGACGGGAGCTCGATAGACGGTGGATACCTGGAACCGCTTGCGCACCTCCTCCACCACCACGTCACTCTCTTGTCGGCAGTCAACGTCAATGATGGCCACCTCCGCCATCCTCTCGCCGTCGAGACGCTCCTGGGCTCTATCCAGCATCTCTGTCAGGGCGCGCTGTTTGGTGCGGATCTGGCACATCGGCTCGACGCACCCTTCGTTTAGGTGGAGCAGGGGCTTGATGTTCAACATAGTGCCCAAGAAGCGCTTGGCGCCGCCGATTCGTCCTCCCTTGTGCAGGTACTCGAGGGTGTCGACGGTGAAGAGGACGGATAGTCGCTGGCGGACGGCCTGAGCGGCGGCCACCACCTCATCTACGGATGCTCCCTCCTCCGCTACTCTGGCCGCCGTCAGCGCGAGAAATCCCAGCCCCATCGACGTGGTGAGCGAGTCGATGACCCTGACAGTGAGCTCCGGCACTTGCGCCGCGGCGGCTTCGGCAGAAGCGACCGTACCGCTGATCTTACTGGAGATGAAGGCGCCCACGATGGTATCCGTCTCCTTCTCCTCAGCCACGTGCCGGTAGAAGTCCACGAACTCACCGACCGAGGGTTGAGAGGTGGTGGGGATGGTATCTCGTTCTTGGAGACGCTGGTAGAAGGCCTCCGGGGTGATGTCGACGCCATCCCGATACCGTTCGTCCTCCCAGATCAGCCAGAGAGGAATGACCGGAATGTCGAGACCGTTCAACGCCTCGTCCGGAATGCAGGCTGTGCTGTCGGTCACCACTGCAGTGGTCTGAGTCTTCATGCTTGTCTCCTGATACTATCGATGTCGGAGTGTACCACATGATTAGAACACAAAACGGGCGGAAGGGTTGCGCTTTCCTGACCGTATCGGCGTGTGCTGCTCTTGGTGTAGGAAGCGGGAGGCTATGGGCCGTTGGGAAGGATGAAAATGATCACGATGGCGACAATGCCTGCGATCACAGTGCGCAGCCCGTAACCCACCAGACTGCGCTCGGATATGTGCCCCAGGAACATACCCAGTCCAAAGAGGGTGATCAGGCTGACGGCAAGGGCGAGTGCGTAGCTCAGTTCAATGCTGCCGATCAGGGGGGCGATGAAAAAGGGGAGGAGTACGATCAGCGATGAAACGAGGGGCGAAAGTCCGTCCACCATAGACACCACCACCACGGCCATGCGGGCAGCCCGGCCGAACTTCGTGCCCTTAAGGTCGGTGAGGATGACCCTCTCAAGTTGAGCCAGCTCTCGACGACGCTCTGCTGATTCTGCTAAGTAGGCTCCCCATAACCCGGAGATGCCGATGGATACCGCGGTAGCCATGCCAACACGGATCACCGTCGCGGCATCTCGAATGCCACCTAGGTAGCTGCCCGTCAATACCCCCACCATGGTGAGCACACCGTCGAATGAGTTGTTGGCCAGAGCACGACGCGCGATCTTCCAGAAACCGGTGATGCGCTCGTATTCGCGCATCGTGTCGAGGCGTCGAGCCAGCCTTTCCCGTCTGGGATCCAGTCCTTCCATAAAGTTCCTGTCCTAGTCTTGCGGCGTGACCACGTCCTCGATCAGCACCTTGCCCGCTGCTACCTCGTCGATGGAGTGGATGGCTGCACCGTTCTCCTCAATGAGGTCAATGATCTCTTGGTAAGGGACGTTTTGCCCCTCGATGGTGAGCTTGGCGTTTTCCACACGGCGATCGATCTCGTAGATCGAGATGTTGACGCCGTCCACCCCTTCGAGATCGGCGAAGACCTGCACCAGGTGGACGATGCTAGGCTCCAGGGGCTTCAGTACGTCGATGACAAGGCGTCGCAGATTTCCCATAACTACTCCTATGAAGGTATGAGCTTCCGTCCGAAAACCAGATACCCGGTGTGAGGCGCGAGACGATCCTTCGGCCGTAAGCGAGCGGCTACCGTCTTGTACGGACGCAGCAGCAGTTCCTCAACCTCGATCAGACCGAAGTCGGCGCTCTCGAGGGCGTCAATCAGATGGATCACCTGGTTGGCCGTGGGCAGAATGGATCCGAAGAAGCCGCCACCGACCAGCGCTTCGTGAGCCTGTTCCAAGTAATCCCAGGGGTTAGCGAGATCGAGGAAGACGGCGTCCACCCCGCGCTCCTCAAATCCGTGGGTGATGTCGCGGCGTCGGAAGGCGACGTGCTCAGCCAGCCCCAATCGCTCTAGGTTCCTGTGAGCCAGCTGCTGAACCTCCAGTCGGTTGTCGTAGGAGACGACCTGTCCGCCAGGTTGAACCGCTCGAGCGAAGACCAGGGTCAGGCCCCCGCTCCCGGTCCCAGCTTCCACAACACGGCACCCGGGGGCAATATTCAGCTTCATCAGGATGTATCCGGCGTCCTTGGGATAGACAATCTGAGTGGCACGCTCCAGATTGCACACCAGATCGTCGGTTGAGGGGCGAAGCAGAAGGAGAGGGACTCCGAGATGTGTACTGACTTGCGTCCCCCACGGCAATCCAATCAGATCGTCGTGGGCTATGGCCCCGCGATGCGTGTGGAAATCGGCGCCTGGCTCCAACCGTATGATGGATGTCTTCCGGTCTCGCCCCATCAGCAGAGCTGGAGCACCAGGCTGGGCTGTCTGCGTTTCTTGGTCTGTACTCAACTTGTTTTTGCGCGCACAGGATCTGCGTGCCATGCGAAGCGCGGACCCCAATCTGGTCCGCCTATCAACCCGTACTGTTCTGTCGCACTTGCGATTTCCGTGCTCACCCGGGACAATTATAGCGAACTTCACCCACAATGCAACCCGACGAACCTCGTTGCTGTGGCCCGCACGAACAAGTTCTCTTCACCATCACGTTGCGGCGTCCAGCTGCGGTGGTTCGTCCCGTTCGGAGGTCTCCGTTTCCGGGTCCGGTGCGGAGGGTTCTGAACGCTCAGGTATGACCAGTACTTTGTCCACGCGACGACCGTCCATGTCGATGATCTCGAATTGCTGACCGTGGAACGTGAACTTCTCGCCTTCGCTGGGAATCCCGTCCAGCTTCGTCATGACGAAACCGCTTACCGTCTGATAGCCGCGGTATACATGCTCCATCTCGGCCTCAAGGCCGAGGACCTCCCAGAGTCGGTTGACGTGCAGCAGGCCATCGACCAGCCAGCTGCCGTCCTCTCGAAGCTTCGCTTGTGGTTCCTCTGGTTCGCCCTCCGCGGGGATCTCACCGGCGATAGCTTCCAGGATGTCCATATCTGTGACCATGCCCTCAACGCTGCCGTACTCATCGGTCACCAGAGCGATGTGTCTGCCCTCTTCCTTGAAGATCTCAAGAACGCGCAGCGTTGACATACTCTCGGGCACGAACAGGATGGGGCGCAGGGAGGCCCGGACATCGAAGGGCTCGCCCTTCAGCTGGCGGACCACCAGCTCTTTGGTGTAGAGCATCCCAATGGCGTTATCTGGATTGCCCTCCATCACCGGGAAGCGGGAATGCTTGGCGTCGAGCAGGATGGCTCGCGTCTCCTCCTCCGGATCCTCCAAGTCGATCCAAGTGATGTGGGTGCGCGGTGTCATAAAGGCGTCGACGCGCCATTCGTCCAGTCGCAGCACGCTCTCTATCATGTCGCGCTCCGACTTCTCGAAGATGCCCAACTCTGTCCCATGCTCCACCATGGTCTCGATCTCCTCCGCGGTGACGTCGGGTTCTGCCGACGGCTTGATACCGAGGAGGCGCACCACGGCGTCTGTAGAGACACTGAGCAGCCAGACGAGGGGGCGGGCGATGACCGACAGGCTTTGCATCGGCTTGGCGACAAGAGCTGCCACCCCTTCGGGGTCGTTGAGCGCCAGTCGTTTGGGGACGAGCTCGCCGATCACCAGGGAGATGTAGGTCACGCCCAAAACCACAATGGTAATGGCGATGGCGTCCGCGTACGGCACCAGAGCGGGAACGCTGGACAGAGCCGACGCGATGGCCCGCGCCAGCGTCGCCTCTCCAAAGGCGCCGGCGACAATGCCGATGAGCGTGATGCCGATTTGAATGGTGGCGAGAAACTGTGTCGGGTCGGCCGCCAGGCCCAGAGCGACCTGGGCCTGCTCGTCGCCCTCCTCGGCTGCCCGGCGCAAGCGAGCGCGTCGCGCCGACACAACGGCGGTTTCGGACATTGCCAATATGCCGTTGAGGACGGCGAAGAGGACTATGATCAGGATCTGCAGAACAGGACTCACGCTCTTGTCCTTCCCCCTTGCTTGTCGTCAGTCGCAAGCAGTCTTATTCGCCCCTGTGTCATCGTCATGATTCTTGGCTCTTCAGCAGGAAGATCAATCTCCAGCAAGCAGTGACATATGTGTTACTGAGTATTATACCTCAAACGCAGCTTCTTGCTACAAGCTGCGACGTTCTCCGCTTTGAGAAGCAACGCTACGCTTGCAGACCATCCCACGCGGGCTGCCTTCGGAGGTCCCGGCGCGTGGTCGGTTTGACGTGAGAGCCTGACAGTGGTACACTTCCGTAGGTCGGTGCTATCTCCATTGATCGGACAGCACCGACGCACGTGGAGCAGGTTTGTGATGAGGGAGCAAAGCTAGTTGTTCGTTTGCACCGAAGACGAATCTGGAGATGACTGACCTTGTCAAGCTCGTTTACAGAAGACCCTCACGCTTGTTGGCAGGATGGGAGAGGTTACTGAGGACCGCCGCGAAGGTCCTTCCCAGCGTTCTATCGCTTCCACAGAAGCTGCGACGCAGCACCATCATCACCTCCTAGCGCTATGGCAGCGCCCACTGTCCAGGTGTTTCTAGGGTTGGCAATTTCGTATGACGGTGCGTGATAGGTCGCTTGAGGTCTATCAGCCAAGGGGAGGCCCCCCTTGGCTCTCGGAGGCGATGGTGCGAGTTCACGCTCACGACCATCGCCCATCTGTTTGTAGGGGCTCTGCGTCGTCCGGCGGTGGACGTTTCGTGGAGGGCAACCCGTGAGGTCGTTCATCTAGACCTGGCAGAGTGAAGGAGTGCAGCTATGGAACTCACTATCGTGAAGATCGAGAAACCAGAAACCTTGAATCTGATTCTTGGTCAGTCTCACTTCATCAAGACAGTGGAGGATGTCCACGAGGCCTTGGTTACAGCTGTCCCAGGCATCAAGTTCGGTCTGGGGTTCTGTGAATCGTCCGGACCTGCCCTGGTTCGAGCCACGGGCACCAGTGATGAGCTGATCGACCTGGCCAAGCAGAATGCACTAGCGCTCAGCGCGGGTCACTGTTTCATTGTCCTCCTCGGCGAGGGGTTCTATCCCATCAACGTGTTGAACGCCATCAAGCAGGTGCCGGAAGTATGCCGAATCTACTGTGCCACGGCCAATCCTGTCGAGGTTGTTCTGGCTGAGACGGAGCAAGGGCGCGCCATTCTTGGTGTCGTCGATGGCGTCAAGACCAGGGGGGTCGAGACGGAGGAGGACGTGGAGGAGCGAAAGACGTTGCTCCGCGCCATTGGGTACAAGCTGTAGGGCGTGGATCAGCTACGAGGTGGTGGACGACTCGCTGCTCTCATTGCTGTGGTTCAGGGGTGGGATGGGCTGTGAAGGCTGATTCTTTGCTGTCGCTGTTGCTGCAAGGCAGCCAGTTGAAGCTGGTCTCGCGCACCGGTTGGGCGATGCGGGGAATAGCCGATGCCGAGAGCGTCTCCGATCACTCGTTTGGTGTGGCTTTCATCGCGCTGGTCTTGGCACAGGTGGTGGAGCAACGCCTGGATATGACCAAGCTCCTCACCATGGCGCTCCTTCACGACCTACCAGAGGCGGTGCTCAGTGATGTCCCATCACCCGCACTCCTTTACTTCTCGGCCGATGCCAAGACAACGGCCGAGCGCGATGCTCTGAGCGCTGTACTCGCTGAATTCCCCCAGCGCGAGCAATGGGAGATCTGGTGGCAGGATCTTGAGGAGGGAGCCAGCCCAGAGGCAAAGCTGGTACACGATGCCGACCGACTGGATATGCTGCTGCAAGCCTACGTCTATGAGCAGACGACGGGGAATCGTTGGTTGGAGGAGTTCTGGTTGGATGTCTCCAGGGCGTCGTTTAACTGCGACGTGTCACGGTCGTTGTTTGATGCCCTCTGTCAAGCCCGGGAACGGGGCGCTCGCCAAGGGAGCCGCGGGGAATCGTGATGTCGAAGCAGCTACGACACAAGGCAAGCCAAGAGGTGCTGTTGGGCCTGGCACGCCCGCGAGGGACATCCTTGAACTGCCACCGGCGCTTCTCGAGCGGGCTTGCGTGGGACTTCGGCTCAGCTTCAAGATGGCTGCTTATGGATAAGAGGCTCATCTTCCCGCTGCTCCTGATGCTCGCCCTCGCGCTGGCGCCGGGGCCGGCTTGGGCGTCCCCAGAGGCCAGTCGAAGTGGACAGGCGACTGGGCCGGGCAATGAGATGTTCCATGTCGTGCAGCGAGGCGAGACCTTGTTCTTGATCGCTGAGCGATACGGTTCGACCGTCGACGCCCTGGCTCACGCGAATCGTCTCCACGACCCGACCAAGATCTACGTGGGCCAGCGGCTCACGATTCCCGACGCTGCCGTGGAGATCGATCCACAGGCCACGACCTCCTACGTCGTGCAGCCCGGTGATTCACTAATCAGCATCGCCAGGCGCCACGCGAGCTCCTGGCGAGATCTCGCCCGTTTGAATGCGTTGGTGTCCCCAAATGCGTTGCACTCTGGTCAAGTGGTCCAAGTACCTGTCGCAGACCACATTGAAGGCCGCGGCGTAGGACTCGCCATCGTCGGCCCTGTTGAGACACTGTTCCGCATTGCGCTGCGTTACGACATCCCACCAGCGGATCTCATTAGCCTCAATCACCTGATAAACCCTGCGCTGATCCACGAGGGCCAGCTGCTCCTGGTCCCTGGCGAAGGGGCGGGTCGGCTTCCAGCGCCGTTTGAATCGGTCGATCTCCAGCCGTTGCCGGTGGGGCAGGGTGGCTCGCTGGTTGTGGCTGTGGATACCGAACAGGCCGTGGTGCTCAGGGGGCGGTTGTTTGACCAGGACGTTCAGTTCGTCGAGGAGAACGGCCTCCACTACGGTCTCGCTGGTGTCCACGTGTTCACAGAGCCAGGGCTTTACGAGATGGCGCTGGAGGCCGTGGATAGCGACGGGCGGACCACCGGGATCACCCTCGACGTAGTGGTCGAGGCTGAACAGTTCGGCTACGAACGGATCGAAGCCTCTCCGAGCCTGTTGGATCCGGCCATTGTCGTTGCCGAGCGCGAGCGGCTTGATGCCCTGCGTCCCACGTTTACCGATGATCGGGCCTGGTCGGTTTCGTTTGGGCGGCCATGTGGTGGGACGGTGTCGTCCTATTTCGGCACCCGCCGTGCCTACAACCAAGGGCCCTACACCAGCTATCATGCCGGCGTGGATCTGCGCGGATCAACGGGCACACCGGTCTACGCGCCAGCCGCAGGCACGGTCGTCCTGGCTGATCAGCTGACCGTCCGGGGCAACGCTCTGATGCTCGATCACGGCTGGGGCGTGTTGACGGGATACTGGCACCTCTCGCAGATTGAGGTTAAGGTTGGTCAGCAGGTCGCACAGGGCGATCTGATTGCCAGGATAGGCAATACCGGCCTGTCCACGGGCTCGCATCTCCATTGGGAGATGTGGGTGGGCGGCGTCAACGTGAACCCCCTGCAGTGGCTGGATCCGTTCTATCCTTGGCCCGAGCAGACAGTAGCCCTTCAGCAGGGAGATGTACAGTGAGAGCGTTATCGTGTCCTTTTTGTTGGGTGTTGTAGCGACTGCTTTCGCTTCAACTAGGTGTGAGGAGGTAACCTGTGGAATTCTCAGAGCTCATTAGAGAGCGGTATAGCGTACGTGCCTACAAGCCTGATCCGGTCGAGGACGAGAAGCTAGAGAGGGTGCTGGAGGCGGCCCGGCTGGCGCCGACAGCAGCGAATCGTCAGCCCTTTCAACTGATCGTCATTCATACGCAAGGCCGAGAGCAAGAGCTCTCCAAGATCTACGGCAAGGGCTGGTTTGTCGAACCCCCGCTCCTCATCTGTGCCTGTGGTCTTCCCGATCGAGGGTGGACTCGGCGAGACGGCAAGGGCTACGTTGACGTCGACGTGGCGATTGTGATGGATCATCTGATCCTGGCTGCTGCCAACGAGGGACTAGGGACATGCTGGGTCGGGGCCTTTGATCCTGATGCGGCGCGAGAGGTGCTAGACCTGCCCGACGACGTGGAGCCTATCGCTTTTACGCCGCTGGGCTACCCAGCTGACGAGGCGGGTTCCAAGAGGCGCAGGTCACTCGACGAGTTGGTGCGCTACGAGCGCTGGTGACGACGCCTGTGGTGGGGACTGGCGAAGCGACGGCACGTCTCTTCTCGGCGGCTGCCTACGGCGGCGCGGGCTGGTCACCTCGCCGCGTGACGTTGCGCGAGGAGATTGGGTCCATCTGGAGTCGGTGCGGCGTTGACAACGAGTGGGCACCCCTGAGATCTGTCTTGCTGCACTGCCCGGGCGAGGAGCTCGAGGCGGTGAGCGATCCAGACCAGGCTCAGAT
>Ga0207796_1000510_pt1 | contig 15549 bp, 13 predicted proteins | sample Pon1CUnioCityCA_6_FD_187274 | JGI IMG/M metagenome (GOLD analysis project Ga0207796, IMG submission 187274) | Marine sediment microbial community from Union City, CA, USA - Pond 1C Sediment 1 (SPAdes) | ecosystem: Environmental > Aquatic > Marine > Intertidal zone > Salt pond sediment ...
CATTGTATCAGGGGCTGTGGGTTCAATGCCCAAGGCAAGACCCGGTAAGCCGTCTGTGACTAAATTGATCCAGAGGATTTGAATTGCATTTAAGGGTATGGGCAAGTTCAATAACGGGGCGACCAACATCACAAAAATTTCCCCGATATTGCTAGACATGGTGTATTTGACAAATTTCCGGATATTGTCGTAAATCGTGCGACCTTCTTCAACGGCGTTAACAATCGTGGCAAAATTATCATCCAGCAGAACCATATCCGAAGCTTCTTTACTGACATCTGTTCCAGTAATCCCCATGGCTACACCGATGTCCGAGCGCTTCAAAGCGGGTGCATCATTAACACCATCACCGGTCATGGCGATGATCTCCCCTTTTTTCTTTAAAGCCTCTACAATTTTTACTTTGTGTTCGGGGCTGACCCGCGCATAAGCTGATACATCGCCAACCACATCATTCAGTTCATCAGAGGACATATTCGCCAACTGCTGCCCGGTGATGACCAGTTTTCGATTTTCTTGCTCATCGCTGGCTTGCACAATGCCTAAATCTCGGGCGATGTTTAATGCGGTCAGTGGGTGATCGCCGGTTATCATGACCGGGCGGATTCCCGCAGTGCGACACTCGGCAACCGCATTCCGCACCTCGGGTCGGGGTGGATCAATCATGCCGGTCAAACCAATAAAAATCTCCTTCTGCTCAAGTTCCTTTTCCTCAGTTTCTTGCAGCGCAGAATCGAAGAAACGCATGGCAACGCCTAAAACACGCATACCTTCCTGAGCAAGATTATCATTGGCTACTTCAATCCTTGAACGCCATTCTTCGTTGAGCGGTTCAATCTCACCCTCGGTCCAGACCCGGTCACAAATCTCCAACAAGCTGTCTACAGCACCCTTGGTGAACATAACATATTTAATGTTTGGCAATGAATTCATCAGGGCGACACAAGGTTCTTCCATGCGTTCTTCAGAGAAAGCCTGACATTCATGAAGAGTAGTCATCCTTTTACGTTCTGAGGTGAAAGGGATTTCAGACACACGCGGCAGATACTGATCCAATTTTTCTTTCCACAAGCCCAACCTTGCTGCAGCAACAACCAGGGCACCCTCGGTCGGATCTCCAATGGTATGGTATCCGCTGGAATCCTCATTTGGCTGAAGGGTAGCATCATTGGCTAAGGCTCCACCAGCTAGCAATAAAGCAATATCCTGGTCTGGTTGAACGATCGGGGTAGCTTCTTTGGAGAGTGTCGCGCCTGAGCGTTCCATGTGGGTTGTCAGGTCCATCCTTGATCCCGCAACATCCAGGACGGTCACCGTCATGCGATTTTCAGTTAAGGTCCCGGTTTTATCCGAGCAAATCGTTGTTACGGAGCCAAGTGTCTCGACAGCAGGCAATTTTCGGATCAATGCCTGACGCTTGACCATCCGTTGTGCCCCCAGGGCAAGCGCAATGGTTACGACTGCTGGCAGCCCTTCGGGTACAGCGGCGACCGCCAGGCTGACCGCCGTCAGGAACATTTCCTCTATGGCTCCGCCCCGCCATACACCCACGGCAAAAACAACAGCAACCAGAACAAATGCCGCTATTGCCAGCCATTTGCCCAGTTCCGCCATCTTGCGTTGAAGCGGTGTTTTCTCTTCAGTGACCGACTGAAGCATGTCGGCAATATTACCCAGTTCGGTACTCATCCCGGTATTGACAACGACCCCGGCACCGCGACCATAGGTGACTGCCGTACCCATAAACATCATATTTTTCCGGTCACCAAGCGGAAGATTATCCTCCTTGAAAGCTTTTTCTGTTTTATCCACCGGCACCGATTCCCCGGTAAGGGCAGCTTCTTCTACACGTAAGTTAATGGATTCAACCACCCGGCAGTCAGCGGGGACGCGGTCACCAGCTTCAAACAACACAATATCCCCTGGCACAAGACCGGTTGCGTCTACCTCTTTGATCTGTCCTGATCGGCGAACCCTTACGGTTGGAACGGATAATTTTTTCAAGGCGGCCATTGCCTTTTCTGCCCGGTATTCCTGGGTGAATCCCAGGATCGCATTGAGTATCACGATGATCATGATCATGATGGCGTCGGTTGTTTCACCGATAACAAATGAAATTGCTGCTGCGATAAGCAGAACAATCACCATGATTTCTGTAAATTGACTCGCCAGAACGGCCAGCGGACTGCGTAACCCGCGTTCCTCTAATTCATTTCGCCCATATTTTTCCCGGCGCTCTTGTGCTTGATCCTCACTCAAGCCATTTTCGGATGAATTCAAATCATTTAGAACTTCTTCGCGGCTTTTCGTGTACCATTGCATGATAAAACTCCTTAATAAATCGCTTATTAAAATGATATCCGATTTTTACCGTCAAATCACTCATTTCATAAAACTTATTATACTAATTGGTGTCTACTTAGGGTCATGAGTTGTCACCCCTTTGGATTACTTAGGCGCGCAGGAAAGAACTGCGCACCCAACAGCCTGATTTTCCCAATACCTAGTTGCCAAATACCTAATCGTTTATATTTCCATTCATGAAGTCCTTGGAGGCAAGTAGAGTGGGATCATTCAGCTTGAAAAATTACTTTTTCTTGGAACAAAAACCAATTGAATGACGTCTATATCTTAATCGGCAAGAGAAAATTTCCACACTACTCAGAAAAAGAAGGTGCACATGATTAAAAACGTGATTTTCCTTTTTCTGTTAATGATTTTGTTATGTGCCTGTTGTGATACGAGGATTGACCCACGCGACCAGGATGCTGAAGACCCACCCAACATGTATTCGCTTGCCCGAGTTGTGAATTGGGAGTCCTCAGGAGAGTCGAAGGCAAAGATCACCTTGACGGATTTTTATGCTTTACTCAATCAGGGGAATTATGATCAAGCTGCAAACCTTTATGGTGGTTCATATGAATTGCTGAGAGAATACAACCCTTCACTCGATGCAAAAGATAAAGCGGGTTTGCTCAAAGCAGGTTGTGAAATCAATGGTTTTATGTGTTTGGAGGTTCGCAACATCAATTTGGTGGGTGATAAATATCAGCATGAATTTATTTTTGAAGTTGAATTTGCAAATCTGGATGGCAGTCTATTTATTCTGGGTCCTTGCTGTGGCGCGACAGAAGAATCAATGCCGCCCAAATCTTCATTTACTGTTCAAATCGTGTGTGCAAGTGATGAGTCTTGTTTGGTGATGGAATTACCGCCCTATGTACCTTAAGTCGTGTTTATGAAAATCCAGAAAGGATGTGCAGATTTTGCACGAGGAGAAAAAATGAAAAACCGGAAATTTATTTTGTTCGCTTTTGCTGTAATTAGTCTTTTGGTTTTTAGTGGTTGTGCCGAAATCCCTGATGAACCTTCTCAAGATGAAGTCAGTGATCGTGTACAGACGAATGTTGCCCAGACACAACAGGCAAAAAACTTGATTGAAACGATTGTCGCCCAGACGATGGCTGTTATCGATATTGAGAAGGCGACACAAGAACAAGCCACACCGACTGCGACGCTCACCTTAGTCCCAACAGAAACGCCAACGCAGACTAACACGCCGACAATCACACCCTCAATGACACCAACCCAAACCGCTTCGGCAACATCTTCAGTCACCTTCGTGGAAGTGAGTGTGCCCACAAACTGCCGCACAGGTCCTGGTAAGATCTACGATAGGGTGAGTATTCTTGATGTCGATGAAAAGGTCGAAGTTGTTGCTCGTAATGCTGAAGGCACTTATTGGGTTGTCAAGAATCCGGGGGGGTCAGGCGTTTGCTGGCTGTGGGATGAATATGCCAAGGTGACGGGCCAGACGGCTAACCTGCCCGTATGGGTGCCTCCACCGACACCCACACCTCAGGCAAAGGTGACATCCACGCCTACAGGCGTTACTCTTAAGGTAACCGTACCCACCAATTGCCGTGTTGGACCGGGAAAGCCCTATGATATCATCAGTGTTTTGCGTCCAGGAAAAACCGCTAAGGTTCACGCCCGGGATGCTTCCGCTGATTTCTGGGTCATTGATAATCCTGAAGGATCCGGTACATGCTGGGTGTGGGGAAACTATGCTGTCATTAGCGGTTCGACAAAGAACTTACCCGTATGGGCACCTCCGCCAACGCCCACACCTCAGCCTAGCAAGACATCAACGCCCACAGTTGTTACGCTCAAGGTAACTGTACCCACCAATTGCCGTGTTGGACCGGGAAAGTTCTACGATATTGTCAGTGTCATGCGACCGGGAAAAACCGCCAGGGTTCACGCCCGGGATGCCTCCGCTGACTTTTGGGTCATTGATAATCCTGAAGGTTCTGGCACATGCTGGGTGTGGGGGAACTATGCCATTTTGACCGGTTCTACGTCTGACCTGCCAGTATGGGCACCCCCACCGACGCCAACACCTTCTAAGTGACTCTGAAATTTATTTTTGCGCATTGTATGGGTATTAGTATCTTCTGCAATTGTGAGTTAAGGCAGAAGGTGAGTACAGCATCTTATTGAATGTGAATTAGCCTGGGTGACGAATTCAATCATCACCCAGGCTCTTATTCTACTGTGATGGATAGCAGAGAAAAAAAATCTATGCGTGCCATTTTGCTCCTGCGGCTATGCCTTGGGCGTTTCGATTTACTGCAGCATTGGGCTGATCCCTGAAAAGGGGACTTTGCAGTCTGATACTGCTCAGATTATTGCGATATCAGGCACAATCTAGCGCTCAGGAAGGCGCTGCGCGCACTTCAGTCTGCTCAGCTTGTCGCGATGCCGAGAATTTTTCTTTTCCTAATCCCTCATCGACTAGTTCCTAATACCAATTAATCTCCATTCACCATGCACCACTCACCTTGTATCCAAATCATGAGCGTGAAGAGGCTCTATTAATCCTTGATACAGGATATGTTAAACCATTGATTTGGTTTTCGATGACATAGCTGTATAATGGATATAAAGGTGATGATTGGAGGACTTATGCCAAAAACAATTCTAGGTAAATGGTCGGTGGGGCTTATCCTCGCGATGTTTGTTTTGTTGATCATTGGCTTTTCTCTTGCAAATTCAGTTTATGAATCAGTGCCTTCTGGCGAGACGATTTTTAGGGACATAATCAACAGACCAGCTCTGGCGATTTCAATGCTTGCCGGGTTTGGTGCTGGGATTACAGCCTTTGTGATTGGGCTTATCACAATCATTAAACAAAAAGAGCGCGCCGTATTGGTATTTGTGTCGACAATAATCGGATTCGGCCTGACTTTGTTTCTCATTGCTGAGTTCATATTTCCTCATTAATGAGTTTTTTGCCATTCCGGATAATCAGTCTTTGTAAGGACTCAAGATTTTCTGTGCGCAGGTACGAAGGTTCCTCACCTTAGGGAAGGAAAAAATAATTGAGAAGGTTCATTTGGTGGGAAATTATCACACCAGATTTAACTCAATTGATGGTTTGTGCAACATCCCAGCTAAAAACCTCCCATTGCAGCAAAGAAATCGCCTATACATAGACACAGAGATTTCTGGACATTAGATGCATCTGAGTTATGGCAGAGTCAACCAGCTTGGACTATGTAGTGAAGTATTTGGTGGGTTGGTAAATCAGTGAAAAGGGACAATGAGACGCCCAAACGTAGGCGTATGAAATTCGGTGCAACACGATATTATTGCCAATTGGTACGTCTTCGCCCTGCCCCCGAAGCATAAGCAGAGAGGGAAGCAGATGGGAATTTCTCCCGCTGCTTCGCCTTAGGGAGCTTCACTTTGCCAAAGCATTGCGCTGATCCCCGGGAAGGGGGGGTTTTGCCGTCTGATACTGCTCAGTTTGTCGCGTTGTAAGACATGATTTGGCGCGCAGGAAGGCCCTGAGCGCCAGCTGGTCTTCGCACTTATCTATTTTGGATGGACTTTTGGAGGGTGGAACTGTATATAAAATTAGGAGGCTACTTTAAAGTTGCCTCCTATCAACAAAGTTCCAACGAACCGCAAGATTTCATTGATAATCAAAGGCTTGCGGCGTGGTGGGTATGAAACCCCTTTGACTAACGCCTGTAACTTTCAGGATACTTCACAAAATACCCCGTGCCTTGGGCTGATGTCGGTACAGTCACAGAAGCTTGAGACCAGGGGGCATTTCTTGAGGCAGATTGTAAAACTGGCGATAAAATTTGTGAGACTGCCAATGCTATGAAGGGGACGACGGATGATCCGAGAATTTTTATATCTTGAAAATTGAAGCCTTTGTATGACATGTTATTATCCTTTTTACTAATTATTTTTTGTTTATCTTTCTTTGTAACTATAGTATATGTGATTTATTCGAAAATGAACAATGTTTGTATAGGGTTGGGTTATAATTTCTCACAATGGCACATTTTGGGATTTTTCAAAGTCTAATAATGGCCATACGAAAAAATAGGACCAGCCTGTGCCAAATGGCGCTTGCTTCCATCGTTTCCATTTGGGAGTGTTGCTTTGCAGCAGCATTGCCCTGATCCCCGGAAAGGGGACTTTGCCGTCTTATACCGCTCAGTTTGTCGCGGTGTCAGACATGGTTTGGCGCGCAGGAAGGCGCTGCGCGCCCTACTATCTGCTTCCCTTTGGGAGTATTGCTTTGTAGCAGCATTGCCCTGATCTCCGGAAAGGGGACTTTGCAGTTTGATACTGCTCAGTTTGTCGTGATGCCAGGCATGATTTGGCGCGCAGGAAAGCGCTGCGCACCCTACGATCTGCTTCCCTTTGGGAGTATTGCTTTGTAGCAGCATTGCCCTGATCTCCGGAAAGGGGACTTTGCAGTTTGATACTGCTCAGTTTGTCATGACGCCAGGCATGATTTGGCGCACAGGAAAGCGCTGCGCACCCTACGATCTGCTCAACACGTAGCGCTAACAAGAATTTTTCTTTTCCTAATTCCTAATCAACTAATCCCTAATACCTTCTAAACCCCCATTCCCCATGCACCATTCACAATTTCCTTAAATAAAATCATGAGCGTGGGGAGGCTCGACAATGTCCCCTTCTGGGGAACTCACAACTACGTCATTAAACAAAAAAAGTGAGCGTGGGGAGGCTCGAACTCCCAACCAATGGGTTAAAAGGTATAACCAGACTCTGAAAAGAGCAGAAAATCCCTTCGTAAGGGGGATTTTCAGGGATAAAATGGCCAATTTTCATGTCCATTGTGTCCATAAATTACAGGGTTTCCATGCTAACTGCACCCAAATTACACCCATTAATGAGCTAGAGAAGACAACACTAAATTATAGCGAACTATAACCACATAAAAAGCCAACCTTTTAGAGTAAAGCTTAAATTTTGCTAAAATATTCGGTGTAATTCTAAATGATGACCTGGCTCCAAATACTATCAAAGTATCTGGATCAGTTTTTGGGGGCAGGTCACTTTCACTCATTGGGTGAAATTAAACCACGAATAAAGATCAAATGTAAAAATTAATAAAGAGTATTTTTGCAGTAAAGGATGTTGAAGTGATCCATAAAATTGTTTTTGCAGCCAGGAATCTGACATCAAACGCGGGCTTGTTTCTACTGCTGGAAAACGCAAGGGCCAATGGGATTTTTGATCTAATTAACACCGGCCTTGTATTTGATTGCCCATCGACCAACAAAATCAAGATGAACCACATCAAGACGATGCTCTGCGGCCACTATATCGGGATCGATAGACTGGAAAGAATTAAACTTCTGCAAGGTGATCCGCTGGTTGAAGCGATTGAGATTTCGGTGAAACAACCTGACAGGATGACAGTTTCCCACAAGTTGCTATACAACAAATCCCGCCTTAATCACCAATAAATAAAAGGGTGTTCGAGTTTCCCGTTCAATCAGATATTTTTCCCAAGTCCTTACAAATTGCAACTTGCCTCTATCCAAAATCGATCCGATCGGATAGTATTATAATCCTGCAGGATAACGTCGGCCGGATTGGCCGATGTTTTTTATGGAATAAACCTATCTTCTCATGAATCGGGACTTGTAGATTTATGCTTATAGAACGAACTGATCTAAGAAATATCGCCATCATTGCTCATGTTGACCATGGCAAAACCACGCTGGTGGATGGCTTGCTCAAACAGGCTCATGTTTTCCGCGCAAATCAACAGGTGGCCGAACGTGTAATGGACTCAAATGATTTAGAACGCGAACGCGGCATCACTATTTTGGCCAAGAACACCGCTATCGAAATTTGGGATCAAGATGCGCAGCAAAAAGTTAAAATCAACATCGTCGATACCCCCGGGCATGCCGATTTTGGTGGAGAAGTGGAACGGGTCATGAATATGGTTGATGGCGTGCTGCTCCTGGTGGATGCAGCCGAAGGTCCCATGCCGCAGACACGTTTCGTGCTCAAGAAAGCCCTCGAAATGAATCACCGCGCCATCGTCGTCATCAATAAAGTGGATCGCAAAGGTGCCGATCCGGAGCGAGTGCTCAACCAAACCTTTGATTTATTCATCGAATTGGGTGCCAGTGAGGCGCAGGCTTATTTTCCGGTGATTTACACCAATGCCGTCAGCGCCCAGGCTGGTCGAAGCCCGGATTTGGGTCCTGACCTACAACCTCTCTTTGATGCCATCTTAACTCAAATCCCCTGTCCAAAAGTGGATCTCGAAGCGCCTCTGAAAATGTTGGTTACCAATCTGGGTTACGATCAATACCGCGGCGTTACGGCTATTGGCCGTATCCATGCCGGTCAGATGCGAGTCGACATGCCTTTGGCCCGCACCCGCGTTGATGGTGAGATATTGCCTGAAAGGGTTCGTTATTTGAACATCCATGAAGGACTGGCCCAGGTCGCAGTTGATTCCGCTCAGGCGGGGGATATCGTCGTCCTGGCAGGGTTGGAGGGGATTGCCATTGGTGAGACGCTGACCGATCCGGAGCACCCTCAACCTTTGCCTCCTATCCAGGTTGAGGAACCTACCGTGCATATGACCTTTGGAGTCAACGTGTCACCTTTTTCTGGACGTGAGGGCCAATGGAGCACCTCCCGAAAATTACGCCAGCGTCTCTTCGATGAACTGCGTACTAACGTAGCCCTAAAAGTGGCCGAAGGTGATAGCCCAGACTCCTTCCGAGTCTCTGGCAGGGGGGAGCTGCATCTGTCTATTCTGATTGAAACCTTACGTCGGGAAGGGTATGAATTCCAGGTTTCGAGGCCAGATGTGATCCTGAAGCAGAATGATGAGGGAAAAGCGTTGGAGCCTTTCGAGGATGTGTATATCGAGACCAGCCCGGATACAGTTGGTGTGGTCGTAGAAATGTTGGGGACACGGCATGGTGTCATGAAGAATATGGTTAACACTACTGCAGGCAGCGTACGCCTGGAATTCTTGGTGCCAACCCGTGGTTTACTTGGCTTTCGATCTAACTTTCTGTCTGCCACGCGCGGCGATGGTGTCATCCATACCCTCTTTCACGGTTATTTACCGCAAGCAGGGCAAATCGGCGAGCGCTCATCGGGTTCCTTGGTATCCTTCGAGACCGGTTTGACAACCACCTTTGGCTTAAAGAACGCTGAAGAACGGGGAACTTTATTCTACGGACCAGGCATTCCGGTTTATGCCGGTATGGTGGTTGGGAAACACCAGCGTCCCGGTGACCTGGATATTAATGTCTGTAAGAAAAAAGAACTCACCAATATGCGAGCAGCCAATGCAGATAACGAAGCACGATTGACGACCCCCAGGCACATGAGTCTTGAAGAAGCCATCGAGTATCTGGGCAAGGATGAGCTTTTAGAAGTTACGCCGCTCGCTTATCGTATCCGCAAACAATTGCTTTCCGCTCACGAGCGAGGACGACGAAACAAGGCAGCCAGAAAAGCAGTGGTTGAAGCGGTAAGTTAAGTTAAAAATTTTCATGCTGCAGTGAACTTCCCCCTCCTTTTTGCAGGAAGCGTTTGCTTCACTTCTTTATCACAGTTAAACAAAGCGTGGGATTTGTTGTAATTTTCAGCTGCCAGCGTCAGAATGTTGCAATCTCAATCTTATGGAACCATCGGAACATGACGTCATAAACCTACGATTCCTATTCTAAATATGCCCTCTCCATTGCTTTGAACAGCTTATTATGCGTGGGATACTTCAAGTGCAGCAGTTCATGCACAATCGTCTTCCGCCTGAACGCTGCTGTCTGGTCCAATAAATCAACATCAAAGGTCAGGTTTCCTTTGCTAGAGCAACTGGCCCATTTTTTGTCATAGGTCTTACTGTTATCGAATTAAATTGCACACCAATTTCCTCAGCCCAGGAGCGCACTTCTGACTTGAAAATTTCTTTGGGGACGCTTGATTCCAGTGAAGGGGGTAAATTATCTTTTTTTTGATTCATGCCGCTTCACCTGCCCTGCCAGCCACTCTCATAATTTGCTCTACCAGAAGCGTCAATTCATTCGTCTCTTTGGTTCCCCCGCTTTCTTTCTCCGCTTTTACCAAATCCTTCAGTAAAACCCGATATAGAGCAACCCGCACATCCCTTTCCTGTGCTGCACTCACCCGAAAGTGAGGATATTCACTGAAGGTCTTTTCCATTTCATGGGCAATTTCCTCAGCAGAATGGACCCCCTCTTGATTAAGCAGCCAGTAAACCGCAAAGGAAGCTGGCTTGAGGTTCTTTTCTACCCGTTCCTGCTCAGCCTGGTTAATTTCCCTGATAAGCCCTTCCAGCGCAGCTAAGGCATCTTGAGTCGCCTTCTGGCGCATCTGGAAAGCCTGAACAATGGCTTCAGCCCTTTCCCCAATGGTATGCAGATAGGGTGCCAGGTGCCCCTGTTTGTCAATCATATTCTGAATGCTTTTCAGTAAATTAAAGACTTTGACAGTATCCGAGGTGTCATCCTTAGCCAGGCGCTCAAGCAGGTTTTCGTTAATTTCATACACATCCAGCGGCTTGCAGACAAATGCCAACAAAACGAATTGTCCGTGAGTATGACGTGCGTTTGTTCGATGTTCGGGATCTCGCGTCAGGCACACTATCAAAAACAGTGTCGAGAGAGAGTTCAAAGCTTGGAAAATGAAATTATCATGGAAATGGTCCGCCAGGTGTGTCGGAAGATTTTGTATAAGATCCAACCGATGTTAGCCCAGGAAAGGCTGAAAATCGGCCGAGATCGGCTATTTACGCTGCTGCGAGAGGCGAATTTGTTGGTCAAACCCAAGAAAATGTATCGACGCACCACTGTTCCAGGACCCTCCCGAGCGCCAAATCGATTGCCGGGTTTAGTCGTCACGCAATGTAACCAAGTTTGGGTTTGTGACATTACTTACCTGGCATTGATAAAAAGCCGGTTTGCTTACTTGTTTCTGTTAATGGACCTATATTCCCGTTATATTATTGGTTGGCACGTGTCATCTTCTCTGGCCGCCGATGGAGCTTTGATCAGTCTTGACATGGCATTATCACAAAGGTCAAACAACCATGAGGAAGTGATCCATCACAGCGATCACGGTGTCCAGTATACCAATCGAACTTATCAGAACCGACTGCTGGAAAACAACCTATTAGCGAGCATAGGTGCTGTTGGCAACTGCTATGACAACATCTATGCAGAACGTGTCATCGGGATTTTGAAGGGTGAATATGGACTTGATTTCCCCTTTGTCAGCATCTCTCAAGTGTCACCTGTTGTTGAGGAGGTGATTTATTTCTACAATTCAGATCGACCCCATTCATCCTTGGAAATGTCAACACCAAAGGATGTATACGAAGGAAAAATACAACATGTTCCCACCATTATTTTTCCTTTGGCAGTATGATTGGTTCACTATTTACTAATAAATCCTGTCAACGTAATTCAGGACGGGTCAATACTTCTAAACCCCCATTCCCCATGCACCATTCACAATTTCCTTAAATAAAATCATGAGCGTGGGGAGGCTCGACGTCGTCCCTGGTAATCCCTGAAGCGTAGAGGAACGCCCATAGGGTGCTGAAGCAGAGCAGAGAGGGACTAGTGGGGAAGTCCCAGCCACAAGTCTATTTAAATGAAATCATGAGCGTGGGGAGGCTCGACATTGTCCCTGATAACCCCCGAAGGTAATCGGAGTGGGGCAGTGGGGAAGTCCCAGCCACAAGCCTATTTAAATGAAATCATGAGCGTGGGGATGCTCGAGCTCCCAACCAATGGCTTAAAAGACAAAACCAGGGTGTGAAATTTGCTTAGAATTGCTCTTTTAAGTGAATATTTTGGGGTAAATAGGCTGATTTACATGTCCAATGTGTCAATAAATTACTGGGTATCCATGCTAAATCCACCAAAACTGCACCTAAACTGCACCCAATAATGAGCTAGGGAAGACAATAATTTTTAAGTTAAAGACTACTTGAGTCGATGAATTTATAATATCCACCACATCAGACTGTCAAGGGTCAACTCCTTGTCGCAACAAAACTGGAAATAGAAAGGTAAGCTGCAGTAGAATTAGACTTTTTCAACCCTCCAAAGTAAAAGGAGCACTTATAAGTTATATATGGCTTACCTGTGAAAAATCGAAACCAGATTTACGGACTTTTGAAAACAGGAATTAACCAGACTCAAATTTATCCATTTTATTCGTAATTTCTTGGTTAATTAACCGCAATGAATAAAAGAAATCAATAAAGAATACCAAAATCCACATCTGCCGGCATACCAGGTTTCAATTCATTATTCGGGTTTTCAATCCGGATTTCAATCGCGAACACGGTGGATTTCCGACCTTCAACCGTTTGAACATTGCGGGGGGTGAACTCGGCTTCCTGAGCAATACTGACCACCCGACCAGGATAGGTCTTGTTGGGATAGGAATCAACCTGAACTGACACTTTTTGATTGAGTTGAATTAATCCATAAACGTTCTCAGGAACATACACCACCAGCGAGACCTGATCGAGTTGCGCAATGGTCATGGCAACAGTGCCCGCACCGACCAGTTCACCCACCGTTAAATTATTGACCAGGATGATGCCTTCGGCTGGCGCCATGACGGAGGTCTTCTCCAGTTGAATTTCAATAATCTTCTCTGCCGCTTTTGCCTGCGCCAAACCAGCACGTGCCTGATCCACGAGGGCTGCAGCGCTACTCTCATTTGCCCGTGCGGATTGAACTTGAAGCGAATCATGGCCGGTCTGTAATATATCCAAGTTCACTTTGGCATTGTCGTACCGCGCCGTTGATATAGCTACCATCGCCCGCGCCTCCAGCACTTCCTCGGCTGCAGCAGTGGTCAGAATTTGCTCATATTCCAATTGCAGGGCGTCCAAATCGGCTAACGCCTTATCGTATCCATCCTGAGCCTTTTCAATTAATATCACCGCATTCTCAGCCATTTGAGATTGCTGCAAAGTTTGTTCAGCGATGGCAAAACGTGCGCGCGCATCCGCCAATTCCTGCTCCAGGGTGAGGAAATCCTCGCTGCTGGCTCTGTTCTCCACCTTTTCCAGATTGGCAAGGTCTTTATCGAGAGATTTAATCGCCTCCTCAACCTCATTTTCAGCCCCCTGAAGGGCTTCTTCCTTCTGGAAATACCAGTAAGGCAACTGGAATTCATCCGGCGAGGCTAACGACCAATCAGAGTAGGTTAACTGTCCCTGTTCCAGGGCTTGCAGGCGAGCCTGCTGCTCAGCCATCATGGTTTGTAAGGAAGCGGCGTTCAACTGCTCTTCAGTCAAGCCCACAGTTGCTTCCGCGACAGCAACTGCTGCCTGTGCTTGTTCATATTGAGCCTGCAAGATTTCTTTATCTACACGGAAGAGCAGGTCGCCAGCAGACACGGTCGCGTATTCGGTCATAGCAATTTCAACGACCTTCCCACTCACTTCCGGAGAAATTGATATTGTGTCCGCCTTAATGGTGCCGGATGCAGTTAGAGTCTGACTTTCGTTTTTCGTTTCAAACACACTGCAACCGGACAATACCAGTGCAACCAACAGGAACCCAGTGAATATTTCCAAATATTTTTGTTTCATAGATCTCTCCGTTCTTTGTTTTCGTTCTTCCGACACATTACGAATCAATTACGACTGCGCAGGCACTACAGCCTCTTTCTGAACGCTGCAATACTGGCAATAAAATAGACGATGCTCAAGATGATCAGGGATTGAATGGATTGCCACAGGAAATCCACCCCCACACCCTTTACCATAATCCCGCGAATGATCACCAGATAAGGCGTGATCGGCAATAGTTCCCCAAAGTAATAGGTGATTAGTGGCATGCCTTCCCGGGAGAACATCAATCCGGAAAGTATGATGGCAGGGATTATGACGATCCCCACTGCCACATACATGGCCTGCATTTGGGTGCGGGAAATATTTGAAATTAACACGCCCATCCCAAGGGACCCAAGAATGAAAACTGTACTCAATAGCACCAGCAGCCAAAAACTACCTTGGATGACAATACCGAACATGTAGATCGCCACGAGGAGGGTGGCAACAGTATTAAAAATTCCGACAACCAAATAAGGGATGATCTTCCCCAAAACCAGTTCCCAGGAGCGGATCGGTGTCACCACCAGTTGCTCCATAGTGCCCTGTTCGCGCTCCCGCACAATCGCCAGAGCGGTCAGCAGCAGAGCCTGCACCTGTAACACCATGGCGGTCAACCCTGGGATCATGTAAATTTTGACCTTACTATCCGGGTTGTAAAGGATCCTGAAACTGGCTTCGACCGGAATTTCAATCTGACGCAACAAAATCGCGTTGGCGCTGCGACTGAATTTATCAGCGAGCATCCTTTGAGACGCCATCTGCGCGATCGATTCCAGTTTCAGGTTGGTGGTTTGTGCAATGGAAGGATCAGAACCATTGACATAGAATTGTACAACCACTGTCTCTCCAGCAACCAGTTTTTCCTCAAATTGTTCGGGGATGATTAACCCAGCGTTGACCTTTTCCCGGTCAAGCAAATCAATGATTTCATTCTCCGTGAAGGCGTCATATTCGACCTTGAATTCCCCACTGGCAGTGAAATATTCAATATAGCGTCGGCTGGCATCTGATTTCGACAGATCAGCCACGGCGATACTGATATCCTTACTTTCACCTGAGACGCCATAACCCAACAAGATCAACAAGAAAACCGGCAGGACGATTATGATCGCCAGCGTCCGATAATCTCGAAAAATGTGGTGGAATTCCTTGCGTACGATCGTCAACACGCGCTTCATTGAACCAACTCCTTGCTGTCTGATCTCCCATTTTGCTGCATTTGTTTTTCGACCATATTGATAAACACATCCTCCAAAGAAGGCTGAATGATTTCAAATTCATCCACGATCAGCTGCGCCTGATCAAATGCCGCCCTAAGGGTAGGAATAACTTCCTTGTTCTCCACCGTGATATGCAGACTGATACCATGCAAAGCCGCACCCATCACCCCTGAAACCTGCTCAGCAATTTCCTCACCTTTGAGAGGATCCATCATGGAAACCTGTACCAGGACACCTGGTTGGTCATTTTTAAATGTATCTGGGCTTGCAATGGCAACAATCCTGCCCTTATACATCATGCCAATCTTGTTACAATAATCCGCTTCGTCCATATAATGGGTGGTCGCCAAT
>Ga0207796_1000511_pt1 | contig 15531 bp, 11 predicted proteins | sample Pon1CUnioCityCA_6_FD_187274 | JGI IMG/M metagenome (GOLD analysis project Ga0207796, IMG submission 187274) | Marine sediment microbial community from Union City, CA, USA - Pond 1C Sediment 1 (SPAdes) | ecosystem: Environmental > Aquatic > Marine > Intertidal zone > Salt pond sediment ...
CACCAACCCGACCGTCACTGCAAAGAGTACCGTGTAGGAGCTTGCGTTGAGTAACCATCCGCCCAGCGTGGGGGCCAGCGTCAGGACTCCAAGAATCGTGTTCGCCAGGCCGACATAGGATGGTCGAAGGTCGTCCGGCGCAATCTCCAGCAGGTAGTTGTAGAACCCCAACATCGATGAACTCTGGTAGACCCCGAGCACAAAGTAGACCAGCGGGTAGGCTTGCACAAGAAAGCTGCCATCGGCTAGGTGCGCCGCCAGCGCGAATGCAGGTCCAACGACGGTGACGACACTGCTGATCCGAGCAGTCAGCAATGGTCCCCAGCGGCCACTGACAAAACCGAGCAATGCTCCGGATGCCAGCCCGCCAACCTGCTGAGCCGCAACAAAACTGCCGACTACGGCGGGCGGGAGGGCGAGTACGTCTGTCGCGTGGATCACGTAGAAGGGTGAGACCAGTGTGACCAGCCCGACCAGAACACGGCAGAGAATGAAGCGGCGGAACGCCGAATCGCTCACGAAAGGCGTGAGCCAGCCATTCCGCCGGGGCGTCCTCGGCTCATGCCCTGCAGGGTTGATCTTCGGTTCTCTCAGTGAGATGAGGGCCATCACAGACGGCACAAAGGCCGCCGCTGCGAACGTGAATAGGAGGGCATAGTCTTGTGGAAACGGGAATCGGGCACTTGTCAGCACTCGCGTGATGATCCATCCGACGCCAAGCCCCGCCAGTCCACTGATGACTTGAGCGATTCCCACTAGCCCTCCGCGCCGCTTGGCTGGGATCGATCGGGCCAGAAGGTCGAACCACACAACTGAGGCCAGTCCATCACACGTGGCAAAGAGCCCAAAGCAAACGAAGAATAGCAGCAACATAAGATTGGCTCGGCGTGCGAGACCAAGCCACAGAGCCAGGGCAATGATCCAGAATCCGACCCGACCGCTTAGGCCCGCCAGCAGGTACGGCTTCTTTCGAGGCTTGCCTGAGATCCACTGGGCCGACGCCACTTGTGGAAGTAGCCAGCAACCGTTGAGTACCGTAGACACGAGCCCAATGACTGGTGCCGACTGCGTAAACTGGCTCACGAAGGCGGGCAGGACGCTATCGGGACGGACAAAGGACATCGCTATCCCGAAGAAGATGTAGTCAACGACAAAGGCCAGATGGTTCCAGCGGTAGTGACGGGGCGTAGCATCTGCTGAGGTTGACATGGCGTACCAGTCTACCACGAAGGGATATCCCGTCAAGGCGTCCCCATCTGAGCTTCGTCGAACAGTGAATCCGTCGCGGATGAGTTGTTCAGTGTGATCGCACCTTGTGAGAGAGCGAGTGATTCCGACAGTGAGAGAGCGCAAGAGGTGATCACATAGTTGGAGGCCGGAGGGACGAAGGGTCGGGAAGCTGCGGCGATGATCGGTCCGTCGCTCAGGCCGGTCAGGAGAGTGGTGACTTCGTGTCGAGAGGAGGGCACAGATGGTTTCGGCCACGGTTACCGTGGCCGTCCATCACCTCGCCGCATACCGGGCGGGGTGGGAGTCTCCTGTTGTTTCATCCGGTTACTCCGAGCGCCAGACGAATCGCGACAAGTGCCTACACGGACGGATAGACAAGGCGCGCCCCCTCGACCGGACCACTTGTCTTCCCTCGCCCTGGCTTCACGTTGATTGACCCCAAACCCCGTCGATGTTGGATGCGGAGGCACTGCCGCGGCCCAGGCATCGTGAGAAACCCCCTGAAGGACAACCAGCGCCGGACCGCCTCTTGACAAGCGTTTGGCGACATGATATACTTGTCCTAAGGTTTGGAAGCCAGTTCTAAATAATGGAACATTGGCACTCCACTCCAGGCTTGACTCAGCTTGTGTAAGATGAACGACGGTGTGCTCAAGGCGAACGCTGAGGGCCAACATCAGAAGACAAGGAGGACTGCGATGAAGGACGTCACGCGTGGTGATCGGGTGAAGGGCGCAATCATAGGGGCGCTGGTAGGGGATGCGCTTGCTGCTGGGCCACATTGGTTCCACAGCAGGGAAGAGATTGAGGCCCACTATGGAGAGTGGATTGATGACTATGTTGCACCTGTGCCGGGGCGCTACCATGAAGGGCTTGAGCCGGGGCAAAACTCCCAGGCGGGCTTGCAGATCGCGATGCTCCTTGAGAGCGTTGCCGAGTGTGGCGGCTACGATCACGCGGACTACACTCGCCGGTTCGATGAGTTCCTGGCGACGTATGACTTCACCAGTGGAGCCAAGCGCGGCACCCACCGTGCAGTGCGTCAGCTTCAGGAAGCACGTGAGTCAGGAATCGACTGGACGACATTTGGCAGCTTCACGGACTCCTCCAACGCAGCGCTTCGTCAGACCGTGTTGGGCGCCCGCTATGCCACCAATCTTGAGCTGGCAAAGGAGAAGATGATAGAGAACGCGACCCTGACCCACCACGATCCCTTCAACGTGGGGCAGTCGCTAGCGTTCGGGCTGAACGTATCGGGCATGGTCATGGGAATTCCGATCGGAAAGGTGTCTGACTTGCTGATGACGCTTCGAAAAGAGTCGGAGCGGATGATCCTGCCGACCGAGAGGGTGCCCACGGTGCTTGCGTCGGAGTACTGCCCGGAGTGGGAGAAGAACGATGGGGTGTCATACCGGGTTCCGATCACCTGGCTGGGGAAGAAGTGGGGAGAGGGGCCAAGCGCGAAGACCCCCTGGCACGAGGCCTGCGACGCGGTGTATCAGTTCCGATATGCCTACGACGCGGTCAATCATCCGGGGATTCAGATCGAGCCGGCCTGGGCAGCGGTCTACATGTTTGGTCTGCCCTGTCAGATGAGCATGGTCCTTCCGGCGGCGTATTACTTCGCTGCCCGCTTTGAGGACGACTTCGAGATGGCCGTGCTAACAGCTGTCAACAGCCCTGGGCAGAACATGGCACGCGCCACGTTCACCGGCGGGCTGTCCGGTGCGCTGGTGGGGCTCAGCGGGATACCGCAGCGCTTCATCGATGGATTGGAGGACCACGAGCGCTTGATGGAGCTGGCTTCGCAAGTCGCCGAGGCGGTAGGGAGCGAATCATAGAGAGACCGGACAGCACCGTTTCCGCGCTGAGGAGCGATTTTGTTGCTTCAAGAACTGACTCGCACCTGGCGGACGACGATGCCAGGTGTTGGGCCCAGTCAAATGGAATCTGGCCCTCAATGAGGTTCGCGGCTAACGGGAGTGGCGTGCTGTCCGGCATTGTGGGTCTGAATGCGGCCGGCGGGAAGGCCGCCCGGCAGCGCGCTCTTCTCGTGATGGCGCCCCAGCGACCAGATCAAGCCGGGGACTGCATCTGCGAATCTTTGCCGGAGCCATTCAACAAGCTGCACCTGTCGGTTCCGACGGAGAGGTTGTTCCGGCACCCAGAGCGTATCAGAAGCCTTTTCTGACGTGGAGGCGGACGTCTTTTTGAGTGTGATGTATCGGGCCGAGAAGACGGGTTCCAGCAGCCCCCAGGAGTCCACCGAGCGGAGCAAGCGATGTGGGTGGAGGCTTCGCTAACGTTCCCGATGTTGAGAAGGAGTACCGTCTAGGCAAGCGCTGGGTGCCACTATCGAAAGGACAAGGAGGACTGCGATGAAGGACGTCACACGAGGCGATCGGGTCAAGGGCGCAATAATAGGGGCGCTGGTTGGGGATGCACTTGGCGCCGGTCCGTACTGGTTCCACAGCAAGGAAGAGATCGAGGCCCACTACGGCCCGTGGATTGACAATTACGTAGCGCCGGTGCCAGGGCGTAAACATGCTGGCCTCGAACCAGGGGAGAACTCCCAAGCAGGCTTGCAGATCGCGATCCTTCTTGAGAGTGTAGCCGAGTGTGGCGGCTACGATCATGCGGATTGCACTCGCCGGTTCGATGAGTTCCTTGCAGATCACGACTTCAGCGGTGACAGGCGTGGTGAATTCAGGCGTGGCAGCCACCGCGCGGTGCGTCAGCTCCACGCTGCGCGCAAGGCCGGAATCGACTGGACGACGTACGGCAGTTTCACGGACTCCTCCAACGCCGCGATTCGTCAGGCCGTGCTGGGCGCTCGCTACGCCACGGATCTCGAGCTGGCGATGGAGACGATGATAGAGAACGCAACGCTAACCCACCACGATCCGTTTATCGTGGGGCAGTCGCTAGCGTTCGGGCTGAACGTATCGGGCATGGTCATGGGAATTCCAATCGGGAAGGTGTCTGACTTGTTGATGACGATCCGCAAAGAGTCGGAGCGGATGGTCCCGCCGGAGGAGAGGGTCCCCGCGGTGAGCGCAGCCGAGTACTGCCCCGAGTGGGAGAAGAACGATGGGATTTCGTACCGGGTTCCGATCACCTGGCTGGGGAAGAAGTGGGGAGAGGGGCCAAGCGCGCAGACGCCCTGGCATGAGGCCTGCGACGCGGTGTATCAGTTCCGGTATGCCTACGACGCGGTGCATCATCCGGGAATCACGATTGAACCGGCGTGGGCTGCCGTCCATCTGTTTGGCATACCCTGCCAGATGAGCATGGTACTGCCCGCGGCGTACTACTTTGCCGCCCGGTTTGAGGACGACTTCGAGATGGCCGTGCTCACGGCCGTCAATAGCCCTGGCCAGAACATGACGCGCGCCACACTCACTGGGGCACTGTCAGGCGCATTGGTTGGGCTGAGCGGGATACCTGAGCGCTTCATTGATGGCCTGCACGGCCACGAGCGCCTGATCGACCAGGCTTCGCAGGTGGCCGCAGCGGTGGAGAAGACTTCGTAGCCGGTTAGGGCACCGACCGTGCTGGTTCTTGCAGCTTCTCCCACGACGAAGAGCGCCGGGCAGCGAAGGTTGCTCGGCGGCTTGACTGCACGAGGCCAGTGGCCCGGGGACGTCCCAGCACTAACCTGCACAAGCTCCGCCTGCCATCGACCATGAACAATCACGCGAACTCAGGACACCGCCGTGAGTTGAACAGCTGGAGCGCCATAAAATGGGGGGGGGACTGGGCCGATCTGCTGTGTCCACTCTGTCCTCGATGCTTGGAGTAGCGGGTGGCCAAGAGAACGCCAGGCGAATGCATGCTGCGCGATCGACTACGGGTGGCCATCTCGCTGCTCGAAGAGAGGGACTGGTAGGCATCAGCTGGTTCAAGGCTTGACACGCGCTGCGAGCGATGCTAGAATTGTCCAATAGAACGGAAACCAGTTTCACTTATCGGAACTGGTATCCTCAACACTACTCTGGGGGGTCTCACCTGCGAGCGTTTCCTCAAATGGGGCTTCTGGACGCTACCGGCTGCAGAGAGCTACATCTAGCGTCGCTCGAGATCCTGCGTCGGACAGGCGTCACGCTTCTTCACGCGGAAGCCCGAGAGCTCCTGTCAAAGACTGGCGAGTGCGTCGTGGATGGGGAGCGCGTATGCTTCTCCCCAGCCTTGGTTGAATGGTCGCTGAGGCAAGCGCCCTCCCGTGTCGTCCTCTGCGACCGCGGGACCGACAAGGAGTCAGTCGCCCTGCAGGGTCGAGAGGTGAACTTTGGTCCTGGCTCTGATTGTCCCAACTACCTCGATCCGCTTACCGGGGAACGTCGGCCGTTTACGCGAGCTGATCTGGCGGCCTGCATTCGCCTCGTAGATGCGCTCCCCGAGTTGGGCTTCTGCATGTCGATGGGTATTCCTTCGGATCTGGATACGTCAAGTCCCTATCGCGAGCAGTTTGCCCTGATGCTGGAGCATACGACGAAGCCGATCGTTTTTGTTTGTGATGACGTGGCTGACTGCGAGGCGATTGTCCGTATGGCTGCGTCTGCCGCCGGAGGGATGGCCCGACTGCGGCTCCAACCGTCTCTGCTGCTCTACTCAGAACCCTCGACACCGCTCATACACTCGGAGACGGCGACGGCCAAGCTGCTGTTTATGGCAGAGCAGGGCCTGCCCGTCGTGCACTCACCGGCTCCCATGATGGGTGGGACGGCCCCGGTGACACCGGCCGGCGCCTTTGCCCTGGGCAACGCTGAGGTCCTCTCGAGCCTGGTCGTGCATCAGTTGAAGAATCCTGGGGCACCTTTCGTGTACGGCGTCCAGGTTCACCACCTGGATCTGAGGACCACCATCAGCGTCTATGGCGCTCCCGAGTATCAGCTGGCTCGGGCTATGTCGGCGGAGATGGGGCGCTTCTACGGGTTGCCCACCTGGGGGAACGCCGGTATTTCGGATAGCTGCGTGATGGATGAACAGGCAGCCGCAGACGCCGCCGTGTCCGTCCTGTTTGCCCTCATGACGGGCACCAATCTGGCCCACGATGTCGGCTACCTCGAGTCCGGCCTGACCACCTCGCCGGAGATGATCGTATTCACGGGGGAGATGATAGGCATGATGCGACGATTTGCTCGTGGCGTTTCGTCGGATTCCGAGCCCCTCGGACTGGAGGTGATCCACAGGGTGGGACCGGGCGGAGAGTACGTCTCAACAGATCACACAATGGCCCATTTCCGAGACTTCTGGCAACCGTCGCTCCAGAACCGCAGACGGTTCGATGATTGGATTGTCGATAGCTGGCGGGATCTGGGAGCACGGCTTAGAGAGAAGGCTGTCTGTCTGATGGAAGAAGGGGGGAGCGCGGTCGGCGAGGGGGATCGCGCCCCATAGCCCAGGAGGGAGGTGACCCTGCGAGAACTAGAAGCCGAGATGAATAATCATGCGTCAGACCCGTGGTTGGGGTCGAAGAGCCCGCTTTGTGCAGCGGAGCCGATCTAAGGCATCAGGAAAGGGAGAAGAAAGATATGCACTCGTACATAGGGGAATTGAAGAAGCAGTACCAGGAAGGCAAGATCTCACGTCGAGAGTTCATGCGCAATGCGGCGCTGCTCGGACTCTCTCTGGGTGGCATCTCCAGCTTCTTGTCCGGTTGCGGACCAGAAGAGACGGCCGCCCCCACATCGGCGCCAGAGGCCACGGTAGCTCCAACGGCCACGACTGCGCCGCCTGTCGCCGCGACGGAGGCAGCAGGCATGCCCAAGCGCGGTGGGGAGATCGTGCTTACGGAGGTGCTCCGTCGACTGGATGACCCGCACGCTTCCGGGTGGCAGGAGTTCAACGTCTTCATGCACGTGAATGAGTACCTGGTACGCATGAGCCCAGACAACGTGGCGGAGCCTTGGCTGCTGGAGAGGTGGGAGCCCTCAGAAGACCTCATGACGTGGAAGCTTTACCTGCGCCAGGGAATCAACTTCGCGGACGGTCGAGAGTTCAAAGCGGACGCGGTGGTCTGGAACATCAAGCGGTGGCTCGATCCCGACGTGGGGTCGGCAGCTGTAGGCGTGATGGGCGGCTATCTGCAGCCGGACAATGTCACGGAGATAGATGACCACACAGTGCAGCTTCAACTGGATAGTCCGCAGATCGCCGTGCCTGAGCACATCACGGCCGAGGCGATTCTCCATCCGGATTTCGAGGGGAACTGGGCCGACAACCCGATCGGGACCGGGCCGTATACGTTGGAGGAGTACATCGTCGAGGAGCGGGCGCTCCTCAAGCGCCGCGATGGGTACTGGCGCATGGGGGCGGACGGAGAACCCCTGCCCTACATAGATACCATCCGCTTCATCCATCTCGGTGAGGATCAGGCTGCCATTGTTGCCGCGCTGAATACCGGTGAGGCGGACCTGGCACGTATCCGACCGGTCTCAGCAGAGGAGTTGAACGACGATGTGACGGTCGCTTCAACCGTGTCGTCGTACACCAGCGTGATTCGCATGCGCGCCGACAAGGAACCGTTCGACAAGATCCCGGTCAGAAACGCGATCAAGGCCTGCCAGGACCGAGCCCAGATCCTGGAGGCCACCATGCGAGGGTACGGCGGAACAGAGGCCGAGGACCATCACGTGGCGCCGATTCATCCGGCGTACTGTCCAATGGACGTGCCGGAGCGGGACATCGAGAAGGCGAAGGCACTGCTCGCCGAGGCCGGCTACGAGGATGGTCTGGAGCTGACCCTCAGCGTCATCGACGCGGAGCCCGACATAACGATCGCGCAGCTGCTGAAGCAGCAGTGTGAGCCAGCCGGCATCATCATCAACCTGGAGATGATGCCTCCGTCGCTCTACTGGGATCAGTGGCTGGACGTCGACTTCGGCATCACTGGGTGGTCCCACCGACCGCTAGGCGTGATGACCCTTACCTTGGCCTACAAGACCGGTGTTCCCTGGAACGAAACGCACTGGTCGAACGCGGAATTCGATCGCCTGCTCGACGAGGCCGCTGGTACGCTGGACGTCGCGGCGCGGCGGGAGATCATGTGCAAGGTCCAGACGCTGATGAAGGAGGAGGCCCCGGTGGCGATTCCGCGCTGGGGTGCCTACTTGTGGGGCCATACGAAGCGAGTGAAGGGCTTCAGAGCATTCCCCCTGGAGACCTCGTATCTCGACACCGTCTGGCTGGACGACGCGGCGTAGCAACAGCAAAGGACGGGGATGGGCCTTACCCTGGTGAGGCCCATCCCTTTGACCTTTGCGCTGCCTGGGAGACGATGTAGGGGAAGGCATCTGGGAAAGCCATGGCCGTGGTCAAGACCGTTTGCGGTATGTGTGGTTCGGACGTCTGCGGCATCGACGTTCACGTCGAGGGTGGTGGGATCGTGGGTATCAGTGGCATGCGGGAGTATCCAATGAACCGCGGGCGCCTCTGTCCACAAGCCCAAGCGGCGGTCGAGATGACGTACGATCGGGAGCGTCTAAGCTATCCCCTGAGATCACGGGGCGGCATGTGGGAGCGTGTCACGTGGGATCAGGCGATCGACACGATCGCTGAGCGGCTGGGGCGGCTCAAGGACGAACACGGGGCCCACGCTTTGGCCGTCTACCAGGGGCGCGCTCTGCTCCAGTTCATTCGGGATGGCTGGGTCAGACGATTCATGAATCTGTACGGCACGCCCAACTTCGTGCGGAATGAGCATATGTGTGCCGTACCGATTCGCATTGGAGAGCAACTGACGTACGGCCAGCCTTCGATCTTCTACGGGTTCGACCCGGAGCGCACAAAGTGCCTGGTTCTGTGGGGCTCGAACCCAGAGACGAGTCACCTGCCAACGCAGTGGGCGGCCATGTTGCGTGCCAAGAAGAGAGGCTGCAGGTTGATCGTCGTCGACCCTCGGCGGACCGGTCCTGCTGCTCTGGCGGACATCCACGCTCGTCCCCGGTTTGGAACGGATCCCGCGCTCGCTCTGGGCTTGATCAACGTCATCATTGAGGAGTCGCTCTACGATGCTGCCTTTGTAGCGCAATGGACGTCTGGATTCGACGAGTTGGCAGAGGCAGCCAGAGCCTACGACCCGGAGCGGGTCCAGACCATAACTGGTGTCCCTGCAGAGAAAGTCAGGGAGATCGCTCGGGTCTACGCGACGATTCGCCCCGCCTATCTTGACGCCGGGAACTCCCTCGAGCACCATTCGAACTCAAGGCACATTATTCGCAGTGTGATGATCCTGCGAGCGATCACCGGCAACCTGGACGTGCCCGGAGGCCATCCACTTGCCCCTCCTGTGCCACTCGCCGATGTCGAGCTTGAGGAAAGGCGACCTGTGGGGCTCAGGCCTCTGGGCTGGGACCGCTACCCCATCCTCGTATCCGGTGCGGACTTCGTTCCCGGGGACGTTCTGATGGATGCACTGATCGATGGGGATCCGTACCAGGTGCGGGCGATGATCATTGGAGGAGGGAACCCCCTCATCACGTGGCCCAACGCCGACCTCGTGAGGCAGGCGTTGAACAAGCTAGATCTGCTCGTAGTGCTGGACCTTTACATGACGGAGACGGCCCGGGCGGCAGACATTGTGCTGCCGATGGCGGATCATCTTGAGCGGACTCAGTTGATCACGGAGATTGGCTACTTCGGTCCTGATTGCCCGCCGTCGTACCTCATGCTGCGCAAGCTGGTCAAAGACCCTGGCGAACGACGGTCGGACTGGTGGTTCTGGAGCCAGCTTGCGCGCCGGCTGGGCTACGAGGAGGAATTCCCGTGGGCGACGGAGCGAGACGCTATCGATTTCCAGCTGGCACCGCTGGGCGTCACTGTGCGTGATCTGGAGGAGAACCCCGGTGGCGTATTCTATGGCGATCCCTTGCGCTATCGCACCTACGAGAAGAAGGGGTTTCGCACCCCGACGGGCAGGGTCGAGTTGGCATCGAAAACGCTCCAGGCCCACGGATACGAGGCCGTTCCGGCCTACGAGGAGCCCGCTGAGAGCCCCATCAGCACTCCAGACCTGGCTGCCAAGTATCCGCTGATCCTGAACGCCGGTCGACGCGTGGCGGGCTACACGCATTCCAGGCACCGCAGTCTGCCCAGCCTGCGCCGGCGGGAACCCGAGCCGGTCGCCGAGATCCACCCGGAAACCGCGGCCGAATATGGGGTTCGAGACGGTGATCACGTGACCGTCGAGAGCCCTCGGGGTGAGATTGAGGTGAAGGCGCACCTTACGGAGGGCATCCCGCCTGGGATGATCAGTGTGCTGCACGGCTGGCCCAAGGCCAACGCGAATCGGCTGACCGACCATGCGGCCTGCGATCTGGTGCTTGCTTGCCCTCCGCTGCGGGCGGGGCTGTGTCAAATCAGGGGATAGAGATAGAACCTACGCCCTCTTTGTCTTGGAGGAGAGTCTCAGGGCTAGCGGGGCTGGTCAAAGGAAGGTCGACCGCGCTGGAGGGATGTCGAAGATTCGGGTATCATGGTGTCGGGACTGGCCCTCGGATGTTGGGTACGGAGCGAGCGTATGCTGGACCCGCCATCTGTCATTGGCAAGTGCGCAGAACCCAGCAGGAGTACCCATCGGCCGTGGCAGCGTCTCAAAGGCGACAGGGCGAGATAGGACATCCGGCGAGGGCAGGGGGGCCATCGGAAGGATGCCGGATTGGCTTGTACGGGAGGAAGGTCTGCTGGGGTGGCTCTCAATCACCGTCCGCTGGGAGCCGTCGGCGCACCACAGAGCAGCCCCGCCTTCGATAGCGCGCGGAAAAGCCTGAGATTCGGGGAGGAGTCGTATGGCGGAGATCATTCTGCGGCGTTTCGGCCACTTGTTGCTGACGATGTTCATCGTGTCGGTGACCGTGTTCGTCATCAGCGAGATCGTGCCGATCGACGTCGCACGCAATATCCTGGGGCAATTCGCGACGCAAGAATCGATTGATGCACTACGCGAGAGGCTTGGACTGAACTGTCCCTCCTCGGTTAGGTATGTGACTTGGCTGATCGGAGATGACTGGATTCCTCCTGCGCGAGACCTGCTAGGAACGCGGGCTCTGCCTTCCGGGTGTACGCCGGAGGGAGCGGATCGCAAGGGGCTGTTCCGGGGGGATATGGGAATATCGACGGTGACAGGGGGTGAAGTACGACCCTACATCTTCCGTCGGCTGAGGAACTCCCTGATCCTGGCCGGGACCGCCTTCGTTATCATTATGCCCGTAGCGTTGTTCCTCGGAGTCCTGGCTGGGCTAAGGGAGGGCGGAATCCTGGATCGAGTCATCTCTGTCTTGAGCCTGGTCACAACGGCGTCGCCGTCGTTTGCGCTGGGTGTAATTCTAGTCGTGATATTTGCGTATTGGCTGGACATCCTGCCGGGCATCAGCGCCCTGACGGATACGGATTCGGCACTGGGCAGCCCCGAAAAGCTGGTGATGCCCATCATGGTGCTGTTCTTTGCGGAGGCGGGGTACGTGGCCCGAATGACACGGGCGAGCATGGTCGACGTCATGCGCGAACCGTACATCCGCACGGCTATCTTAAAGGGCCTTCCTCGCTGGAAGGTGGTGTTCAAGCACGCGTTGCGAAACGCGCTCCTGGCCCCCATTACGGTCATCATGCTCCACATCAACTGGCTAATCGGGGGGGTGGTGGTGGTCGAGATGCTTTTCGGCTACCCTGGCCTGGGCAGTGCTATTCTGACGGCGTCGCTCAACAAGGATCTCTACGTGATTGAGGCGGGAGCATTGGTCATGACTTTCGTGGCTGTGACTTCGCAGCTCCTGGCGGACCTACTCTACAGCTATCTGAATCCGCGTATTCGTGAATCCTAAGGAGGGGTCTCCAATGGCTGATTGGCCTGGAACAGACAAAGCCCCGCATGGCAGCGGAAACCCGCAGGAGCCCCGGCCCTCGCGCTTTGTCCACCGGGTGCTAGACCGCTGGCGAGCGTTTCGACGCGGAAAAGCGGCCTATCTCCTCGAATCGGGCGTCGCCAAGGCAGGCATAGGGATTGTCCTCTTCTGGGTCATCACAGCCATCCTGGCACCGGTTCTTGCCCCCTATGGACCCAATGACATCACGGGCGCTTTCAAGGCGCCCCCTTCCTCGGCGCATATCATGGGGACGGATTTGCTGGGGCGCGATGTCTTCAGTCGTCTGCTGTATGGGAGTCGACCGATCCTGGTGCTTGCCCCGCTGTCTGTGCTGTGCGCGGTGGCGGCGGGCATCGTGCTGGGCCTAGCGTCGGGCTATTTCGGAGGCAGGGTCGATGACGTGATCATGCGCCTTCTGGATGCCGTGATGGCATTCCCCACACTGCTTCTCTATATGATCATCATTGCTGCAGTCGGAGCGTCGGCCTTCAACGTGATTGTCGCTATCGCCTTTGGCGGGACACCCGGGATTGCCCGAGTGGTCCGGAGCCTAGTGCTCGACGTCCGCAACCGTGAATTCGTCCAGGCTGCGCGGTTGCGGGGAGAATCACCTCTGTACGTCATGTTTCGCGAGATCCTGCCCAACTGCCTCGGTCCAGTCGTCGTCGATGCGTGTCTGCGGATTGGCTATGCCGCGTTCTCCATCGGCACCTTGGGCTTCCTCGGGCTCGGTCTGCCCCCCCCGAATCCAGATTGGGGACGGATGGTCGCGGAGGGTCGCCAGCACTTGACCACTGCCCCCTGGATTGTTCTCTTCCCTTCCTTGGCCATCTCAACTCTGGTCGTCGGTCTCAACTTGTTCGCCGATGGCGTTAACGAATCAGCCCACCGATTGTAGGGTGACGCTGGAATCAGTGATGACAGGCCTGGGGATCACCGGACAGGGAATTGGAGGTTAGGCGTGTACCCACGTGAGACAGAGGGGACTGTTCTGCAGGTTGAGGATCTGCGGATCACGTACGAGACTCGCGGGGGGGACGTGAAAGCCGTTCGCGACGTCTCGTTCGAGGTCTACGAAGGAGAGTCGTTCGGTTTGGTGGGGGAGTCTGGCTGTGGCAAGAGCACCGCTGCGTTCGCGCTGATGGGGTACCTGAGCCGGAATGCCCGCGTAGACGGGGGACGCGTCTGGTTCCGCGGGGAGAACATCCTCGACAAGACAGATAGCGAACTCAGGGAGATCCGCGGGAACAAGTTGGCGATGATCTACCAGGATCCGATGTGCTCGCTGAATCCGTCGTTTCGGATCGGGAATCAGCTGCGCGAGGTTCTCTCGACGCACATGGAGCTTCCCTCGGAAGAAGCATACGACCGTTGCCTCAATATGCTGGACAAGGTCCAGATACCTGACGCCGCGCGAGTCATGGAGCGGTACCCGCATCAGCTATCCGGGGGACAGCTGCAACGCATCGTAATCGCCATGGCACTGCTCTGCAATCCAGCGCTTCTTGTCATGGACGAACCCACGACGGGGCTCGACGTGACCGTTGAGGCGGCGGTCCTGGATCTGATCCGTGACCTGCGCGAGAAGTTCGACTCTGCCATCGTCTACATTAGCCACGACCTCAGTGTCGTGGCCCGCGTCTGCGATAGGGTCGGCGTGATGTACGCCGGCGAGCTAGTGGAGACAGCCACGGTTCACGACATCTTCCTGAATCCTCTCCATCCTTACACGCGCGGCTTGATGCGTTGCGTGCCTGGTTTTGACATAGACAAGTATGCTGTGTCGCTATCTTCGATTCCCGGACGCGTCCCGTCACCCTCGGCCCTTCCGCGCGGCTGCGTCTTCAAGCCTCGTTGCGAGTTCGCCGTGGACGAGTGCGGGAAGGAACCGCCCCGACTACGAACTCTGGAGGATGGCCGAACCGTCCGGTGTTTGAGGTGGCAAGCTGTAGCCGACGCAGAGACCTGCGCGATCGAGGGGACGCAGCAGCCGGGCACATGTGCCGCGCCCGATGACACCGGTCCAGTCCTCAAAGTGACGGATCTGAAATCTTACTACAGGCAGGATCCCACTTGGATCGGCCGCGTTCTCGGGAAGAAGACCAAGTGTGTCCGAGCCGTAGATCAGGTGTCCTTGGCCCTGCAGTCGCACGCAGTTCTGGGCATCGTGGGCGAGAGTGGGTGCGGCAAGTCGACCCTGGCCAAGACGATCGCGGGTCTGGTGGCGCCAACGGATGGGCATATCGAGTTTCTGGATGTCGACGTCACCCAGCCTGTGGAGAAGCGCCCGCCTGAGATCCTGGAGGAACTGAGAATGGTCTTCCAGAATCCCAATTCCACCCTCAATCCGATGCAGGATGTGAAGGAGATCATCGGGCGTCCACTGAAGCTCTCGGGTGTCGTGCCCCGGTCGGAGATCCAGGGGGAGATTCGGCGCTGGCTGAAGGCCGTCAACCTGGACGAGAGCTACGTCGATCGGCGTCCCCGGCAGATGAGTGGGGGCGAGAAACAGCGCATCGCCATCGCCCGGGCATTTGCCAGCCGGCCGGAGCTGGTGATCTGCGACGAACCTGTTTCCTCCCTTGATGTCTCGGTGCGGTCTTCTGTCCTGGAGGCACTGCTCTACATCCAGTCGTCGCATGGCACAAGCCTGGTCTATATCTCCCATGACTTGAGCATCGTCCACTACCTGTGCGACCACGTCCTGGTCATGTACCTGGGCAAGATATGCGAGGCTGGGTCGTGCGGCGCCATATTCCGACCGCCCTACCATCCGTATACCGAGGCTCTGCTTTCGGCGGTGCCCGTGCCGGATCCCACGGTGAAGCGATCGCCCATTCACCTGGAGGGACCCGTGCCCAGCGCTCTCAACCCACCCCAGGGTTGTCGTTTCCACACCCGCTGTCCGCGCAAGGTTGGAAGGATCTGTGAGGAGGAGGAGCCGCCTGTCCAAGTGGCCGGTGGCGGGCACACGATCGCGTGCCACATTCCACTGGATGAGTTGCGGGGGATAGCGCCCATCACGATGGGCCGCGGATCGAAGGCATAGGGCACTGGTGGCGGGGTGCATTTCGAAACAGCTTCCCGCGTCCGGTCAGCCGTATTCGAGGGCGGGATTGACTCGTGGTGAAATATGGAATTCAATGACACGGACCAGGCGAGCATACCAGTGCCTGGAGGGTGGCGGCGGTGTTGGCCTGGAGGGCGGTAGAGGGGTAAGTGGGCATCAGGGATTCTGTTGCTGACTTCATTGTGCAGACGCGTTGGGGGACATTGCCCGAGGTGGTGCAAGACCAAGTGCGCCGATGTGTTGTCGACAATCTTGCAGCTGCCCTGGCTGGAACCATGACCCGAATGAGTGACATCGCTAGCGATTACGCGGCGGAGACTTGGCCTGGCGACGAAGCAACAATCCTGCTTCGAGGCCAGAGGGCGAGTG
>Ga0207796_1000512_pt1 | contig 15507 bp, 16 predicted proteins | sample Pon1CUnioCityCA_6_FD_187274 | JGI IMG/M metagenome (GOLD analysis project Ga0207796, IMG submission 187274) | Marine sediment microbial community from Union City, CA, USA - Pond 1C Sediment 1 (SPAdes) | ecosystem: Environmental > Aquatic > Marine > Intertidal zone > Salt pond sediment ...
CACGCCACCCTCAAGAACGGTCTAAACCTTGGCGCGGAAGTGCACTACAGCGGCGAGGCCTTCGATCCCTACGAGGGACCTGAGGGAAGGACCTACGATGATCACGCCGGTTTCAATGTCAGAGTCGGCACCGATCACTACGAACCCGTGCATGTGTTCGGAATGCTGGGCGCCGGCCGGTGGGAGAGCGGCGGCAGCTACCAGGATTATACTGCCAGGCTGACCGTCCGGCCCGGTTCCGCCCTGGAGCTCGGTTTTGATGGGAACATGTTCAGGACGGAGGGGGGCACGAACTACAACTGGGAGATCAGCGACTGGGATACCAGGTATACGAGGTGGAGGTCCCTGGTATTCAGGGCGAACTACATCTTCACACCGGACCTTCATCTTCGTCTCTTCTCACAGTATTCCAGCTTCCTCATGGATTACTCCCGGTCACAGCAGCAGGAGAGCGGGGAGATCAGGGCCAATGTGCTCTTCAGCTGGCAGTACATGCCCGGAAGCATGCTTTATTTCCTGGTGGAGAACCTGTTCCCTGAAGAAGAGGACGGAGGGTTCGGCTCACCTGACGTCGGACTCTACGCAAAAGTGACCTGGTACCTGCCCTTATGAGGGGGGAGGGCGGGAATGCTGGCTGAGAACGTCGACGGTCTCCGATGCCCGAAGTGCGGAGGCACTCTTGACTGGAACGTGTCGCGAAGTGAAGGCGGAAGGATCCTGATGGCCTTCGATGCCAGAAGGACGCCCTTCGCCGATGGCTCAGTACCCTTCATGACCTCCTGCCTGGGACTTCAGAACATCGAGGAACCGGGCAGCCTCCTGAAAGAGCTCCGGCGGGTGGTGTCCGGGGTGTTCATGTCCGTAGCGCAATTCTACCCGGAAGATGATACCGAGAAAGGGAAGCTGATAGGGGAATACGGCCTGGAGAGGCTGATGTGCAGGGACAGGTGCCTGGAGGAGTCCAGAAGGGCCGGCTGGTCGGCGTGAACGGTCAATGAATGCTGCGCGGAAGAGGTGCCGCCTCCCCCGGGCAGGATACTCAGGGGGGCCAGGGTGGACGCGCTGCCCGCCTGCCCCACGACGCTGCTCTGGTGCGTGGTCATCGCCGAACCAGCCTGAGCTAGATGTGAGGAACCCGGGGCAAACCCGGCCGGAACCACTCGGGGACCGGCCTGCGGGTCCATCTGGCGAAACCTGCCTTCTCGGCGGAGTAGAACCTCCTGTAGGCTGTCACCGGGTCCCCGGGGACCCTGTACTCCCCGGGCATCGCCTGGGCGAATTCCGTCAGTCCCCTGTCTTCTATCCGAGGCGGCTGGAGGGATCGCGCCACCGATGCCGAGGCGTGGTCCTCTCCCCTGCGGTAGCGGTACCTGTACTCATCGTTGAGGGCCAGGGCCAGGTCTCTGAGCCACAGCCAGTTGGAAAGCGACCTACCCGTCCAGAGAGTACAGGGATGGTTCTGATGCGTGGGTCTGTAGGGAGCTTCCAGGCCGTTCATGTGAAGTACCGTGCAGAGCATCTGAGCGCTCTCCAGCACCATTTTCACGACATGGCGGTCCGAATGGGAACGGGCGCATTCGATAATGTCCGTGTCGAGAACGAATATGTTCATATCGTCCGCTCCCTTCCGTCAGGCGATACCATAACTCCCGGCCCCTCCGTTTGACAGGTCGGGAACTCCGGAATATGCTCATCGGAACTGAACAACTGCGAGAGGAGCCCCCATGAAGAAAGTCATTCCGCCGCTGCTGATCCTTCCCGCCATCGCGCTGCTGGCATGCGGCTCGCAGAACGGGGATGAGGCTTCGGTCCGGTCGATGGTCCGGCCTGAGACCCTCACTGTAGCGGTCGAGGATACGATCGGGCTGATGATGGGAGACAGCAATTACGTCTTCGGAAACATAACCGAAGCGGAGATAGGTCCCGAAGGGAACATCTACGTGCTGGACGGACTGCTGTGCAGACTTTCCATCTTCTCACCGGATGGTGAGCACCTGGGGTCGACGGGAAGGGCCGGCAGCGGTCCCGGCGAGTACCAGTACCCCCGCAGCATGGCGCTGTACGAGGACGGCAGCCTGGTGGTGAGCGACTGGCCCGGCGCCACCATCACCTACCTGCGGCCGGACCTGAGCTTCGATACCGTCCTCGCCACCTTCGGCCAGCTCTCTCCCCACGCCGTGGAGCCGCTGCCCGGCGGTGAATACGTGGGAGGAGGCCTTGAATACAGGACCGGGGGCGAAATGCCCGAGGGAGACCTCTTCCTCGCGCGCTACGGAAGGGACGCGGACCCGAAAGCCGTCCTCTGGCGTTCACCGCTGATGATAGACGTCGTGATGGAGAACGGCGAGGCGGAAGTCTACATCAGCAACGCCGACGCGGTATGGGACACATCCCCGGAAGGCGTTGTCTACCTGACCGTGCGTTCCGACAGCACCTGGTGGTTCATGGGCATGTCGCAGGAGGGTGACACCCTGCTGTATCTTGACAGGGAATGGGAGAGGGTCCCCAAGAGCCCCGAGGAACTGGCCATGGGGGAATACATGGAATCACTCTCCTTCAGCGACAACAGCAGCACATCCATAAGCAGGCGCAGGGACACGGAGAACGTGAGACCCTGGCGTCAGGCCATCTCCAGCATAGACGTGGACGATCAGGGCCGTATCTGGCTGGGTCAGGGCTGGCGGGACCAGCCTGTCTTCGAAGTGTACGATGAGGAAGGTTCCCTGCTCTTCGTGGCCGCCGTTCCCGCTCTGGCGGGGACCGATGGCATAGAGTACAGCATCAGGGGATCTCGGATCGTGGGATACGATACGGAACCCATGGACTACCCGAAGGTATATCTCATGGACATCGCAACTCTGGAGGATTAGACTGATGCATATCCCGTTCGAGGTAGATTCGGGTCCTCGATATGTCACGGTCAGGACAGGAGATGCATAGGATGTACAGGCTCATATACAAGAGCACCAGCGCGGTAAGCATAGACAGGGATGCCGTGAGGCATATACTTCACTCCAGCATGGAGATGAACAGGAAGCTCGGCGTCACCGGAGCCCTTCTTGCGACTTCCACACACTTTCTGCAGATCATCGAAGGCGAATTCAACGCACTGAACGACACCTTCAGGCGGATACTCGAAGATGAACGGCATCATACGATCAAGATCATATACTTCGCCCCCGCAGGAAGGCGTCTCTTCGAGGACTGGGCCATGAGGGGCTTCGGGGTCTTCAACCTCAACAGGGAGCTGGAGGCCAGGCTCAAGGAGAAGTACGGCGAGGAGGACGGCAGCGTAAGGTTCCCCGAGGAGGAATGGTCGGCCCTCTCGCTGGTCTTCGATGTGAACATGATGGATGAACAGGCCATATCTGGCTGAGGAACGCCCGGCCCCGGAAACTACCGGTCCCGCCGCCATGCTGGGAACACCTGGAGGCTGTGCTGTTGTATTCTGACAAGGAAAACGTGAATGCGATCATGAAGGAAGCTTATGGGCAAGAGTGAACTGGAGCAGGTCCTGGAGGTGGTCTACAGGGCGATCCTGAGGGAGACCGTATCCTTCAACTACTATTACAAAGCCGGTAACGACACTTCTCTTCCCGACGGGGTAAGGGGGCTTCTTGCGAAGCTGGCCGAGGAGGAGAGGGGTCACAGGAAGATGCTCATCAATGAGTATACGGCCATCCAGAAGGGCTGGTCGGCGGGCAGACCCGGCTCGGGGGACGACGGGGGGATATCCTACGTCATTCCCGAAGATCCGGAGTTCACCGATCTATCCACTCCCAGAAGCCTGGACGTCAAGGCTGTAACACTGCCCGCGAGACTGGTCGGGGGGGACCACATCTTCACGAGGGTGGTCAGATCGCCGGACGGTTCCGACAGGGGGGTATTCCTGATCCTCTACGACGCCATGGGACACGGCATCGAGACAACTCGCATAAACTCAGCCGCCGCGTCCATACTCGGTGAGTACCTCGACAGCAGCGTCTCACCTGACGCGGAATCGGACCTCCTCTCACCCTCGCGGCTGGTAAGCCACCTGAACCGGCGGTTCAGCCTCCAGTTCGAGGGTTCGGGCGTCTTCATCACACTCTTCGCCGCCTTCTTCGATACCAATAACGGAACGGTCAGCTACACTACCGCGGGCCACGAGCCGCCCATGGTGGTAAGGCGCGACGGTACTCTCGACTCCCTGTTCAATACGCAGCTGATAATAGGCATCGACCATGAGCGCAAGTACATGGAGTACTCGGTCCCCTTCGGACGCGGCGACTCGCTGTGCCTCTTCTCCGACGGCGTTCTGGAGGCGGAGGATCCACACGGCGGGTTCTACGGAAGGGAGAGGCTCAACGGGGTGCTCGCCACCCTGGCGGGCGCTTCCGCGGGAGATATCGTAAGTGCTGTACTCGGTGACCTCAGGGAATTCTGCTCCGGCGGCCAGATGAAGGACGAACTCACCCTCGCGGCTGTGAGCTGCTGCATTGGAGGATGACGTTCATGAGGCGCAACAGGACCAGGATCCTGTTCCTCTGCACCGGCAACTCGTGCAGGAGCCAGATGGCGGAGGCCTTCGCAGGAGAGCTGCGGGGCGATCTCATCGAAGCGGCCTCGGCCGGTGTGGAGAATCACGGGCTGAATTCACGGGCCGTCGCCGTGATGTCCGAACTCGGTATCGATATCTCCTCCGCCAGGAGCAAGACGGTGGACGAACTCGAGAACACGGAATTCGACTACGTGGTGACCATCTGCGACGACGCCCGCGAGACCTGCCCGTTCTTTCCCGCGGGTACGGCCCTGGTCCACCGGGGATTCGAGGACCCTCCGGCCCTGGAGTCCTCGAAGGAGGCTGCGGAAGATGTCCTTGCCCCGTACAGAAGGGTAAGGGACGAGATAAGGGACTACATACTGACACTCCCTTCATCCCTGCCGGGTTTCGACTGACTCGCCCGCTCCGGACCGGCAGGACTCGGAATACACTGTTCTTGACGGTGGAGCTAACGGCCGTGTCATGCGGCGGGGGATAAGAATGAAATACCTGTTACTATCCTCGGCATTGATCCTGTCATCGGTCACGGGGGGATATCCCACGGAGTTCGCGAACCAGGGCGCGGACCTGGACCTGGAGGAACTCCTGCCTCCTCTGATGTACGCTGATATGGCAGACTGAACGGGGCCGGGGCTACTCCTCGGGCGTCTCCCGCAACAGGACCTTCTCGATGGTGCCTATGTACATCCTGTGATACCCCCTCTGGGGATAGAGCTCCTCTATCCATTCCTCCAGGAAGCGCTCCGGCTGAAGGTCCTGGTGGTAGAGCTTCCTGCAGACCATGACCAGCCTTGCCTGCCGGAAGGCGGTGGCACCATCCGCAGGGGAGAAGGGTGTAAGACCGGTTTCCGAAGCCTTCTCCACGTCCCTTCCGGAATGGGAGCCGCAGTACTTAAGGGCTTCCCTGTGCTCCTCCCCGAAGAAGCTCATCGTATACAGACGGTTCTTTTCCATGAACTTCCAGGTGTATCTCTGGGGTCTCACGAAGACGAAGGAGACCTTGTTGTTCCATAGTTCTCCAAGGCCGCCCCAGCTGGCCGTCATGGTGTTGTAGCCCCCTGAAATGGTTCCGGCCGTCAGCAGGAACCAGTCCTCGGCGATAAGACTGAAGACGTTGTCATCTATCTCTTTCGGCTCTATCTCGCGGTAAAGATCGCTCATGTATGCTCCGTCCGGTTTTCAGATCCTGATGGAAGTGGTCGCTATGGTCAGGTAGTCGGAATCCAGGTTGTCATTGCCGTCCTGCCCGCATATGAGGACCACGTTGTAGGTCTGCCCCTCGGAGAGGGCGTTGTCGTACAGGTCGCCGGAATCCAGGGGAGTGGTGAAAGCGATGGTGGTGGTTCCCGATCCCTCGCTCCCCGACTTGTCGAAGACGTTCTGCTCTCCTCCCTGCAGGTTGCTGTCGGAGACGTGGGTGTTGCTGTCGATGCCGAAATCGTCCCTGATGTTCACTGAGGAGCCGCTGACGGCTCCTATTATGATGTTGGAGTCGTGCATCATGTACGACCCCGCGAAACCCACCGCCACCCAGCCCGTGGAGGGACCCTCCAGCTCCACTTCCAGGTCGCTGCCCTGCACCCGCCACCTGAGGGTGAACCCCTGGTAGGACCGGGTGCTCCAGCCGCCCGGATCGAAGGGATCGTCCTCGCATGCGGCGGTGAGGAGAAGTACTGCCAGTGCGGTCGTGAGAAGAGTGTACCTTTTCATGTCCGTTCCCTTCCTTGGAAGTTCTCCAGTGATGAATATGACATCAGACCGGGGAGTGTCAATTTCCTCCTTCAGCGAGGTCGCCGTCGGCTCTCCCGGCGCCGCACTTGAATTTTCCGCCTCGTTTCAGCAGAATAGTGCTGTTCGGAGCAACTTGTCAGGAGGAGGCGAATGGCACTCAGCAGAAAGCCCATGAAGGGGATGCGGCAGCTCCTCCCTCGGGAGAAGAGGGTGGAGGACTACATCGCGGGAAGGATAGCCGATGCCGGAAGGGCCTACGGCTTCGAGGAGTATGAAGCACCTGTACTGGAGCCTCTGGAGCTGTTCGCCGCCAAATCCGGCAGTGAGCTGGCGGTGGAGCAGAGCTACAACTTCATCGACAAGGGGGGCAGGGAACTCATAATGAGGCCCGAGCTGACCCCTTCCCTCGCCCGTATGGTGGCCGCAGCGGGGGAGCTGATATATCCCGTCAGATGGATGTCCTTCCCGGTCTGCTACAGGTACGAGAGGCCCCAGCGGGGCAGGGTGCGGGAATTCATGCAGTTCAACCTCGATATACTCGGCGCGGACGGGCTGGAGGCTGACCTGGACGTCTTCCTGGTCCTCAGGAGGATAATGAGGAGCCTGGGGGCATCCCCCGGGCAGTACTCCATCAGGTACTCCAGCAGAAGACTGGCCTCCACTGTGCTGGAGAGACTGGGTCTTTCCCCGGAGGAGACCGCCCTCGCCTACTCAGTCATCGACAAGCGTGACAAGATGCGGCCCGATGCGTGGGAGGAGTGGGCGCGGCAGCAGCTCTCCGGTACCGCCGCCGCCCCCGGCGTGATAAGCTTCGCCTCCTGCGGCGACCTGGATTCCGGCTGGCTGGAGGAGGCCGCCGGAGGAACGCCGGCACTGGGGGAGCTGAGGGATTTCGCCGGAATGCTCGCGGAGGCCGGGGTGGATGAGGCGGATTTCGAGGCCTGCGTGGTGAGGGGTCTTGACTACTATACGGGTATCGTGTTCGAGGTAATGGACACCGGCGGGGAGAACCGCAGGGCCATCTGCGGCGGAGGCAGGTACGACGACCTGGTGGGTCTTTTCGGAGGCCAGAGGGTCTCCGGCGTTGGTTTCGGCCTTGGGCTCCTGACCCTGCAGCTCTTCCTGGAGACCTACGGTCTGATCCCCGATGCCGTCGCGGTATCCCATCCCGCGGACATCTTCCTTGCGGTCTACTCCGATGATCAGCGTGGATACGCGGTCAGGCTGGCCGAGAGACTGCGGGAGGGCGGCGTATCTGTGGAAATGGACGTTACCGGCAGGAACGTGTCAAGGCAGATAAGAACCGCCGACAGGAAGTCCATACGGTTCATGGCCGTCATCGGTCCCGATGAGGTGGAGACGGGCACGCTGACGGTCAGGGAGATGTCAACCGGGAGCGAGACCAGGTGTTCCGGTGAAGACCTGCCTCGAGTCGTCCTCGAATAGGGAGTACGGAGCGGAGATTTGAGAACTCGATTGAGACCCGTTCACGGTAGGATACTGTTCGCCGTACTGTCACTTCTGCTGTTCCTGCCCCTCTTCTTCTTCCGCACCACCCACGGCGCCCTGAACCTTCCCGAGGTATCGGCGTGCCTGGGGACCGTGATGCTGTACCTGATAACGGTGAGGCTGATATCGAGGCTGCAGCTCACCAGCGTACTGATCTCAGCCGTTATCTTCACACTGGCGGTATTTGTCCTGACCCTCTACATACCCCCCTCGGAGCCCCGGGCTGAGGCCTTTGATGCCGTATCCTTCTCCGATGAGCTGCTGGCCATGGCTGACAGCACCGGTGGGGCAGGAGAGCCCGATTCCTCGGGCCATGACATACAGAGCAGGATAGACAGCCTGGCCACCTCCGGAGGGAGGGCCATAAGGAACGTAGGCCTCTTCGACGGCAGCGGCACGGTTGGAATGACCCTGGGAGCGGTGGGCGAGATGACCTCCGCCACCGCCGAGATATTCATCAGGACCATCTACGCGGGTTCCAACGTGGCCCTGGAGGACTCCATGGTGCTCACGGAGGAGAGCATCAGGGAGTCGGCCCATCCAATGAAGATACTGGCCCTGGTCGCCGTGATAGTCCTCTCGGTTTCCATACTGGCCTCCCTGCGTCACCTGGTCCTGGTGGAGAGGAAGAAGGGCACCATGCTCTGGTTCAGGCTCCTCCTCATCATCCTGGTCCTCAGGATCATCTACATATCCATGGGTCTGGAGGACCTGATAAGGCCCGCCATCTCAGGTTTCAGCGACTCGGAGCTCATACTGTCCATAAGTCCTCTCTACGTGCTTCTGTTCGTCTTCGCCTTCGTCAACTCCTTCAGGACCGAGTGGATACACTACCTGAACCGCTGGCGCAAATACCTGGCCCTTGCCGGTTCCCTGGCCGTGCTGATACTCTCCCAGCAGGTGCTCAGGATCTATTTCGAGGGAGGGCTGACCGTATGTTCCCTTGCCCTGGGAACCCTTGTGGGATGCGTCTTCACGGTTCTCTTCATCTTCAGCTCGGTGGCTTTCGTGAAGGTCCTGTTCCTTCTGCCCTCGGCCAGGCTGGTGGACAGGAGACTGAACCAGCTGAGAATAATGGACGGCCTGGGACAGTCCATCTATTCCACCTTCGACGAGGAAAAGATACTTAGCTCCTCCATTACACTGGGCAGGAAGTTCTCGGGAGCCGACAGCTGCTGGGCGGTGAAGCTGGAGAACGGTTCGGTGCTGCCATGGCATACCGCCGGCCGTTCCGGCAGGGAGCTTCATTTCCCGGAGGAGTGGCACCGGGAGGTCATCGGCAGGCTGGCAAGGACCGGCACCCTTCTCTTCAGCCGCTACCCCAATACACCCCTTGCCAGGATGGCCGGGAATGACGCGCCGGTGCCCGGTTCCCTCATAGCCTCTCCCCTGAGGATAAGGAAGGAGACCTTCGGGGTGCTGTACGCCTCCACGGGAAGGCAGTTCGGTTTCATGAGCGAGACCCGTGCCCTGTTCGAGGCCTTCGCGCGGCAGGTGGCCGCCGCGGTGCACAACGCCAGGCTCATAGCTTCGGAACTGGAGCAGGAGAGGTACAGGGAGGAGCTGGCCATCGCAAGGTCCATACAGGAGAGCCTTCTTCCCGGTGAGCTGCCGAGGCTGGAAGGCATGGACATAGCGGGACTGTCGGTGCCCAGTATGAATGTCGGTGGCGACTATTTCGACGTTTTCCCGCTTTCCGAAGGACTCTGCGGTATAGCCATAGCCGATGTGGCGGGCAAGGGCACCGCCGCAGCCCTTCTGATGGCCGCCCTCCAGTCGGCGCTCCACGCCATAGCCCCGGACTTCGGGAAAAAAGCGGGCAGGACCGTGGAGAGACTGAACCGGGTCATGAGCTCCAGAATGCCCGACGACAAGTTCATCACCTTCTTCTACGGTGTCCTGGACACTACCAGAGGCACCTTCGATTACTGCTGCGCCGGTCACGACCCGCCGATACTGATAACGTCCGCCGGCGAGGTGAGCAGGCTGGACGAGGGGGGACTGGTCCTCGGAGTGGCCAGCGGAGCGCCCTACGGTACCGCCAGGATAAGGATGAAGGTGGATGACAGGCTGCTGCTCTTCACCGACGGGATAACCGAGAGCATGAGAAAGGGTTCCGAGGAGGAGTTCGGGACCGGACGTCTCATCGATTTCCTGGCCTCCAGGGACGACCTGCGGTCGATGACGCTGCTGGAGGACCTCCTGGACAGGCTGGAGGCCTTCAGGGGCGAAGCCGCCGCCATGGATGACATGACCCTTCTGCTGATATCACGTACACGAAAAAGACCCGGAAGAAAGGGAGGAAGCAATTGAGCCACGGCAGCGAGAAGGATTTCATGGACGAGAGGGAAGCCCTCAACAGTCTCATGCTGGAGAACGCCGACAGGGTGATGAAGAGGTTCATGAGCCTGGATTCACTGGCCTACGGGGAGGGGGCACTGAAGACCGATGTCAAGGAGCTGCTGGGCCTTACCGCCTCCATGGTCCTCAGATGTGATGACTGCGTGAGGTGGCACCTGTCCAGGTGCAGGGAGGAGGGCGTGTCCACCGAAGAGGTCGTTGAGGCCATGGGAATAGCCATGCTGGTGGGAGGTTCCATCACCATTCCCCACGTGAGAAGGGCCGTGAAGTACTGGTTCGGGAGCGCAGGGGAGGAAGGACGTGACTGAGGGTACATCAGCAGGCGGCATGAAGAGCGGTATCAGGCGGATACTCTCCGAAGGCGGCGGGCCCGGCCCCGTTCTCGGGAGGATCTGCGATTTCCTGTGCAGCCGGATGGAAGCCTGCGACTGGGCCGGCTACTACCTGGTGGACCCGGCGGCTGAGAGGGAACTCTTCCTCGGACCCTACTCCGGCGCGCCTACGGAACACGGCAGGATAGGGTTCGGCCAGGGCATATGCGGCCAGGCCGCATCCAGTCTCAGGACCTTCCTGGTGACGGACGTCAACGAGGAGGACAACTACCTTTCATGCAGCCCCGATGTAAGGTCGGAGATAGTGGTGCCCGTCTTCCACCGGGGAAAGCTGGTGGGAGAGATAGACCTGGATTCACATCAGCTGGGGGGATTCACCGAAGAGGACTCCGATTTCCTGGAATGGCTGGCGGCCGAGACCGGCGAGCTGGCCGACCTGGCCCGTAACGGATGAGGGACTGCACCGGTCGCACTACTTGACAAGGCCTCCGTCTCTATTTATCCAGTTTATAGAGCATAAGTTAACAATCATGGATACCCGGAGGGATCAGCATATCTCCCGGGTTCTATCGGGGGCAATACTGTGGACGGAACGTTCCTGGAAGCCACTTTCGCTGGCAATACCGTACTGCGATGGATGATCGCCGCGGCGGCGATGCTCATTGCGGTCACAGTCCTCAGAATACTGAAGGCGCTGGCCATGAGGTACATAGGCCGTCTCGCCCGAAGGACGGCCACCTGGGCCGACGACGTGCTGCTGGAAGGAATCCGCTCCACCAGGTCACCGGCGTATCTGGCGGTGGCGGTGCTCACTGCTTCCGCCGTGCTGGAGCTGCCTGAGGGTATCGGGGCGGCGCTTGCGGCTGTGGGGACCATCCTCCTGCTGCTTCAGGCGGGTGTCTGGACCCAGGGCCTCACCCGTTCCGTGGTGGCCCATTCACTGGGGAAGCAGGACGACAAGAGAAGCTCCACCATGGCCGCTGGAATAATCTTCGTGGCCAAGCTCCTGATTTGGAGCGTTGTGTCACTGCTGGTGCTGGCGAACCTGGGAGTCAGGATAACCGCCGTCATCGCAGGTCTTGGAGTAGGCGGCATCGCGGTGGCACTCGCTGTCCAGGGGATACTGGGAGACCTCTTCGCATCCCTTTCAATGTACTTCGACAGGCCCTTCGACATAGGTGATTTCATAATAGTCGGCGACTACCTCGGCACCGTGGACAGGATAGGTCTTCGCACCACCAGGATCAAGTCCCTGGGCGGGGAGCAGATAATCTTCGCCAACGACGACATAGTTAAGAGCAGGGTGAGGAACTACGCGCGAATGGAGGAGCGGAGGATTGTCTTCTCCTTCGGGATCGAATACAACCTGCCGGCGGAGAAGGTGGAGAGGGCCGCGGCCATAGCGCGCCAGGTGATCGAAGAGACCCCCGACACCAGGTTCGACAGGGTCCATTTCAAGACCTACGGAGATTTCTCACTGGTCTTCGAGGCGGTCTACTACGTTCTCCAGCCCGACTACAACCTCTATATGGAAAAACAGCACTCCATCAACATGGGCATATACAGGCGCTTCGAGGAGGAGGGCATACCCTTCGCCTTCCCCACCCGCACGATACATCTGAAGGGCAGTGTAGAAATACCGGGGAACTCGCCTTCAAGCACTTGATTTAAGGCCTCCGCGGGTGTATTTTCCAGGCTGCTTTCTTTTTCCATCTGTTTGCCGGAGATACTGGCGGAACCTGTCCAATAACCTTCCATGGAGGCCTTCATGAAGATACTGGTCATCAACAGCGGAAGCTCTTCCATCAAGTTCAAGCTCATAGACATGGAGAACGAAACACAGCTTGCAGAAGGTCTGCTGGAGAGAATAGGTCTTCCCGAGGGCAGGATAAAGTTCAAGGCCGGCGAGAACACCATCATAGTAGAGGAGCCCATACCAGACCACCGGGATGGCCTCGCATTCGTTCTGGACGCCCTTACCAACGCTGAGTACGGACCAATAGAGAGCTACGACGAGATCGCGGCGGTTGGGCACAGGGTGGTGCACGGAGGGGAGAAGTTCACCTCCTCGGTAGTGATAGATCACGAAGTGATAGCAGGGATCGAGGAGTGCAGCTTCATGGCCCCGCTTCATAACCCTCCCAACCTGCAGGGTATCAGGGCGGCCATGGAGAATCTTCCAGGAGTGCCTAACGTGGCCGTATTCGATACCGCGTTCCATCAGACCATGCCACCGGTATCCTACATCTACGGCCTGCCCTACAGCGTCTTCGAGGAGTTGAGGATGAGGCGGTTCGGCTTCCACGGACCTTCCCATCAGTACGTTGCCCAGCAGGCGGCGAGGATGATAGGCAAGCCCATGGAGGAACTCTGCATAATTACCTGCCACCTGGGGAACGGCAGCAGCCTCACAGCCGTCAAGCACGGAAAGAGCATGGACACCAGCCTGGGCTACGGCACCGCCTGCGGTGTGATGATGGGCACCCGCAGCGGCGACGTGGATTCGGCCATCCTGATAGACCTTGTGGAGAACTACGGCTACTCCATTCAGGACGTGAAGGAGATGGTGTACAAGAAGAGCGGCGTGGCCGGCATCTCAGGCATATCCAGCGACCAGCGCGACGTGGAGGACGCCGCCGAGGAGGGTCACGGGAGGGCGCAGCTGGCCCTGGACCTCTACGCCTCCAGCGTGCGGAAGTACATAGGGGCCTACGCGGTAACCATGGGGGCCCTGGACGCCATAGTATTCACCGCCGGCGTTGGGGAGAACGGCCCGCAGATGCGGGAGCGCATCTGCCTGGGACTGGAGGTGCTGGGAGTATCCATAGACAGCGAGGCAAACGACTGCAAGGGGGTCCAGCGCGATATCACCTCCCCGGAAAGCCGCGTAAGGGTGCTCATAATCCCGACCAATGAAGAACTGATGATAGCCAGGGAGACCAACCGGCTGTCCGAAGGGAATTGAAATGATACCAAGAACACTGATGATCGCCATGTGTACGCTGCTCATGGGCCTTGCCGCCTGCGGAGGCGAAGAGGCGGAGCCTGCGGACAACGGGACCGAACCTGCGGACACCCTGTCTGAAGACGCGTCCGCTAACGTCCAGGGTCCGGAGATGGTCTACGCCAGCCACATACTCATGCCTTTCCAGGGATGCCAGCAGGCCCCTGCCGACGCGATGTCCAGGGACGAGGCATACGAGCTTCTCGGATCTGTGGCCGACAGCATAGCTGCCGGGCAGATCGCCTTTGATGAAGCCGCCGCAAGGTACTCCTCGTGTCCCTCGGGGCAGCAGGGCGGATTCCTCGGAGGTTTCGGAAGGGGACAGATGGTCCCTGAGTTCGAGGACGTGGCGTTCAACCTGGAGCCCGGGGAGATGTCCGAAGTCTTCGAGACGGGCTACGGCTGCCACATCGTCTACCGCGAGCCCACCGTCACCGCCAGCCACATACTAATCGCCTACCAGGGCGCCGACAGGAGCACCGCCACCAGGACCCAGGAGGAGGCGCTGGAGCTGATAGAAGCCATAAAGGACAGCGTATGGAGCGGCGAGCTCGCATTCGAGGAGGCGGCGAGACGCTACTCCGACTGCCCTTCGGGCCAGCAGGGGGGAGACCTTGGACCCTTCGCCAGGGGAGTGATGACACCGGCCTTCGAGGACGCGGCCTTCGGCATCGGAGTGGAAGACATCTCCGATATCACCGAGACCCCCTTCGGCTACCACCTCATCCTCCGCACCAACTAGGGTCAGGTCTTGCATTTTAGCATTATTACCCTATTAACAACCATTTTAACGTATAACCAATAAATATGCGTGATCGATGGCAGGAGCCGTGATGAAAGAACTCTTCAGGATAGCCGAAGAGCTCCGTGACCTCCACGTCAGGGCCAGCAGGCTTTCGTGGGCCCACTACACCACCGGATACGATTTCGGCGTGATGGAAGTCCACCGGGAGATACAGGAGAAACTGAAGGACTCGAAGAGCTGGGAACACATACGGCGGCTGCTCGACAGCGATCTCGACCCCCTCGACCAACGCAGGGTCGAGATAATGGAGAGGACCTTCCGTCCCTATCACCTCTCGGAGGAGCTGAACCGGCTCTCCCTTGAGATGGTGGAGAAGACAAATCAGCTCTCTTCCATTCTGAACACTCACCGCTGCACCGTGGAGGGCAGGGAGATGACCTCTCCGGAGATCTCCCGCATCCTGTCATCGGAGCCGGACAGGGAACTGAGAAGAAAGGCCTTCCTTGCCAGGACCCAGGTCAACGAACCTCTGGTCGAAGAGGGCTTCATTGAGCTTCTGCAAATGAGGAAGAGCTTCGCCTGCGAGTACGGCGCGACTGACTATGTGGAGTACGCTCTTGAGGACCAGGAGCTGGATCCATCAATGTTCGACAGCTGGAGGGATGAGATCGCTTCCGTGCTTCCTCTGATGAGGGAGATCCGCTCAGAGTTCGGCGAGGAGATTCTGGGAGACCCGGAGGTCATGCCCTGGGACGACTCCTTCATAGCAGGCAGGATTGCGCCGGAGCTCAACAGCCAGGTCAACATGGCCGACTACATGACACCCATCAGCGAGCTGTTCGGCAGGTTCGGCATGGACATAACCGGCATGAACATCACCTACGACATCTTCCCCAGGAAGAACAAGTCCGAGTGGGGCTACAACTTCCCCGTGGAGACCGGCGTGGATTCAAGGATCCTGGCCAACGTCCGGGACCGTTACTTCGAGTTCCGTGTGCTTCTTCACGAGACCGGCCATGCCATGCACAGCTTCGTCCTCGACCCGGACCAAATGATACTGAACATGGGAATAAGCGGAATAGTCTCAGAGGGGGTTGCCAACCTGTTCGGCTCCTTCCGCTCCAGGGAGATGTTCTTCTCCCGCTTCTTCGAGGACAACCTGGAGAGCGCAAGGAACAACTTCAGGAGGCTGGACCTCTGGGAGAGGGCCGGGAAGCTCCGCACCGTCTCCAGGATCCTCTTCGACCAGTCCCTCTACAGGAACAGCATAGATACCATAGAC
>Ga0207796_1000513_pt1 | contig 15503 bp, 20 predicted proteins | sample Pon1CUnioCityCA_6_FD_187274 | JGI IMG/M metagenome (GOLD analysis project Ga0207796, IMG submission 187274) | Marine sediment microbial community from Union City, CA, USA - Pond 1C Sediment 1 (SPAdes) | ecosystem: Environmental > Aquatic > Marine > Intertidal zone > Salt pond sediment ...
TATCCGCTCATGCTCGGCTTGACCGCACTGCTGTTCGTTTTTGCGCTGACCCGGGGCCCCGAGGCGGGCCAGATCCGACGCTGGCAGGGCGCAATGCTGCTCGGACTGTTCGCCGGCTACCTCGCTCTGCTGGGCTGGTCTTCCGTTTCGTGATGAAGCTGAACCCGGAAAACACGCGCAGCCTGGCGCTGGCCGTCCTCGAAACCGAAGCGGCGTCCGTCGCGGCGCTGACCAAGCGTATCGATACCGCTTTTCTGGCGGCCTGCCAGTTCGTCCTCGATTGCCGCGGACGGGTCGTCGTGCTGGGCATGGGCAAGTCCGGCCATATCGGTGGCAAGCTGGCCGCGACACTGGCGTCGACGGGAACCCCGGCGTTCTTCGTGCACCCCGGCGAGGCCAGTCACGGAGATCTCGGCATGATCACGCGCGAGGACGCGGTGATCGCGTTGTCGAACTCGGGAGAAACCGACGAGATTCTGACCATCCTGCCGCTCATCCGCCGCCTGGGCGTGCCCCTGGTCGCGCTGACCGGCAATCCCGGTTCCCGCCTCGCGCGCGAAGCCAGCGTGCACATCGATGTCAGCGTGGAACGCGAAGCCTGCCCCCTGGGCCTGGCGCCGACCTCGAGCACCACGGCCACGCTGGCGATGGGCGACGCGCTGGCCATCGCGGTACTCGATGCGCGGGGCTTCACCGCCGACGATTTCGCCCGTTCCCACCCCGGGGGGCGCCTCGGACGCCGCCTGCTGATCCACGTCGCAGACATCATGCGCACGGGCGAAGCCATCCCGCGCATCCATGCCGAAGCCCTGCTGCGCGATGCGCTGCTGGAAATTTCCAGGAAAGGTCTCGGGATGGTGATCATCGACACCGAGGACGGCAGGGTGCAGGGAATCTTCACCGATGGTGATCTGCGTCGCGCCCTGGACCGTGGCCTGGACATCCACCACCTGACCATCGGTGAGGTGATGACGCCCGGCGGTCTCACGGCACGTCCCGACTGGCTCGCGGTCGAAGCCCTCGAAATGATGGAAAATCATCACGTCAACGCACTGCCGGTCGTCGACGACGACGCGCGACTGATCGGGGCCATCAACATGCATGATCTGCTCCATGCGGGGGTGGCGTGATGCCGTTGGCGCCCGCCGAACTGCTCGAACGGCAGCGGCGCATCCGCCTGCTGATCCTGGACGTGGACGGGGTATTGACCGATGGCAGCCTGTTCCTCGGGGACGCCGGAGAACAGTACAAGGCCTTCAACAGCCGGGATGGCCACGGCATTCGCATGGCTCAGGACGGCGGCATGGAAGTCGCGGTGCTCACGGGCCGGAACTCCGAGGTCGTGAACCACCGGATGCGGGACCTCGGCGTCCGCCAGATCGTGCAGGGCCGACGCGACAAGGGCCTGGCGGTCGAGGAGCTCCTGGCGCGCTCGGGCTTCACGCCGCTGGAGTCGGCCTTCGTCGGCGACGACGTCGTCGACCTGCCGGCCATGCGCCGCGTGGCGCTCGGAGTCGCCGTCGCGGATGCCCACCCACTGGTCCTGGAGCACGCCGACTGGCGGACACATGCCGCGGGCGGACGCGGCGCGGTGCGGGAAATCTGCGAAGAATTGCTGGGCGCGCAACAGCGGCTCGAGGGGATTCTGGGTGTCTACCTGGAGTCCTGAACGGAAATTCCGGGTGTCCGGCCTGATGCTGGCGGCGCTGCTGCTCCTGGTCCTGCCGCCCGCTCTCGGTGCCGAGGAACGCGCCACGCTGGACATCGAACAGTTCACGCTGCGGATCACCGACGAGACCGGGGCGATCAGCCATGTGCTGCGCGGGGATCGCCTGCAGCAGTTCGATCCGCTCGGATACCAGCGCACGGACAACCCGCGGCTGGAACTGCGGGTCGACGGGACTGTCGATTGGATCTGGACCGCTCCGCTCGCCCTGCACTACCCTGCGGAACAGCGGCTCGAACTGCTGGGCCTGACGGAGGGGCTTCGGCTGCCCCGGCCCGGACGTTCCCGTGCCCGGATCGAAACCTCCGATGTCACCATCAACACGGACACCCAGCGGGTCTCCACCGAAGCCCGGGCGACGCGAGTCGAGCCCGGGTTATTCATGACCGGGATCGGGATGCATGCGGACCTGCCTGCGGATACGATCGAACTCCACAGCGATGTCCGAACGGTCTATTCTTCGCAAGGCGAACAGGAATGACGAAATGACTGACACCTCACGGCACGACCATGCGCACAAGCGGCCCACGCGCACGAGCGCGCTCCTCCTCGGGTTGACGCTGGCGCTCTTCCCTCTTCTGCTACAGGCGCAGGCTCGCCCCGGCGTACCGGTCGACATCCAGGCGGACAGCGCCCAGTTGGACGATCGCACAGGGGTCGCAACCTACAGCGGAGACGTCGTGGTGACCCACGGCGACATGACCCTGTGGGCCGACGAAATCACCATCCATACCGAGGATCGACGTCCCGTGCGCATCGAGGCGAAGGGCAACCCCGCGCGGGTCGAATCTCCCGATCTTTCGCAACGGCAACGGGTCGCCACGGCGCGGAACATGGAGTACACCTTCGATGACGAAGTCCTGGTTCTCACCCGCAACGCACGGGTCCAGACCGCCACCGAGGACACACGGGGCGATCGCATCCGTTATGACCTGAGCAACGATGTCGTCCGTGTCGAAGGTCGGGAAGGGGAACGGGTGCAGATCACCATCCAGCCGCGCGAGGAGTGATGCCGGCGCACCTCAGACTCGTACCGGTTGAAGAGGTGCAGGATCCGGAGGATTTCCGTGCCCTCGAAGGCAGCCTGATCGGCCGTGGGCTCACCAAACAATACGGCAAGCGTACCGTCCTCGACCGCGTGGACGTCGATCTCACACGCGGGGAGGTAGTCGGTCTGCTGGGTCCCAACGGCGCGGGCAAGACGACCTGCTTCTACATTCTGGTCGGGTTGATCCAGGCCGATGCGGGGCGCATCGAGCTCATCGGCCAGGACGTCACGCTGGCGCCGGTGCACAGGCGAGCTCGCCTGGGACTCGGCTACCTGCCGCAGGAGGCTTCCATCTTCCGTCGCCTTTCCGTCTGGCAGAATCTGACGGCCGTACTCGAACTGCGCTCCGATCTGGACGCCGCCGGACGCCGCGAAACCGCGGATGCGCTGATCGAGGAGTTCCAGCTCGAGACGGTGCGGGACAGCCCCGGCATTGCACTGTCCGGGGGCGAGCGAAGGCGCGCCGAGATCGCGCGCGCCCTGGCCGGCAATCCCCAGTTCATCTGCCTCGACGAACCGTTCGCCGGCGTTGATCCGATTTCCGTCATCGAGATTCAGGAAGTGATCGGCCACCTCAGGGAGCGCGGTATCGGGGTTCTGATCTCGGACCACAACGTGCGCGAGACGCTCGGGATCTGCGATCGAGCCTACATACTGAGTGAGGGAAAACTCCTCAGCGAGGGGACGCCCGCCGAGCTGCTGGCCGACCAGCGGGTACGCACCGTGTACCTCGGTGAGAATTTCCGCCTCTGACGCCTGTTGGAGGCGGCCCCGCGGTACCGCGCGGAGCCCCGCCAGACCGCCACGACCCCCTGCGAGAGCGATTGCACCAAAAGACTGCACAACGCGGGGCGCAGGCAGTAACATGACCGTATGAATTCCGCCGTCGCGCTTTGGACACCGGCATGCTGAAGTCGTCCCTGAACCTGCAACTGGGTCAGACGCTTACCATGACCCCGCAGCTCCAGCAGGCCATCCGGCTGCTGCAGTTGTCGACACTGGAGCTTCAGCTCGAAATTCAGCAGGCGCTGGAGAGCAATCCGATGCTTGAGCTCGCGGAGGACGAGCCCGACGAGACGGCTCCGGATGCGGCGTCCGAGGAATCGGCCACCGCGGAATCCGAGGAAATGCCGGCGGACGAAGGCTGGGACGACATCGACTACGAGGGATCCGGGCATTCCGGCAACGATCGGGACGACCGGGATCCGTTCGAGAATCAATCCGGTGGCGAGGGCGGGCTGCACGAGCACCTGCTGTGGCAGCTGCACCTAAGCCCACTGGGCGAACGGGATCGGCGCATCGGTGCCACGCTGATCGACAGCATCAATTCCGACGGGTATCTGGAGACCGACCTCGAGAGCCTTCAGCAGACGCTCGGCGGTGAAACCGACGTGGGGGTGGACGAACTCGAGGCGGTGCTGCACTGGATCCAGCAGTGCGACCCCGTCGGCGTCGGTGCCCGGGATCTGCGCGAGTGTCTGCTGATCCAGCTTCACCAGTTACCGGCGGATACCCCGGGCCGGGACGTTGCGCTGCGCATGGTGGATACGGGGATGGAGCGCCTGGCGCGCCATGACTTCCGTTCGTTGCAGCGCGACCTCGAGGTGGACGAAGCGGCATTGGCCCGGGGCCTGGAACTGATTCGCACACTGAACCCGCGACCCGGCAATCAGGTCAACGACCTGCCCGCGGAGTATGTCACACCCGATGTCTACGTCCGGCGCGACAGCCAAGGCTGGCGCGTGGACCTCAATCCGGAGATCGCGCCGCGCATACGCATCAACAGCCTCTATGCGGGCATGGTCCGGCGTGTCCAGGATGCCCGCGACAGCAGCTTCATGCGCAACCAGCTGCAGGAGGCACGGTGGTTTCTGAAGAGCCTGCACAGTCGCAACGAAACCCTGCTGCGCGTCGCCAGGGCCATCGTGGAACGTCAATCGGATTTTCTGGACCAGGGGGATGTTGCCATGCGGCCGCTGATCCTGCGGGATATTGCGGATGAACTGGGCATGCACGAATCGACGATTTCCCGTGTCACCACGCAGAAGTACATGCATACCCCGCGCGGAGTGTTCGAGTTCAAGTATTTCTTTTCCAGCCACGTCGGCACCGCCGACGGCGGCGAATGTTCCGCGACCGCGATCCGTGCGATGATCCGCCAACTGATCAGTGAAGAGCCGCCGAACCGGCCGATGAGTGATTCACGACTGGCCCAGGTCCTGATGGATCGGGGCATCAATGTGGCCCGGCGCACCGTGGCCAAATACCGTGAGGCGATGAACCTGCCGCCCTCCAGTGAGCGGCGTCAGATTCTCTGAATCCCCGCGGTCCACCAACCCGAAGGAGTGTGAGTATGCAAATCAACGTGACCGGCCATCATGTCGACATTACCGACCCGCTGCGTGACTACGTCAGCGAAAAGTTCGAACGGCTGGAACGTCACTTCGACCAGGTGATCGACATTCACGTGGTGCTCACCGTCGAAAAGAATCACAACAAGGCCGAGGCCAATCTGCAGGTCAGCGGCAGCCACATCCACGCGGATGCGACCCATGAAGACATGTATGCCGCCATCGACAGCCTGATCGACAAGACCGACCGCCAGTTGATCAAGCACAAGGAAAAGATGAAAGACCATCACCGCGCCGAAGGCGCGCAACGCAACCGTCAGCAAACAGCCTGAACGATGCGGATTGCCGACCTCGTCATCCCGGAACGGGTCCGTCTCGAAGGCGGAATCACGAGCAAGAAGCGGGCGCTGGAAGTCCTGGGAAGCCTGCTTGCCGACGACCTCGAACCCGACTCATCGTTGCCTGCAAACCTGGTATTCGACGCACTGAGCGCCCGGGAAAAACTGGGGTCCACCGGTCTCGGCCATGGGGTCGCCATCCCGCATGGCCGGATGCCGGAGATCGATGCCGCGCGGGTTGCGGTCGTGCGACTGCAGGAGGGCGTGGATTTCGAGGCGATCGACCACGAGCCCGTGGACATCCTGATCGGCCTGATCGTCCCCGAAGCGGCCACCGGGGAACACCTCGAGCTTCTGGCGGAACTGGCTCGGGCACTGTCCCAGCCAGCCAACATTGCCGCGATCCGCCGTGCACCGGATACCCCAGCGCTGCACCAGGCCGTTGTCGGCGCGTTCGGCAATGCCTGAAAGCGTCACGCTGGCTGACCTGGTCGCGGTCCTGGGACCGCGGATCGGGTTGCGCTACGTGCATGGAGAAGCCGACGCCGACCGCTGGATTCTCGATGATGCCTCGGACAACGAAATGCCCATGGCCGGGCACCTGAACCTCATACGCCCCAATCGCATCCAGGTCATCGGCAACCTCGAGTCCCGTCATCTGGGAACCCTGGGGCCTGCCGAACACGAACAGCTCATCGAGGATCTGGCCGCGATCGGCACGGCGGCGGTGATCTTCGCCGAAGACACGTGTCCTTTCGAGACATTGCCGAAAAAGCGCGAACGTCCGCCGCCCGTGGTTCTCTGCACCGCGGCCGGCAGCCACGAGGTGATTTCCCTGATCCGCTATTTCCTGCAGCAACGCCTTGCGCATTCCGTGGTGCGCCACGGCGTGTTCATGGAAATCCTGGGCGCGGGCGTCCTGATCAGCGGCGAATCCAGCGTCGGCAAGAGCGAGGTCGCGCTCGAGTTGATCAGCCGGGGGCACCGCCTGATCGCCGATGACGCGCCCGAGTTCGCACGTATCGCCCCGGACATCATTCGCGGCACCTGCCCGCCACTGCTGCGGGATCTGCTGGAAGTGCGCGGTCTGGGGGTTCTCAACATCCGGGCCATGTACGGAGACTCCGCGATCAAGCGCGGCAAATACCTGCGCCTGATCATCGATCTGCGCGATCGGGACGCGCCGCCCCCAGTGACCGACGACCGCATGAACGGCTGCCGCGGGGAGATCGAGATCCTGGGGCTGCGCATCCCGCTGGTCAGCCTCCCGGTGGCGCCCGGACGCAATATCGCGGTCATGATCGAGGCGGCCGTGCGCACCCATCTGCTGCATCTGCAGGGCTACGCGGCGGGAGACGACCTCAGGAATCGCCTGCGGCGCCAGATGCGGGAAGAGGCAGCAGTACCCGGGACGCCCCAGGCCTGACCATGCGGCTGCTGCTGCTCAGCGGACTGTCCGGCTCCGGCAAGACCGTGGCCCTGCACGCACTGGAGGACGCCGGCTTTTTCTGTGTCGACAACCTGCCCCTGAGTCTGCTCGGAGCGTTGATCGACGAACTTCGCATGGGCAGCCACCGCAACGAGGGCATGGTGGCTGTCGGGGTCGACGTGCGCAGCGGGCGGGAGGCCCTGCAGACCGTGGCTCCGGTACTCCAGCGCCTGCGGGAACACTCGATACAGGTGGAGGTGATCTTCCTGGACTCTTCCGATGAGGCCCTGCTGCAGCGCTATCACCATACCCGCCGGCGGCATCCGTTGGCACGCAAGGGGCTGCCGCTGACCGAAGCGATCGCGATGGAACGGGAGTGGCTGGTGCCCATCGCGTCCCACGCGGATCTCGTCATCGATACCAGCCAGATGTCGATGCACGACCTCGCGCGCACCGTGCGCAACCGGGTCGCTACGCGGCGTCCCGAGCGACTGTCCCTGCTGTTCCAGTCCTTCGGTTTCAAACGCGGCGCGCCGTCCGACTCCGACTTCGTCTTCGACGTCCGCTGCCTGCCCAACCCGCACTATGAGCGGGGGCTGTCGGAACTGACGGGGCTCGAACGCCCCGTGGTGGACTTTCTCGAGAGTCATGCCGAGGTCGAGGACATGCTGCACAGCATCCAGGCGCACCTTGAACGCTGGCTGCCGGCCTTTTCCGAGGACCACCGAAGCTATCTGACCGTCTCCATCGGCTGCACCGGGGGGCGTCATCGGTCGGTCTATCTGGTCGACCGTCTGGCCAAGCTTTGGCAAAGCGCCGAGAATGTGACGGTGAGTACCCGTCACCGTGAACTCGACGAAATTCCTACGGACGCGGAGTGAAGCGATGCCCGTCGGCCTGATCCTGATCACTCACCAGAATCTCGGTGAGACCCTATTGCAGACTGCCCGAAGCATGCTGGGTGAACTGCCGGACGCCTGCGAAGCCCTGGCGATGTCGCAGACGGACGATCCCGATGTCATCGAGGCCAAGGCACGCCGGCGTCTCGAATTCCTCGACAGCGGCGAAGGCGTGCTGATCCTGACCGACATGTTCGGCTCGACGCCGGCCAACGTCGCGGGCCGTCTCGCCCGGGACCGGCAGCACCGTGTGATCGCCGGGGTGAATCTGCCCATGCTCGTGCGGGTCCTGAATTACCGCGATCTCTCGCTGACCGAACTGGTCAACAAGGCCTTGAGCGGAGGCCACGACGGCATCCTGCTCTGCGACCAGGAGTGTTCCGATGCCGCAGCGCGCGGTTCCCATCGTTAACCGCCTCGGGATGCACGCGCGGGCCGCGGCCAAGTTCGTCGGCCTCGCCAGCCAGTTCCAATCCGACGTCCTCGTTTCGCGCAACGGTCGTGAAGTGAACGGCAAGAGCATCATGGGTGTGATGATGCTGGCGGCGGCAAAGGGGACCGAGGTGAAAATCCGCACCCAGGGCGCCGACGACGCCGAACAGGCGCTGGATGCGCTGTGTGATCTCATCGCCCACCGTTTTGGCGAGGAGACCTAGCAGGCCGTTAAGAGCCTGCGTGCAATCCCCGCAAGCCCGCAAGCTGAAGAAGCCCCGAAGCCAACGGAATCCGCACCGGACACGACCGGCGCCGAAGTCGACGTTGTACCGTCCGCGCTTCCGGACCGCTGGCTCCGTGAACGGCGGCTGCGGCCGCGTTGAAGGCCACGCGGAATTGGGGCGGGAACACGAGTGACTACTGCAACACCGTCAGTGTCTGCAGCAATGCAAACCAGAGAGGCAGCGTGACCAGGGAAACCGCGGTGGTCAGCGTCACGGCCGCCGCGTAGAGTCCCGTGTCGAGCCCGAAGCGGTCGGCAAATACCAGCCCCAGCACCATCGCCGGCATCGCCGCTTCCAGAACCGCCCCCTGCGCCGGAACGCCCTGCATCCCGAGACCCACCACCAGGCTCAGTGCCACCAGGGGCGCCAGGATCAGCTGGATCACCGTGACGGTCGCGAGCGCGGGAATATCCCGCCAGCGAAAGCGGTCGAACACCAGGGCGAGCCCCAGCGAGAACAGCATCAGCGGTGTCACCGAGTGGCCGAGAAAACCCAGCCATTCATCGAGCCACACCGGTATCGCCACACCCGAGAGGTTCAGGGTCACGGCCAGCATCGCCGCCCAGATCGACGGCACCGCGAACAGCCCCCGCAGCGGGCCCGCCACCACGGCCACGCGGTCCCCGTAATGGCGGGCGATCACGACGCCCACGGTGAGCAGGAGCGGCAGCGCGCCGAAAAGGTCGTACTGGATCGCCACCGCGCGTCCATCGTCACCGAACAGGCGATCCAGGATCGGCAGCCCCAGGTAAACCGCGTTGGGCCAGGCTGCGGCGAGCATCATCGCACCCATCGCGGCACGGCTTGGCCGGCAGACCCGGCAGGCCAGAGCAGTCAGCGCCAGCGCCGCGAGCACGGTCCCCGCCGCGACCGACGCGATCTGCACGGAAACCATGCCCAGGGGGGCTGCCCAGAGGACCTTGAGCACCAGCGCCGGCAACAACAGGTAATACACCAGCGTGGTCAGGACACGGCGGGTCTCGTCCGCTCCGAGTCCACCCGGTCGAAGACGGCTCCAGGCAACGCCGCACACGATCAGCGCGCCCATCTGGGTCATCACGCCGAGCATCGGCGCGCCCGTCCGCGCGGACCGGGACCGGGGTTACGGCAGGATCAGGCGCTGCCTGCCGCGCCTTCCTGCTGCTTGCGGATATCCTCGTGCACCTGCGCCATGTCGAGCTCGCGCACCTTGCCGATCACATCGTCCAGCTGGCCGGCGCTCAGCATGCCAGGCTGTGAAAAGATGATCACCTTCTCGCGGAAAATCATCAGCGTGGGGATCGAGCGGATCTGGAATGCCGCCGCCAGGCCCTGTTCTTCCTCCGTGTTCACTTTCGCGAACACGATGTCGCCGTGCTGATCCGAAGCGGCCTCGAAGGTCGGGGCGAAAGCCCGGCACGGAGCACACCAGGGCGCCCAGAAGTCGACGATCACGATGTCGCTTCCGGTCACGGTGGCTTCGAAGTTGTCCTGCGTCAGTTGCTGAACGGCCATGAATGGCTCCCATATGGATGTTTGTGCGGGGACGATACCAGCAGACACGGTCCGTGTCAGGAATCGGACACCGCCAGCATGGCTGCCCGGAGCCGTTCGAGACGACGCAGGGGATCGTCCTCCTCGAGCAGAGCCTGCTTGATTTCCAGGTTCAGCGGCAGAAGCTCGGCCAGCCGACCCGCGACCCAGGAGGCGTCGCCGGGTTTGCGCGCAAGGTGCGCCCACGGGGTCCCCAGTTGATCCAGAAGACGTTCGAGCAGGCCGGCAAGCGAGGCGTATTCGAGGGGTAGGTCCAGCGGGGGCCATTCCTCGATCGGCTCGACCTGGGCCACGATCAGGCCATCGCTGCGTTGCTGATGGGATCGAACGCGGACCCGCTCGCGCCCACAGGCGAGGATTCCCAGGAGGCCGTCCGGGCGCTGGTCCCAGTCGATGATCTCGGCGCGGGTCCCCACTTCGGAAAACCGGACCTCCGTCGAGGTCTCGGCGCCTTCGAGTATGGACACCACCACGAAACCGCCGCCACCGGTGCGCATGCAATCGCGGACCATGTCGACGTAGCGTGTCTCGAAGATGCGCAGGGGCAGAAGCCCGTCCGGAAACAGCACGGTATTCAACGGGAACAGAGGGCGTTCGGTCACGTGTCGAGCCCCCCGGAATCCTCCGGATTGCGCCCCCAGCGGGGCACCAGGTCGTGTTCGATGTCCAGGTGATCCAGGATGCGCGCGACCATGAAATCGACGAGGTCGTCCAGCGTCTGCGGACGGTGGTAGAAGGCGGGGTTTGCCGGCATGATCACCGCGCCCATGCGGGCCAGCCGGAGCATGTTTTCCAGGTGGATTTCGGAAAAAGGCGTCTCGCGGACCACCAGGATCAGCTTGCGCCGCTCCTTCAGGACCACGTCCGCGGCCCGCTCGATCAGGCTGCGCGAGGCCCCGGAGGCGATGGCCGAAACCGTGGCCGTGGAGCAGGGGCAGACGACCATGGCCCTCGGTACGGCCGAGCCACTCGCCACGGGCGCGGTCCACTGGTCGGGGCCGTAACAGCGGATCTGGCCGTCGGCCGCGGCGAAGCGCGTACGGAAAAACCGTGCGATCTCGGCTGGCCGTCCGGGCACGGCAAGGTCGGTTTCCAGGCCCAGCACCACCTGGGCCGGACGCGAGAGCATCAGGTGTACGCCGATGCCGGTCCGCACCAGGCATTCCAGGAGCCGCACCCCATACTGGATGCCCGAGGCCCCGGTCAGAGCCAGAGCCACCTCAGAGGCTGCCATGCCATTTCTCCCCAAGGCTCGCGAGCAGAGACTCGTGTATGCCGCCGAAACCGCCGTTGCTCATGATCACCACCGAATCACCCGGACGCGCGGATGCGGTGACCGCCGCCACCAGCCCCGGGATCTCCGCGTCCGCAGTCAGCCGGCCTTCGAGCTGCGCCGCGATGGATGTGGGTGACCAGCCCAGCGTGTCCGGTACGAACAGGAACACCCGATCCGCCAGGGCGAGGGCCCTTCCCAGGCTCTCCGCGTGGACGCCCATGCGCATGGTGTTGGATCGTGGTTCGAGCACGACCAGCAGGCGACGGTCGACGGGCAACGCCGCGCGCAGGCCTTCGAGGGTCATCCGGATGGCGGTGGGATGATGCGCGAAATCGTCGATCACGCGAATGCCGTTGACTTCGCCCCGCACTTCCTGCCTTCGCCGCACCCCGGTGAAGCCCGAAAGCGCCTCGACACTCCGTTCCACCGGGACGCCCGCGTGGCGTGAGGCCCCGATTGCGGCCAGCGCATTCGCGACGTTGTGTTCGCCGGTCAGTCCCCAGGAGACGTCGCCCACCACCCGGCCCTCGATCCTCACCTCGAAGCGGGAACCTTGCGGGTCCAGCAGCCGGGCGCCCAGGTCGAGCCCGTCCCGGAGGCCGAAACGCACCAGCGGGGTCCAGCATCCCTGCTCCAGAACCCGATCGAGTGCGGTGCTTGCGACGTTCGTCAGGATTTCCCCCTGACCCGGAACGATCCGGACCAGGTGGTGAAACTGGCGTTCGATCGACGCAAGATCCGGGTAGATGTCGGCATGATCATATTCGAGATTGTTCAGTACCAGGGTCCGGGGGCGGTAGTGCACGAACTTCGCGCGCTTGTCGAAAAAGGCGCTGTCGTACTCGTCGGCCTCGATCACGAAAAACGGCCCGTTGCCGAGGCGCGCGCTGACCCCGAAATCACGTGGCACGCCCCCGATCAGGAAGCCGGGTTCCAGTCCCGCGCGTTCCAGCAGGTACGCGACCATGCTCGCCGTGGTCGTCTTGCCGTGGGTGCCGGCGACTGCGATGACCCAACGTCCCTGAAGAATGTTCTCCGCCAACCACTGCGGACCCGAAACATAGGGCAATCCACGGTTCAGCATCGCTTCCACGATGGGCATCCCGCGACGCATCACGTTGCCGACGACGATCCGGGCGTCACCCGGCAACTCGCCATCGCCATAGCCCTCGTGGAAGGGGATTCCGGCCTGCCGAAGCTGCTGATCCATAGGCGGATACAGGTTTTCGTCGACACCGGAAACCGGGATGCCCGCCGCGGCCGCGAGTTGCGCCAGCCCGCCCATGAAGGTGCCTCCGATCCCAAGCACGTGAATCGATCGGTTCATGCGGTCACCCAACCGAGGGCCAGCTGGGTGACCACGCTGGAAAGAACCAGAAAGCCGAGGGCAATGGCCACGCCGGTCATGCGCAAACGAAGGTCCAGGGCCTTCTGGAAAATGTGGCCGAATGCCAACAAGAGCCAGACCACCAGACCCAGATAAAGCATCATCGCAGGTACCGGGACACTGCCATTCTCAAAGTCGGGCGGCAACAGCCACAAGAGCGCGCTCATCACCAGGCCGAGCATTGCACTGACACCGACCAGCGCCGTGTAGGTCTGCAGCCAGCGTCCGGCGGATATCCCCTTGAGCCTGAGCAGCGCCACGACGAACAGGTAGAGCACCAGCAGATCGAGCGCTCCGAGCAAAAGGCTGGGAATGAACCCGTGCTGCGAGGCGGCCACCAGCACTCCGGAAAACAGGGAGGCCCCCATCCAGAATCCGAGCACCGGGAAATCGGCCGGCAGATCCTGCGGCCCCCGCCGTAGCAGGAGGACTCCCAGCATCGGCATGACCGTTGCGACAGTCACTGTGCAGACTCCCCCCGCTCCTCCCGCTCCAGGGCCTCCAGCGCCTCCAGCTCGTCCAATTCGTTCAGCCACACGTCGTCCCCGGCAGCCTCGCCATCGCGCACGAGGAAATCCCGACGTTGCAGCCAGACATCGCGCAGGGCGACATAGCGGTCCTCGGACAGTGCGGCCAGGGCCTCTTCCGTCGAAAGCAGACCAGCCCGGGTATCCACGATGTCCAGCAGCGCCAGCGCGACCCAGTAGTCGCGAAGCTCGCGTTGATCGCCGATCGTGTAGTTGCGGGGATTCGTGTAGAAATCGACGACCAGGGCGGGACCGTCGCGCACCGTGCTGGGCCCCAGGAATGGAATCTGCAGGTACGGTCCGGCGGGGATGCCCCAGTAACCCAGGGTCTGCCCGAAATCCTCGTTGTTCTTGGCCAGCCCCAGCGGGCTGGCGACGTCGATCACGCCGAGCAGGCCGAAGCTGCTATTGAACAGAAACCTGGACACGTCCGAAGCCGCATCGTGGAATTTGCCCTGCAGGGCGTTGTTGAGTGCCACCCGGAGATCGTCCAGGTTCGAGAAGAAGTTGCCCACCCCCGTGCGCACCGGCTGCGGCAACTCCGAATAGGCCTCGGCCGTGGGTTTCAGAATCGCCCGATCCAGGCCGTCATTGAAGGCGAAAACCGCGCGATTGTAGCGCTCGAACGGGTCGGAGGGGTGCCGTTCCTCGTTCGGCACCGTGGCACAGCCGACCAGGACCAGGACCGCAACGGCCGCCATCAGGCGCAAGAAGACGTCACGCAGGCTCATGATGGCGGGAACCTCGATCACGGCTGGAAAAATCCAAGCCTGCGGGAAAATTCATCCACATGCGAGTTCGCGACGTTCTCTCCGGAATGGGCGACCCGACCCGTTGGCGTCACCGACCCGGCCCGCATGCCAGGTCAGACCTGGGACCGGTTGCGCGCCGCCGCAATCCGGAGCCGCAACGCGTTGAGCTTGATGAAGCCCGCCGCATCCTTCTGGTCGTAGGCACCGGCATCCTCCTCGAAGGTGGCAATCGTGTCGTCGAACAGGCTGTCCGACTCCGAGCGACGACCGGCGACGATGACATTGCCCTTGTACAGCCGCAGCCGCACCCAGCCGTTGACCACCGACTGGGTCTGGTCGATCGCGGCCTGCAGCATCCGGCGTTCCGGGCTCCACCAGTAGCCGTTGTAGACCAGGCTGGCATAGCGCGGCATCAGTTCGTCCTTCAAATGCGCCACCTCGCGGTCCAGCGTCAAGGACTCCAGCGCCCGCCGGGCCTTCAGCAGGATGGTGCCCCCCGGCGTTTCGTAACAACCGCGCGACTTCATGCCCACGTACCGGTTCTCGACGAGGTCGAGGCGTCCGACGCCGTTCTCGCCCCCGAGTCGGTTGAGCTCGGCGAGCATCTGGCCGGGTGTCAGCGGCATCCCGTTCAGGCTGACCGGATCGCCATGTTCGAACCCGATCTCCAGCGTCGTGGAAACGTCCGGGGCCTTCTCCGGAGACACCGTCCAGCGCCACATGTCCTCCTCGGCTTCGGTCCACGGATCCTCGAGCGGTCCTCCCTCATAGGAAATGTGCAGCAGATTCGCGTCCATCGAGTAGGGCGACTTCTTGCCCTGCTTCGCGAAATCGACCGGGATGCCGTGCTGTTCGGCATAGGCCATCAGTCGCTCGCGCGAGGTCAGGTCCCATTCGCGCCACGGCGCGATCACCTGGATGCCGGGTTTCAGCGCGTAGGCACCGAGCTCGAAGCGTACCTGGTCGTTGCCCTTCCCGGTGGCGCCATGCGCGATCGCGTCGGCCCCGGTCTCGTTCGCGATCTCGACGAGGCGGCGCGCGATCAGCGGGCGGGCGATCGACGTTCCCAGCAGGTACTCGCCTTCGTAGAGGGTGTTGGCGCGGAACATCGGGAACACGTAGTCGCGCACGAACTCCTCGCGCAGATCCTCGATGTAGATCTGCTTCACGCCCATCGCCTCGGCCTTGGCGCGGGCGGGCTCGACCTCCTCGCCCTGCCCGAGGTCGGCGGTAAAGGTGATCACCTCGCAGCCGTACTTGTCCTGCAGCCACTTCAGGATCACGGACGTATCCAACCCGCCGGAGTACGCCAGCACGACGCGGGAAATGTTGGCACTCATTCTTTCAATCCTTTTCCGGTTCTTGTCGATGGTTCATTGTACTGTTCGTGGTGGCAATGAGCCCTGGGGTCATAACCACGCCGCAGGGTGGTGGGCCCCGGCGGGACACGCTCAAGTCGTCCGTGAGCGCTCGGCGGCGGCCATGGACGGCCGCCGTCGAGCGCCCATGGATGGCTTG
>Ga0207796_1000514_pt1 | contig 15482 bp, 8 predicted proteins | sample Pon1CUnioCityCA_6_FD_187274 | JGI IMG/M metagenome (GOLD analysis project Ga0207796, IMG submission 187274) | Marine sediment microbial community from Union City, CA, USA - Pond 1C Sediment 1 (SPAdes) | ecosystem: Environmental > Aquatic > Marine > Intertidal zone > Salt pond sediment ...
TCTGTCAAAAAAAGGCTGGCTGGCAAGTTTAGGCATCTTGGGTGCTTCGACGCTGCTTGCTGTAGAAGGTGGTGCAGCTGGATTTAAAGCGGCTGGATTGATTGCGCTAGCCTGTATCTGCTGGGGGATTGATAATCACCTGACAGCCTTGATTGACGGCATCTCACCCGCTCAAAGTACATTTTGGAAGGGCCTTGTTGCAGGATCTGTGAACCTCACACTAGGTCTATTTCTGGGCTTATTTCAAGCCAACGCATTGAATACCGCTGCGGGATTGGGCTTGGGTGCCTTTTCCTACGGCTTCTCAATCATGCTCTACATCACTTCAGCCCAAAATTTAGGAGCAACCCGCTCACAACTAATCTTTTCCAGCGCGCCCTTCTTTGGACTTGTATTTTCATTAATACTCGGCGGATCCTTCTCGGTATTCCAGATTGCCGCATTTTTCCTGTTCCTAATTTCGGTTCTGATCTTATTCCAGGAAAGCCACACCCATGCTCACATCCACCAACCGTTATTCCACACTCACATGCACTATCATCCTGATGAACATCACAGTCATTTTCACTCAGATCATGAAGGTGAAACATTTAGGCACAGCCATGAGCATGAACATCAAACTTTAGAACACAGCCATCCCCATTGGCCAGATCTCCATCACCGGCACGAGCACGATTAATCATCAGGAAAAGATAGATGATTTAAAGTTTTTCCATCTCTCCCCAGCTTGGACCCGTCTTGGCTTCCGTACTGAGCGGAATATCCAGGCTATAGGCATTTTCCATTACCCGGGTAACAATTTCAACAGCCTCTTTTAGTTCTTCTTTTGATACTTCAAAAATCAATTCATCATGAACCTGGAGCAGCATCCTTGCTTCCAACCCGGCAGAATTGATTTCATCTGGCAATTGGAGCATGGCAAGTTTGATGATGTCTGCTGCTGTACCTTGAATGGGTGCATTGATCGCCTCACGTTCTTCTCGCTGGCGGATGGCATAACTGGCACCACGCTGAAGATTGGGAAAATAACGCCGTCGACCCAACAGCGTTTCCACAAAACCCTGCTCTGCAGCCTTTTCACGAATCCCATCCAGGTACCCCTTCACCCCGGGAAATTTCTCAAAATAAGTCTTGATAAAGTTTTCGGCTTCAGCAAGGGTCAGGTCTGTCGCATTGGTCAAACCATAGGCACTCATGCCGTAAATGAGGCCAAAATTGATCGCCTTTGCATGCCGCCTCATTTCAGGTGTCACCTGATCAATATCAATATTGTTGACTGCTGCTGCTGTGGTGGCATGGATATCCTGCCCGGCATTGAAAGCGGCCAGCATTGCCTGATCCTGTGACATGTGTGCAACAATCCGCAGTTCAATCTGCGAGTAATCCACTGCCAACAGCTGCCAGCCTTCACTGGCGATGAATCCATTACGCACCCGCCGCCCTATCTCCGTTCGGATGGGGATGTTTTGCAGGTTCGGATCGGAGGAAGCAATCCGCCCGGTAACGGTACCTGTCTGGTTGAAAGATGTATGAATCCGTCCCGTTTTGGGGTTGATTTGCTCCGGCAGGGAATCAACATAAGTCGAACGGAGTTTTTCAAGCTCCCGGTATTCCAGCACCCAATCAACAACATCATGCTGCCCGATCATCCCTTCCAGGACGGAGGCTGCCGTTGAATAATAGCCTGATGCAGTCTTCCGGCTGCGGTCAGGAGGTGTCAGCGCCAGATCTTCAAATAAGGCTTGGGAAAGCTGCTGGGTGGAATTCAGGTTAAATTCATAACCAACAGCTTTCTGAATCCTTGATTCAATTTCACCCAGGCGTGTTTCTAACTCATGGGAGAAATTCTCAAAAAATTTCTTGTCCAATTTAATCCCTGTCTCTTCCATGGCTGCAAGGATCGGCACCAGGGGCATTTCCATCGTTCTGAAAAGTTCTTCCGCTTCCTGCTGTTGGAGTTCCTCTTTTAGCTGGGGTATCAATCGCAGGCATATGGCAGCATCCGCTGCAGCATAACCCGCCGCTTCTGATATTGGTACCCTGTCCATGGTTTTCTGAGCTCGTCCCTTCCCAATCAATTCTTCAATATGGGTCATCTCGTATCCCAGGCGCACCCATGCCAGGTTTTTAAGGCCGAGATTACGGGAAGCAGGGTTGATCAACCATTCAGCAATCATCGTGTCGAATGAGAGCGGTGAAACAATCAAACCAACCCGTTTTAAAACCAGGTAATCATATTTCAGGTTATGCCCCGCTTTGGGAATATCAGGATCCATCATGGGATCCGACAAGGCATCAATCACCTCAGTGAGAGAGAGCTGCTTCCCCTTTTCATGCCCCACAGGAATATAGTAGCCGTGATCTTTTTTGACCGCCAGTGAAATGCCAACCAGCTCAGCTCGCATCACGTCCGTATCTGTGGTTTCCGTGTCAAAGGCGATCATCTTTGCTTTACTAAGAACTGCAACAAGGTCGGCAAGTGCCTCCGGGGTATCTACGATGGTTGTTTTTATGATTCCTGTATCCTCTTCCGCAATGTCCTTTTGATCTCCCTGGGGAAACAAGTCCATTTGTTCTTCACCCTGGGGCATAATGGGTTTCATCTTCCCTACCAGTTGATTTAACTGATCCGTTAGTGTTCGGAATTCCAATTGTCTGAAAAGGTCTTCGACAGCCCTGGGATTAAACCGATCGATGCGCGCCTGTTCAAGATCCAATTTCACATCCAGGTCTGTTACAATCCGGGATAATTTCTGGCTGAGGTAAGCGACATCCTTGCTCCCTTCAAGGGCAGATTTTGCCCTTCCAGATATCTCGTCAATATGCTCAAAAATCCCATCCAGATCCCCATATTCATCCAGAAGTTTGACAGCCGTTTTTTCTCCAATACCTTTTACACCAGGAATATTGTCGGATGAATCACCACACAGCGCTTTGAAATCCACAACTTTTTTAGGCAGCACACCCAGCTTCTTTTTAACATCCTCGGGAAAGAAATCTCTTGCATCTGAAAGCTTCGCACCAGCCAGGTTGACAATCACTCTGTCTGTGACCAATTGCAGTAAATCCTTATCGCCGGTGATGATTTTGACGCCTAAACCCTTCTCTTCTGCAGCCCAACGAGCCACACTGCCGATGACGTCGTCTGCCTCAAAATTTTCCATCTCCAGGCGCGGGATATTAAAGGCATCAACAATTTCTCGCATCCGCTCCACCTGGGATCTCAGATCATCCGGCATTTTCGCACGGGTGCCTTTGTAGTCATCAAAAATCTCGTGCCGAAAGGTTTTCCCTTTATCAAAAACTACCGCCAGGTAATCGGGGCTTTCCTGTTCAAAAATACGCAGGAGGATGCTTGTAAAGCCATAAACACCGGCTGTTGGTTCACCACTGCTGGTTTGGAAAGCATTGGTGCGTGTTCCACCAGCCGTGAGGGCGTAATAGGCCCTGTAAGCCAAACCATGACCGTCAAGGAGATATAAAACTGGGGGCATATGCAGTCCTTTTTCTATTGAATGGATGCTGTATCTACTTATTTTAACTCGAATCAAAACCTAATCAAAGTTCCTGCCTGAGAATCACAAAAAGGTGATGTAATTTAAGAGAAAAAGGGTTGCCAATCAAAGCAACCCTTAATTAAGCAATTTGAGACTTCGTTATTCTTCGACCACTTCAATGATCTTCTCAATTCGATCCATAACATCCTCTGTCAATTTTTCCTTAATTTCCACAGCTTTCATGTTCTCTTCAACCTGGGAAATTTTGCTGGCACCGGTAATGACGGTGCTCACATTTGGATTTTTCAGAACCCATGCCAGAGACATTTGGGCCATAGAAACACCTAAATCGTCAGCAACTTCCGAAAGTTTCCGTGTAACAGATAATTTCTTTTCGTCCTGAACACGTTTCTTCATCCATTCGTATTCACTCAGATCGGCTCGACTGCCCTCTGGGATTTTTCCTTCATTGTATTTTCCTGTCAGCATCCCGCCGTAAAGGGGACTCCAGGTTGTGGTACCGTATCCAAGTTCCTTATACAAAGGGGCATACTCCTTTTCAAACCGCTGACGATGGAACATATTGTATTGAGGCTGTTCCATTGAAGGCGGACGGAGGTTATTTCGGCGGGCAAAATCCGTCGCCCGCATGATTTCCGCAGCTGACCACTCCGATGTTCCCCAATAGAATGCCTTGCCCTGCTGGATCACCTGGTTGAAAGCAAAAACAGTTTCTTCAATGGGCGTCTCAGGGTCGGGTCGATGGGCATACACAAAATCCACATAATCTAATTGGAGCCGTTTTAGAGAATTATTCACACCTTCGATGATGTGTTTATAAGACAAACCCTGGTCATTCGGTCCCTCTCCACCCCAAAAAATCTTGGTTGAGACCAGGTAATCCTTACGAGCCCATCCCAATTCTTTGAGAGCTTTTCCCATAATAAGCTCCGCCTGGCCGCTGGCATATGCTTCAGCATTATCAAAGAAGTTAACCCCAGCTTCATAGGCGGCTGCCATAATTTCTTTAGCTTCTTCAACCCCAAACTGATGCCCATAGGTCACCCATGCGCCAAGTGAAAGCTCAGAAACCTTCACACCAGCCTTACCTAAATGACGATATTCCATTCTTTTAGTCCTCCTTAAATCTTGTTTCTTTATAATTTAGATGTAAAATTTTCAAAATCGTTACATGGATTATACGCGAGGGGCTTGGCAAAAACCAAAAAATATTTTCGCTTTAAATTGCTATCAAAAAACATTTTCATATACAATTTTCAAACCCCTTTTGTTTGACTCCCCTTCAAAATCATGTTAGGATGGGCATGAAAGCACTTTTCTGAAAGCAGTTCCAAGAAATAACAGGTTTGTCATTATGGAAATGAAACCAAATAATCCACCCACCATTTATGATGTTGCAAAAGAAGCAGGGGTGAGCATATCAACTGTTTCAAGGGTGATTAATGCCAACCCTCATGTCAGCGATGCCACCCGAGAACGGATCCAGGAAGCCATTGATCAACTTAGTTTTGTGCCCAAAGCTGAAGCCCGTGCCCGGGCAATGAAGGGGTTTTCGCGGATTGGCGTCCTGACGCCATTTTTTACAGCCCCCGCCTTTGTTCAGCGGCTTCGGGGCGTGGCTGCAGGGCTTTTGCCAACCCAATATGAACTGACCATCTTCACTGTTGAATCGATGCAGCACCTCAATCATTATTTGGCAACCTTACCGCTCACCGCCCACCTGGACGGATTAATTCTCCTTTCGTTAAGGGTCAGTGATGAAGCGGCAGCAAAACTCAAGCAGCATGACCTGGAGACAGTGTTAATCGAATATCCACGTCAGGATTTGAATACCGTCGAGATTGACGACCTTGCTGGAGGGGAGATGGCAGCTGAGTATCTGATCAGTAAAGGCCATCAAACCTTTGGGTTCCTGGGGGACACCTCAGAATTGGGTGAGTACGCCATCCTTCCCATCACCCTTCGTTTACAGGGTTTCCAGAATAGGCTGGCGAAGAAAGGATTTTCCCTTCCACAGGATTTCATCTGCAAAGCCAAATACGATGTAAAAGACGCTGAAGAGAAAATCGAGCCCCTATTAAAGAGTCCCCAACGGCCAACTGCGGTATTTGCTGCAACAGACTTGCAAGCAGTAGGTGTGATCAATAAAGCTCGAGAGCTGGGGCTACAAGTGCCAAAAGATTTGGCAGTCCTCGGTTTTGATGACCTGGACATCGCTGACTATGTTGGCTTGAGTACCATTCGTCAATCCCTTGAAGAATCGGGACGACTGGCTGTTGAAATCTTATTATCACGCCTAAAAAATCCAGATCGTCCTGTACGTCATGTTCGACTTCCATTAAAAGTGATTGAACGCCAAACAACCTGAGCCGCTTGATCAGCCTCAAAAAGAATCCTCCTTCTCAGGTTCGGAATGCGTTATAAAAATAATTTACAATATCTATACCAAAAATACTAATCAAGAACGATAAAAATGAAACCCTTATCAACCAGATTGTCATTTATCTAAACAGGAGACCTTGAGATGATTGATGTGATTACCTTAGGTGAATTATTGATCGACTTTGTCCCCACTGTTTCCAATGTTTCCCTGATAGAAGCACCAGCCTTTAAAAAAGCGCCGGGTGGTGCCCCAGCAAATGTGGCTGCTGGATTGGCAAAATTGGGTACGTCCTGTGCCTTCCTGGGAAAGGTTGGTGACGATCCCTTCGGCTATTTTTTAGAAAAAACACTGAGCAATTTAGGAGTCAATACCCAGGGGTTAATATTTTCCAGCAAGGCTCGCACAGCACTGGCTTTTGTGTCATTACACGGCGACGGCGAAAGGGAATTTATGTTCTACCGCCATCCAAGCGCCGATATGCTTTACACCCCGGATGAGGTGGACTATGAACTCATTAAAAATGCAAATATATTTCACCTTGGTTCAATCAGCTTGATTTGTGATCCATCACGAAGTGCCACCCTCGCTGCCCTGGAGGCTGCTAAGTTAAATAACGTTTTGGTGTCCTACGATCCTAACCTGCGCCTGGCACTTTGGCCCGATGCAGATGCTGCCCAGGATGGCATGCTCAGCATTTGGCAGGAAGCGAACCTGATAAAGGTCAGCGAGGAAGAACTTTATTTCCTGACAGGTCTGGACGATATCGAGGATGCAGTGGACGTCTTATGGCATGAAAATTTAAAATTATTAGTGGTCACAATGGGAAAAGCGGGCTGCCGTTATTTCACGCCAGGATTTAAAGGGATAGTTAAGGGGGTTCAAACCAAGGCAATCGATACCACTGGTGCCGGTGATGGGTTTGTGGCCGGGTTATTGAAGGGTATCAACGAAAATCCTGAAGCTTTGAATGATGAGAAATTAATAAGAGACATCTGCCTATACGCCAATGTCGTCGGTGCGCTTACCACAACCCAATTGGGAGCCATCCCAGCACTACCAACAGCAAAAGAAGTAAAAGCTTTTCTTGAATCACGGAATATAACCCTGAATATTTGATAACCTCTGCCGGCTTTTTGATATTACAAGGAGTCTATAAATGGCACATCCATCCGAAAAACAACCATTGGACACAAAGCATGAAGCTCAAAAATCTCTTGAGAGATTGCTTCCCAAGCTTTCTGATAATTTTAAAAGCTTCAAAAAATCCAATCCGAAAGAATGGTCCAGGTACGAGGAAAGAGTCCGCAGAAATTTTGAACCCCTTTTTGAGATTCTGGTGGATCTATATGGTGAACGATATGATTTCTTTTACTACTTAGAATCACTGTTAAACGAGATTACAGCAGCGTGGATCAATAGGCCGGGGTCTCTAAAACAACTCGATGAACTGAGAGAAAATCAACCCGACTGGTTTAAAGACCATCGTATGGTTGGCGGTGTCTGTTACGTCGATCTTTTCGCTGAGAATTTATCCGGAATTCGTAAAAAAATTCCATACTTCAAAGAATTGGGATTAACCTACCTGCATTTGATGCCTTTGTTTAAATCGCCAGAAGGTGAAAATGACGGGGGGTATGCAATTAGCAGTTATCGTGAAGTGGACCCAGATTTAGGTACGATGGATGATCTTCGCACCTTAGCAGACGAACTCAGGGAAGAGGGGATCAGCCTTGTGCTCGATTTCGTATTCAACCACACTTCAAATGAACATGAATGGGCACTGCGCGCCCGCCAAGGAGAACAACGTTACCAAAATTATTATCGAATGTTCCCTGATCGCACCATACCCAACGCCTATGAAAAGAACCTGCGGGAAATATTCCCGGATGAACATCCGGGGGCTTTCACCTTTTTCTATGATATCGGTCAATGGGTTTGGACAACCTTCCATTCCAACCAGTGGGATTTGAACTATGCAAATCCAGAAGTCTTCAACCAGATGGCACAGGAAATGTTATTCCTTGCCAACCAGGGTGTTGAGGTCCTCCGGCTTGATGCTGTGGCATTTATTTGGAAGGAACTAGGCACAAGCTGTGAAAATTTGCCCCAAGCCCACAGCATAATCCAGGCATATAACCAGATAGCACGAATTGCTGCCCCAGCGTTGATATTCAAATCCGAAGCCATCGTCCACCCGGATGAAGTAGCCAAATATATCCATCCTAACGAATGTCAGATATCTTACAACCCCCTGCTGATGGCATTGCTTTGGAACACACTGGCAACCCGTGAGGTCAACCTTTTACTTTATTCCATGAAAAAACGGTTCGAAATTCCAGAGGAATGTTCCTGGGTTAATTATGTTCGCTGCCATGATGACATTGGGTGGACATTTTCTGATGAGGATGCCGCCGATCTATGGGTGAATGCTTTCGACCATCGGCAATTTTTAAATACATTTTACACCGGTCGTTTTGAAGGCAGCTTTGCTCGTGGTTTACCCTTCCAGGAAAACCCAAAAACAAAGGACGCCCGCATTTCGGGGACAACAGCATCTTTGGCTGGTTTGGAAAAAGCCCTTGAAGAAGAAACGGAAGCGGAGGTGGAACTGGCAATCCGCCGGATCCTGTTAATTCACAACATCATTTTTTCAATAGGCGGTATCCCCCTGATTTATTTAGGGGATGAGGTTGGCATGCTCAACGATTATGATTATCAGCAGGATCCCGATAAAGCCGATGACAGCCGTTGGGTCCATCGACCTAAAGCCGATGTCCAGAGATACGCTAAAAGGGATCAGCCGGACACAATCCCGGGCAGAACCTACAAAGGCATTACCAAATTAGTCCATTTGAGGAAACATAATCCCATCCTCAGCAGTGGTAAAACTGAATTTATCTATACAGGGAACCCACATGTGTTTGGTTTCCTGCGTAAAATTGGCGATAAACAGGTTTTGTTTATCAACAATTTCAGCGATGACCCCCAGCCTGTTTCTTATAGAAAATTGAATATATTTGAAGACGGGGATGAAGTCCAGGATATTGTTACAGGTGAAGATGTTTCATTGGCGGCGGATCTTGAATTGGACGCATTTCAATTTGTGTGGTTGGAGGGGAAAATCAACAAGTCCAGGAAAACCTATAAGAAATAATCGTATATGGTTTGGGTCTTCTTAAGATAACGGCCGCCAGGCAGGATCATAATCCATTGCTGGATCATCCGTCAGTTGACGTAGATCAATGCCTGGGAACCGCATGATGTAAATATCTGAAAGCACATTGTAATACCAGTAATCAAATGCCAACAGCTTACCATCTGGTGAAACATCGACATGATCCATCAAGGGAATATAACCGGATTGAGCGGCGGGTGTAATCGGATATTCTTCGTTCTTGCCAATATCCTCAATGCGCATGCCAAAAATTTGCGTAGATGGGCTCCCTAAACCCAAGACCTGGCTGAAAAGCATCAAATTTTCAGATGAATACCAACAAGGATGACTGTTATCAATTTCGCCTGACAGGGTAAATTGAACAGGGTTACTGCCATCAAAGTCCATCAACCAAACCTGGTCAACACCTCGCGTTCTAATAAAAGCCAGCTGCCCCCCGCCTGAAGACCAGGCTGGATCAAAATCATTGTATTTCCCATCAGAAAGTTTCAGCACAGATAAATCCTGAACATTGATTTTGAATAATTGTAATTGGCCGTTAACTGAAGATGTATAAGCAATCCAATCACCCATGGGTGACCAGGCTGGATCAAAATCACCTTCTAGAGAATTGGTCAATTTACTCAGTTCATTGTTTCTGGTATCAAGAATGAATAAACTGGCGCCATTATATCGAGAACGCTTTCCAGAACATGGTGAGGTAAACACAATCTGCTCTCCATCCGGCGACCAATCAGGTTGACAAGCACCTTCATCCAGGCGGGTTAATTGCTTGTTTTCACCCTTTCCGATATCCAACAGCCAGATTTGCGGTAACCCCGTCCGCTCTGAAACATAAGCTATCATCCCTTGAGCACCACCAACCGGTGTGTCGGAAGGTTGGATTGTCCCCTCAACCACAACCAAATCGGTTGCAGAAGGTTTTAAAGATGGGCCCTCATCAGTCGGTTGTATCGATCCAGAATCCGTAGAACGACTGGTTGGCGGTTGACCATCTATGACGGTTATCGTTTTTGTCCTTTTTTGTTCAGAACCAATACTGAAAACAGAACCGAAGCGCTCTGGCCAAATTAATGATGCCCCCAATGTCAACAGCAGCAGAACAAATATACTGAAAAAAGCAAGTAGAATCGGTGTGAAGTTCTTTAAACGACTTGAGGTATGACTGGTTGAAGTTTTCGCTGAATTATTGTTTTGTGAAACTTCAAAACCATTTAAACCAGGTTTCAATTTTGTATTTTCAATGAAGACCAATCGATCACTAACCCATTTTTCCTTCGGAATCGCGGCTCTTATTTTCAGTAAAGCTTCTTTAAGTTCATAAGCAGATTGCCATCGGTCTTGATAACGAAGCGCCAGAGCCTTATCTATGACCGCGGCGAATGCCGGTGAAACTTCAGAATTATAATTTCGGAGCGGGGTTAATTCCGCCTTGCCGGTTGTTCTCGCCAGGCTGTCTTCAGGAAGGAAACCAGCAAGAGATGCATATAAAGTCGCCCCCAGTGAGAAAATATCCGATCGATGATCCGTGGGGGTATCACCATACTGCTCAGGTGGAGAATAGCCGGGTGTCATTGCCCGCGCTGCAGTTGTGGTCATTTCCTTATCATAGATGATTTTAACCAAACCAAAATCAACCAGGATCACTTCCCCATCCGGTGTAATCTTTATATTGCCTGGTTTAATATCACGGTGGGTTATGGCAGGCACCCTGGAATGCAAATAGATCAAGGCGTCACAAATTTCAATCCCAATTTGAATGGCTTCAATCTCAGATATCACCCCTTCTTTATTCATCCATTGTCGTAAGTCATCCCCCTCAATGTAATCCATCACCAGGTACTGCCCCTGTTGATCAATGACAAAATAATCGAAAACACGGGGTAAATTAGGATGCCTTAAGGTAGCAAGAACCTTTGCCTCTCTTCGGAATTGACGAGCATAATCCTCAGAGAGAAAGGCATTTTCTTTTATAGCAACCGTAACATCCAAATTTTCATCGGTGGCGCGATAAACTGCCCCCATCCCACCCTGTCCAAGGATGTCATGTATTTTATAGCGCTCATTTAAAAGATAACCGTTTTCTAGGGGCATAGTTTCATTAAAATTTAATTTTTGATTAAATAATTTTATCTCATTTTATGCTTATTGTAAGCTCCAAAATGGGCTATAATTCGATTTCAACACGGAAAGCCGATTTATGCTCCAGATTGACATTCGCTCCACAGTCCTGACTGCCACGATTATTACGGGCATTGCAGCATTAATAACCACTATCCTTGGGATAAACCATATCCTCAAGGCTCGTAAAGTACCATTTTATCGCAAACGGCATGATCGCATGGTAAAAGGTTGGCGGTTGATCATTGCAGCAATTATTTTAATCCCGCTGGCGTGGATAATCCTGAATTATTCTGAACCGGTTGTTTATAATTTTATTTCTCCTTCACCAACTGCAACGCAAACGCCCACCATCACTCTGACCCCAACGATAACCCTGACGCCAACAATTACCCTATCACCAACGATTACCGACACACCCTCCATCACCAGTACTCCAAGTATTCCTGAGGATATCGAGGAGGATTTCGAAAGTGAAGTGACTCCCAATCCAGACGCAGTATTCAGTTTTATCCAATTCTCACAGGAGATTGACGAAAACTTTCAACCTGTTGATCCAGCAACAGAGTTTGAAAACCCGGTGGGGCAGCTTTATGGAACTTTCAGCTACAATAATATGCTCAACGGCGTTCAGTGGAGTGTTTTATGGTACCGGGAAGGCGAATTGGTTTATTACGAATCTGCCCCCTGGGAAGGCGGAACAGGCGGTTACGGCTATACAAACTGGGAACCTTCCAGTGATCAATGGCTGCCTGGATTTTATGAAGTTCAAATATTTGTTGGGTCTGAATGGTTTGTCTCCGGATATTTCACAGTGACCGGTGAACCGCCCACACCCACCATCACCTTAACAGCGACTGATACGCCCACACCCTCTTTAACACCCTCTCAAACACAGCCGCCCACATCAACCCATACACGGCAGCCAACCCAAACGCCAACCATAACCAGCACCCCAACAATAACACGAACCCCGCGTTTCAGTGAGACGCCTTAAATCCCCCAGGAACCATCTCTAAAAAGGACCTGCTTTTTTAATCCCAGTGATTGCCGTAGAGACCTTTGCGGCAATTTTCGCATTATTTTTCAGCAAAGCAAGGTTTGCTTCCAAACTTTCGCCTTCTGTCAGCTCACTTACCCTGGTAAGCAAATAGGGTGTGATTGCAGAGCCCCGAATGTGAAGCCTTTCAGCATCAGCCAGCGCTGCTTGAATGGCGATTTCCATCTCCGCCTGGGACATACTGCTTTCAATTGGGGGTGGGACTACCAGTAAAACAGCTGTGTTAATGCCCGCCTCCCAGGTTTCGAGGGCAATCTTTCCCACCTCCTCAGGTGTGTCCGCCCGAACATCGACCCCCAATCCACTGCTGCGGGTATAAAAAGCAGGAAATTCATCAGTCTGGTATCCAACCACCGGTACACCCCTGGTTTCCAGCACTTCCCTGGTTGCTGGCAAATCCAGGATTGCCTTGGCACCAGAACAAACCACCACAACGGGTGACTTACCCAGTTGGGTCAAATCAGCGGAAACATCTATCAAATTCCCACGATGCACGCCGCCAATACCCCCTGTTGCAAAAACATTGATACCCACCAGGTCTGAGACAAACAGGGTGCTTGCCACCGTTGTCCCACCACTTAATCCACCTGCAAGGGCAATCCCAAAATCTCGCAAACTGATCTTCCTGGCGTCCTCCCGGAGTGCCAGATCTTCCAACTCATCTTCAGACAACCCAACATGGATTTTCCCGTTGAGGATGGCAATTGTAGCGGGTGTAGCGCCATTCTTGCGGACGATTCCCTCCATCTCTCTGGCAAGTTCAAGATTTTCAGGTTTGGGCAAACCATGGGTAATCACGGTAGATTCTAAGGCGACAATGGCACCACCAAATTGTTTTGCTTGTTGAATATTTTTTGAAATGATATAAGGATCCGGTAATCTGCTGATCATCTGATTGGTTCCTCTCTTTCTGAATCAATTTAGTACAGAAATAATTCCATACCTTACTTATAAATTGTATGGGATTAATCAAACCCAAACAAGCTTTTAGAAGCTTTTACAAAAATTATTATCAATCACCTGTAACCCATAAATGCTGTCCATCCGTCGATATCCTTACTAAAGCATGGTCAAGGGTTGTCACAACCGGGTAATCCTGCAGAACAGACAATATCTCATGCTGACCCTGGAAAGGCAGATCCGATTCTTCCATCGGGATCAAAATAAGGGAAGGAAACCACTGATTGACAACCTCCATTGGTAAATCATCAGCTTGTAAATTGTCCGGTAATAACAGGACATCCACATCAGAAGGCGGATCCATCTGCGTTATTGAAATATTTCCAATGGGCAGCAGGGCGCTGAAATTTTCCCAGCTCAGCCAGAGGACAGCGCCGCGCTCTTCCAATAATAAGGTCTCCAATTCTATCCCATCACCAAGTCCCAATCTTTGTCCTTTTTCAAGGTTAGTGACCGGCACCTTATGATCATCCAACATCCCAAAAACCCTCCCGGTTGTTTGGTTTGCATCCGGGGGAATGCCTGTTAAAACCATTGCTGGTAGATACTTATGAAGTGACCCGGTTAAAGCATTAATATCCTCTCTTGCTGTGTTGGCGATTATCAAGGCATCCAGGTTGTTATCGCCTATTGGCAGTATCTCTCCCAACACCTGGTTGAGATGAGAAGGACTTGTACCTCCGCCAATTAATACAGTTTTTCCGTCAGGCGTCTGGATCAAGAGGGTCCCTTCACCGTCAATTAACAGCAGATGCAAATTTCCATCAGGGCCCGTCAGGAGGATGTTCCAAATAAAAAAAGCGCCGCCAGCAAGAATCAATAATGCTGTTCCTGGCGATAAAACCTTGCTGAACAACCCTCTTCGTTCTTCCTTCGGCAGAAGTGTGACGATGAACAACAACCCGTAAAACAGCGCCAGCCACAGAATATGAAACTTCGGAAGTGTTAATTCAGCACCGGGGAATCTTGAAACAAGGGACACCATCCGGATGGTGTACCGGGTAAAAGGCAGCGCCAACATCGCCATAAAAATTCCTAACCCAGGTGCTGCCAGGCCTACTAACAAGGCCAATCCTCCCAGGATCATCACCAGAGATTGTGGCGGCAAAATTAAAGGATTGGCAATCAAAGCCAACCACGAAATCTCACCAAAATGATAAGCCATGATTGGAAGTGTCATTACCTGGGCTGCAAGTGTTATTAAAAATATTTCGCTGAAGACGCCCACCCAGGATTTTGCCTTCTCTTCCGGAACCCATCTGGAGGCAGCCTTGATGAAATACCTTTCCATGGGCTGGGTATAAAGGATTAATCCCAGTGTCGCTGCCACTGACAATTGAAAACCAATATCCCATAGAAATCGGGGATCAAACAACAACATCCCCATCACCGCGATACCAAGACTGTTGAGACCATTTTGGCGTCTGCCAAACAGACTCCCTAGAACACCCAGCGTTCCAATAATTGCAGCCCTGACTACCGCAGCATCAGCCCCAACCATAAGGGTATAACCAGCAATAGCAATGACAGCAGCAAGAGCACCAGTTCGATGCCCCAGGAAGCGTGTGAAAATATTTGAGAAGACCCCTGCGAGAATTGTGATGTTAAATCCTGAAATTGCGATGATATGGGTCATACCTGTCAATTGGAAAGCATTTTGTAAATCTTTGGAGATGCCCTGGTCCCTGCCTAAAAGAATCCCTGACAGCAAATCAGCTTCTGGTGATGGGAAAATCTTATGGAGGGTATCATAGCTATTTTGCCGCAGATTATAGATAAACGTCCGGACAGGCTTTCCGTGACCAGGTTCAACCCATTCCACACGAGCATAGGACATTGTCGAATAAATGTCCTTGTTGGCCAAGTAATCCCTGTAAGAAAAGTCACCACCCTCGTAGGGCTCAGATAGTTTTCCCACCACCTGTAATAGATCACCATAAGCCCAATCTCTGAGTGATGAAACTTGAAGGAGCACTTTGCCAGATACAGCACCAGGCTCAAAATTATCTGGCAGCCCATCCAAAGGGGTTAAGGATTCGACCTCTATCGTCAGGTTTGTGTGTGAATCCCGAATATCCGGCGGTTGGATTACCAGGCCCGTAATTTGAACGGTCCCTCTGTTATTAAAATATTCGGCTCGGATGGGTGTTTTTGATGATTCCAGGGTTGAGAGGCGCCACCCACCCAGGAAGAAAATCGAAACCAATAAGACCAATGGCACCCGGTTACCTGAACGGGTCGTCCATCGTCGCAGCCGGTGGGTGA
>Ga0207796_1000515_pt1 | contig 15475 bp, 10 predicted proteins | sample Pon1CUnioCityCA_6_FD_187274 | JGI IMG/M metagenome (GOLD analysis project Ga0207796, IMG submission 187274) | Marine sediment microbial community from Union City, CA, USA - Pond 1C Sediment 1 (SPAdes) | ecosystem: Environmental > Aquatic > Marine > Intertidal zone > Salt pond sediment ...
ACATCGGTCGCCGGACTGCCGATGTTCCTCGTCGCGGGCACCTCGACATTCTGTGTTCTGATCGGAATGATCGTTTCGATCTTTACCTACATGGTCGGGAAAGGCATTCTAATTTCCTGGGGATTTGTCGGCATGGAACTCATCGGCATCTTCATCGGATCCATGATCGGCCCGAGAACCTCCAAGTATCTGCCCGACAAAGCGCTGAAGATTCTCTTTATTCTTCTCGCATTCTATGTCGGCATTCGGTACGCGTCTCAGGGTTTCCTCGGCTACAAAATACTTCCGTAGCCTGCCCCGAAGCGCACATGCATATGTGGCGCGGGTGCAATTGATCACGACTTCCGGGGTCACGCTTTTGAGGAGCGTGACCCCGGAGCGTTATATGTGACTTCACCGATCCCCCCCCTTCCCGGGTTCGCTCCAGCAAAGAGGGGACGGCTCAGGCATCTCCAACCGTCCGGGTTTGTATGAAACGGTGGGATCGCCGCCTTTGAATGCATCGGCGGGGTGCAATTCCCGAAACCGGCACGTTGAGTGTTATGGAGTGGATTCTTTTACAGATAGACCCGGTGCTCATCCATCCATACCGGTGGTTCGACAGCCCGACCTTAAGCTGGTGGCTCGGGACATTCATTGTTTCCCTGTGGGCCGCAGTAATCGGGGAAGTGACGCTGGCGTTTGTCAACCGGGTGAACAGAAAGTTCGTGAACGAACGTATGGATGAGACCGCCATGTACCAAGACCGCTCGATCAACGCCCTCAAGAGCGGCGACAAAAAGGCATACAAGCAGATCAACAAGCTGGCGAACGAGGCGTTCGGCAAATCCTTTTTTCTTATGATCGCGATGGGCATGGCGTCGCTGTGGCCGGCGTTTTTTGCCGCCGCCTGGCTTCAAAAACGCTTCGGCGATATCCGCTTTCCCTTTCCCATTATGGCGGAAGGCCTCAGCTTTGTGCCCTATTTCATCATTTGCTACATACTGGCCCGCATAATCGTCGGAAAGTCAAAAAAACACATCCAGGCAGTTAGAAAAGCGCTTACAAATAGACAGGGTCCGGCGTAATTACATATGCAGAGGGCCTTCTTTTTGGGTTAACGCTACGAATTCATCCCGCCTAGAAATTTTTCCAGTTGTTTTTCATAATAGTGTGTGTCTCCCTTTTCAAGGGCGATTGCCTCTTTAATCACCGCCACGGCCTCCGCGTTGAAGCCCTCTGCGTAATAGGCTTCCGCCAGGGTATCCAGATATATGGGAGATCTTTCCAGGGAGACCGCCTTCTTGGCAAGATCAAGGGCCCGCGGTTCATCCCGGAGCCGTTCCTCAGGGGCTGTGACCAAAAGCCATGCGAGGTTGTTCAAAGAAACCGCGCGATTCGGATCTATCTCAAGGACTTTGTTGTAAGCCGCCATGGCTTCCTCGTACTTACCAAGTTCCTGGTAAACCACGGCGAGATTTTCATAAAGCGCCATATTGTTTGGTTCTTTCAGAACCTGCCTGCCAAGCTCCTTTTTGAGAAGAGAATAGGCCAGCTGTTGCTTCATGGGGCTGAAATTGAGGACGTATCCCAGACCGACCAAACAAATCAAATAGACCGAGAATGAACGTACGATGAATCGATTATGCCGCCTCACCAGACCCGGATCTTTCACCGTTCGCCACAGATATTCCACCCGCTCCCGAATGCTGAAATGGTGCCAACTGGGAAGATCCCGGATTTTTCCGCTCAGAACGCCGATCTTCTCAAGTGAAGTGATGATCGGTGCTGGAGTTCCCAGGGTCACCGCCGAATAAAGATCTGCCTGTCGCTCGAAATTGCGCATGAAAAAACCCATCACATAGCGAAAATAAACGAGAAGCGCAAACACCATTGGGATGGACAGCAGGAAATAAAAAAGGTTCGTACCCGTTTTACTTCCCTCGGAGATCATCTCCATGAGACGAGGGCTTGCATAGGTAAGGTAGAAAAACAAATCAAAGAGCCCAAAGGAAAGCACAACGAAACCTACAAAAAAAAGCATATAAAAAAGCAGGTGATAATATTTGGCATGTCCCATTTCATGGGCGAGCACGCCCTTCAGTTCCTCGAGTGACAGGGCCTCCAAAAGAGATCGGGTAATAAGAATATATCTGAATCCGGGAAGAATACCCATAATGCCCGCTGTCAACATCCGTCCGTCAAAAATCGGCCACTTCAACAGGGCTCGATATCTAAACCCTTTCTCTTTCAGAAAATCCTCCAGCAACCTTCCCTTTTCAGATCCTTTCAGCGGTTTGCAGCCCCACAGGTACTGGATGACGACGGGCACAAAGATCATCAGGATTGTGAGAACACATGCAAAGAAAACAATTTGACCTTGGACGCTATCCAGAAAGCCCTTTGGTCCGGCCCAAGGGCTCAAGTCAATAAGGTCATAGATAAACGAGAAAACCAGCCACGGGAAAAGAATCGGAACGTTCAATCGGATGTTGGATCGGACATAGGCACGTCTTGTGATATCCTGCTGAAATATGACTCGATAGCTCGGATAGGCAAAATACCAAATAGTACTCAGATAAAAGAAGAACAATGATAGCGCCAGGATGCCTTGCAGTACGGAGACGTGTTGAAATCCCGGGATCGTCAATATCCAGTATTTTAACTCAAATAGAAACGTGACGAGGCCGAATAATATGACGGCTGAAATGGAAAGCCTGGTAATCAGTCTGTGGTAACGACCGGCTGCACGGCCGTCATCTCTTGTCCCCGGCTCCGTTTGTTTCAGAAGATGTTTGAAGCGCCAACGGCAGTACCCCATAAAAACAAACCACGAACCGATAAGCCCGGCCATGCAAAAAAGCGGCCCTGTCTCGGCCGCATTTCCGGAGGACGGGATATTGAATATGAGAAGGACGAAAATGAAATAGATGATGTTGTTGAACATAACGACCTGTTTTTCGAGGTCCGTTGCAACCCATAGATACCAAAATAACGCAGATATCGGCAGGGCAAATGCCGCGCGAACTCAACGAATCGACTCGCTCAGGAATTGGTTTCGGGCAAGAATTCCAGGTTCCCGTCTCCGGGGGCGATTGAGGGATCGCCCTGCAATGCGATCTCCACCCCATACCGGCTCTCCAATCGCGCCAATTCCTTTCTTTTCTTGTTCTGAAGGTAAGTTGCCACTTCCGAGGACAAAGACCCTTTGACTCCCGTAACCCCTTCTCTGGATATGCCCATCCAAATCCGCCTCAAAAAAGAGACCGAAGCGGATTCCACAGATTGGACAAGACCGCGACCGTGACAGTAATGGCAAGTCTGATAACTCCGAGATTCTATGGAGGGCCGTAAGCGCTGTCGCGAAAGTTCCATGATACCGAACTTTGATATATGGGCGATGTCAATCTTGGCTCTGTCTATCCTGGTTTCCTCACGGAACAACTTCTCCACCTCTCGGATGTGTTTTCGATCTTTCATATCAATAAAATCAATGACCACAAGCCCGCCCATGTCTCTTAAACGAAGCTGACGAGCAATTTCCGCTGCCGCATCAAGGTTGGTTCGGTAGGCCGTGCTCTCCACGTCCTTTCCCGCCTTGCCTCCACCGGAATTCACGTCGATGGAGATCAACGCCTCCGTAGGATCTATGACGATAGAGCCTCCGGACTTAAGCGGGACGACGTTTGCGTAGATTGCTTCGAGCTGTTGTTCCACCTCGAATTGAGAAAAAATGGGTCGTTTATCCCTGTAGAATTTAACCCTTCTCTGGTGCATGGGCGAAATGACTCTCATGTAGGCCTTAACCTTGCCGAAGGTTTCCTTGTCGTCCACGGCGACTTCCGTGACTTCACCGGTGAAATAATCCCGCAACGTGCGAAGGCAGATATCCTGCTCTTTGTGTATCAGGGTGAGGGGAGGGGCGTTTTTCACCCGTTTTCTGATGTCTTTCCACATCCTCAGAAGCCTGCCGAGATCCCGGGATAGCTCCTTTTTATTCTGTTTCAATGCCGCTGTCCTGACAATATATCCGACGCCCTCGGGAAGCTTAAACTGATTCATGATCGACTTGAGTCGCAGTCTCTCTTTCTCATCCTCAATCTTTTTTGAGACCCCTCCGGTAGGCCTGCCGGGCGTCAACACCAGATACCGGCTTGCAAAAGACAAATAGGTGCTTAGTTGGGGTCCTTTCCGGCCCGGCATCTCTTTTGTCACTTGAACGAGAAGTTCTTGACCCCTTTTCGCTATTTTTCCTATGGGAGGGATCGGTCCGTCTTCTGCAGGTCCGCTTTTATCGACGTAGTATTCAGGATGAATGTCGCTCGCTTGCAAAAAACCGTTTTTTTCGCCTCCAAAATTTACAAAGCAGGCCTGTAAGCTTGATTGAACCCGCTCCACAACCCCTTTGTAGATATTTCCTGTCTTTTCCTCTGTAGTGGATGTCCCGATGTGAAACCCATCCAATAGACCATCTTTTATGATGGCCACCCTATATTCCTCGGCCTCAACGGCATTGATTAACATTTTTGTTGTCATAAAATAATCTTACTCTCCTCTTTTCATTTTTCACATAAAATATCGCTTAAAAGAATTGAATTGCAGCGTGAGGGATAACCTCAATGTAAGCGGTAAGGGGCAAGAAGTTCTTCACTCCCGGGGAAACCCCGTCCGGAAGGGTAAATTGATACGCCTGGCATAAACGGAAAAAAATGTCTCCGGAAAAAAATTCAGGTGTGTTTTTTTCTACCATGGCGATTGAAGTGTTGTTGCGCCTGGTACATGAAAGTCCTTATGGCCGACTCTCTTCCCGGCTGGAAGCCCGAGTCATAGGGCGTATCCAGATAGGGAACCCCGACGTTGTCCATGAGCGGTTTCACGATCGCTGAAGCGACGGTGCTCGGCATACACGTGAAGGGGTACACATTTACAACACCGTTGTATCCTTCCCGCGCGTATTCCAAAATCCCCGGAATGCTTAGACAGGCTTCCGTGCCGGCATCAAAGCTGTACAGATCGTTCTCTTTAAGTGTGTCTTCCAGGTGTGCCACTTTGTGGTCCTCGGCCAGGTCAATCTTTGATCTCACCCGGTTGTAAACCTGCTTTTGCCTGAGCTGCTGATAGAAAAGCTCTCCACCATATCCGATGATTTTCCTCAAATGCTCCCGCAGTCCTCCCAAACGGAATTGCTTCAAATTCAACCTTAATTCGACTCTTGCATCCCTCAACCTGTCATAGGTGGTGTAATTCATCCATTCGGCAATAGACGCGTTCACCACCTCAGCACCGTATTTTTCCAAGGTCCTGATCAGGTCTTGATTCGCCTGAACGTGGGTCCTCAAATAGATCTCTCCAACGATCCCAATCAGGGGTTTGGGAGAGACGGCGGGATCGATGATTGCTTTTCCCGCTTCAACAATCCGGTCCAGCTGAACAAGAATCCCCTCAAAGTTCTTATCGGGTGCACATTTTTCAAAGGTTTCCTCCATGCGTTTCATGGAGTTTTCCATGAAATCATCGGTCTGCCCGGCCTCCCTTTCGTAAGGTCGCACTCTCCAGAGCAATCGATCGAGAACATCCGCAACGATGACCGAGAAGAAGGCGGATCTTCTTAAGTCGGAAACCTGTTCCTCCTCTATGATACCCGCCAGAGAATACCCGTCCTTTGTAGTGAGGGCGCCGATCTTCACTCGATCCAGTTCAGGAAAAGAATCCAGTACGATTCGTTGATACTTGTTGTACATACCGAAACGGCAGGGTCCGTCCGACTCGGGCATGAAGTAGACGTAATCCTCCGGATTAAAGTCATCCCCCAACCGAGCCTTTTCCTCTTTCATGAAATACAGAATGTCTCCCATGGTTATCTGGCAAGGGTAGCATTCTTTTCCGGACGTATATTCTTTACCCATATCAAGACCCTTATACGTCTCCATGACCCTTGCGTGAATTCCAAAACCCCTGAATGTGGCGGCGAGAAGGTGGCCGCCGATCCGGTTCATCTCGGGAATCAAGAATGTCTTATCCCTTAAATTGAACCGACCCACTTTCCCGGTGAGGGATTTAAAACTGATGACCTTCTTTGGCTCCATTTTAGGTGAGTTATACGTCCCACCCCTATCTCGAGTGATCGACTTTGTTTCCATCTTCTTATGCCGGCATTCCAAAAAAGTTTCTCTGCGCTCTCATTGAACACATTATCATGCGAAAACCGTTGAAAACAGAAGCGCAGCAACGTTCAGGAAGCGGCCGCATTAATTCGCCAGTTTCACTTTCGATCTCAGTTCCCTGTTCAGTTTTTGCATCGTGTTTTCAAGGACATTCCGGTACGCCTCGAGCCGGGTCATCGCGCCGGCTACCGCACTGTGCTCGTCCAGTTCCAGGATCAGATAGGGCTTTTGCCCCATGATATGCTTATAAAAATGCTCGATAAAGGAGTCGGCGCCACAACCAAAATTAGTTAAATGGAGCCCGAAATAATTCTGATAGCCCGTCACATATTTTGCGGTTCGCAATATTTGTGCACCGAGGCCCCAATACATGGAAGGAAAATCCGAAAGGTCCACAGAGGATACGTCAATAAAATCCATGGGAAGGGCCGTCACCCCGATCTTTGCCAGGTTCTGACCGAGGCGCAAATTCAGTCTGTCGTCATAAAGGTTGTAGGGGCGCCCTGTCACCACCACGACGGGCGCATCGGGGCTCTGGTTCTCAAGAATTTCCGTCCCCTTGCGGTGGAGTTCCCGTTCGAACCGGAGTTGTTTTTCCAACGCATAACGAAGTGCCTTCTTAATTTGCACTTTACCGACATGCAACTTTGATCCAATTTGCTCTGATAGCTCCAGGGCGAGGGTATCCGGGTCGAACTTCAGATGAACCACCGGAGATAAAACGTTCTCCGGGTCTATATCAAGCGCCGCGCGGGCCATGTAGGAATTACTTTGGATCATGGGGCAGTAAAACCCTTTTTCCGACTGCTCGGGTGTGGGCATGGTAATCATGCTCGGAATAAAAAGATACCGGGTCTTTCCAATCAGCTCTTTTATGTGGCCATAAGAGACTTTGACGGGATAGCATGTTTCAGCCACGACGGTTTCTATGCCCGTTTTTGATATATGGGGGTTGGTGGGTGGTGTCAGCACAAGCTTGAATCCCAGCTGATCAAAGAAATGCGCCCACAAAACGCCTCCCTGGTGCCCGTAAAGCGCTCTTTGCATGCCGACGGTCGGCCGACCGTCAGCCTCCATCAGGGGAGTTTCCCCCAATTCCTCATAGACGCCCGACATATATTGTTGCCAGATCTCCCGCCTTAATTCGAAAAAATTTTGTTTCTTGGAGCCCTTGAGCTTTATCACATCATACCGACCACACTCTCCACCCCAGACAGCGCGACGCCCGTCAAAGTCATAAATTTTTAGTTTGCACTGATTGTGACAGTGCGGGTCTGCATGGCAAATCTTTTCTTTGTAATGCATCCGGTCGTTTATCGCGCTGTCCAAACCTCTGAAGGTGCCGGCATTCCGGTTCTCCAGCTCCATGGTTTCATGCACACTTATGGCAGCGCCGTAGGCACCCAAGACCTCTCTGTGTCTGGGCACCACAAGACCCCGACCGAGCACATTTTCAAAGGCGGCGACCACACCCTTGTTCAATGAAGGTCCTCCCAAAAACATAACTCTCTCGCCCACTTTTCTTTTTTCAACGACACGATTGAGATAGTTGTGAACGATTGCGTAGCAAAGTCCTGCGATCAGGTCTCTCCGGGAAACTCCCTTCTGGTGATAAGACACAAGATCCGATTCCATAAATACGGTACATCTTTCCGCCAACTTCACGGGCGTCTCTGATGAAAGTGCAATCTCCTGAAACTCGCCGACGATATTGATCCCGTATTTGTTGGCCAGCTCATGAAGAAAGCTTCCCGTGCCCGCTGCGCAGACCTTATTCATGTCAAAGTCAAGCGGATATGTATGTGCAATGGATATATACTTGGAGTCCTGTCCGCCGATCTCAAATATTGTGTCCACCTGCGGGTCTATCTCAATCGCTCCTCTGGCGTGAGCCGTGATTTCATCGATAATCAGGTCGACATTGAGGAAATCTCCCACGACATTTCTTCCAGAACCGGTGGTGGCCGTTCCCGATATCTCCGTATGATTGCCCAATTCATCGCGAATGGTCTTGAGAAGTCGTTGCGTTACCTCGATAGGCTTACCCTGAGTCGGCACATAGCTTTTGTGGATAATCTCGTGGTGCTTATTGATGACAGCGTATTTGGTCGTGGTGGATCCGACATCGATACCGAGGTATAGGGGATGTCTTTTTTGCATCGACGTCACGCGAATTTCATTGGTCTCCGGGAATATGGTTTGTTTCAATAGCAATTTGGGCGCAATCGGCACCGTAACGTCATAAGCAGACCCATGGGCTTTCAGATGCTCCAAATTGAGCTTATCCTTTCTTTGGAGATCACGCGCCTGCAGCGCAACTCCCAGAGCACCGATTGAGGTGTTGTGTGCAGGAACAACCAGCTCCGGAAAATACTCCCTGAAGGCCTTCACCTGAAGTTCGTTTAAGGAAAGACCCCCGACAAATAAGATGGGGGGATCCAACGTACGATTGCCGACAATCGTACTGATGTAGTTTCTCGCGTTTCCCACGTGCAGTCCGTGAATAATGTCCTCCAGCCTTTCTCCCTTATTCTGGAGATGAATCATATCGGACTTGGTAAAGACGGTGCAGCGGCATGCCACATTGGCGGGTTTCCGGCTTGTCAACCCCAACTCGATGAAGTCGGTTAATATTTTGTCAATCTGGGCTTGCGATGCATCGGTTTCTCCCCCGTATATCGCGGTGGCTAATCGTTGGGCCTGCTGGTCGATAAACGATCCGGTTCCGGAGGCGCACGGTCCGTTGGTATTGAAGTATTCCAGTTCCCAATCGCCGCGAGAATGTTTAATCTGCATGAGCGCGGTATCCTGTCCACCCATACTGATGATTGCCCTTACGTCCGGGTGAATGTGAATCGCCCCCAGGACTTGGCTGATGATTTCGAACTCATAATATGTCCCCAACTTTTCACTGAGCTTCTTACCGTGGTTTCCCGTGAATGAAACCGCGCGGATTCCGTCTTTCCCAAATTGACTGTAAAGCGTCTCAAGAAGCGCCAGTGTGCGACCTTCCACCTTACCAAGATGGCGCTGATACGGGGACTCAAAGACGATTTCCTTCTTTTCGCTGATTACAACACAATTCAGGCTGACAGCTCCGGCGTCGATGCCGACATAGAGTCCATCGGAATTCTCCACAACGCTTTCTCCCTAACCTATTCGTTCCTGATTACTCAGACAAAAGACGGTGCCCCGGGAGGGAACCCTCTGTTCCTCGGTCTTCCCGAACCGGAATTTCGGCGATGATCTCCGCTCTCATCCCAAAATGTACCTTTATCTCTTCTCACCTTTTTGTGTCAAGGGGTATGGCTTGGCGACTCCCTGTAAAATCAGGGCTCTCGACCATAAAAACGCTCAGTGGGCCTCACCCCAGTTTTTGCCTTCATTTATGTCCACCTTGAGGGGCACCCGCAAAGGATAAACCCCTTCCATCTCTTCCTTTATGAGGGAGATCACAGCCGTGCGTTCTTTCTCCGGAACTTCAAAAACAAGCTCATCATGCACTTGAAGGATCATTTGGGTCTCAAACCGCTCTCGTTTTAGCCGCTGCTGGATATTGATCATCGCCTTTTTAATCAGATCCGCGGCTGTCCCCTGGATGGGCGTGTTAATGGCCATCCGCTCCGCCTCGCCCCGTATCACTCGATTGGTGTGATGAATATCCGGGAGATATCTTCTCCGATTGAACAAGGTGGTAACATAACCTTCCTGTCGCGCCATCTCAATCATAGCGTTTCGATATCTTGTCACACCCTGATACCTATCATAATATCTACCGATATAGTCTTTCGCTGTTTTCAGTTCGATCCCCAACTCTTCCTTCAGGCGCTGCGCGCCCATCCCATAAATGATTCCGAAGTTGATTGCCTTCGCAATTCTTCTCATCTCAGAGGGTACGCCCTCCTTCCCGACGCCTAAAATCTCAGAAGCAGTGCGGGTGTGGATATCTTCATCGCGCTTGAAGGCCTCTAAGAATGCCGCATCTCCGGAGTAATGGGCGAAAACTCTGAGTTCCACCTGGCTGTAGTCGGCCGACACAAGGCAATGCCCGGCTTCGGCCACAAACCCCCTGCGGATCTCCCGACCCTCCTCTCCCCGGATCGGTATGTTCTGAAGATTGGGGTTGCTGCTGCTCAGTCGGCCCGTTGCCGCCACCGTCTGGTTATATGACGTATGCACCCTCCCCGTGGATGGATTCACCATTTTAATCAAGGCATCGAGGTACGTGGACTTAAGCTTCGAAAGTGACCTGTATCGCAGCACCAGTTGAGGTAGTTTGTGTGGAAGGGCGGAGAGTTTTTCCAGGACTTTAACGTCTGTAGAATATTTCTTGGTTTTGGTGGTTTTCCTCTGAACGGGGAGTTGTAGCTTCTCGAAGAGAATATAGCCCAGCTGTTGCGGAGAATTCAGATTAAACGCCATCCCCGCCTCGGTGAAGATATCTGATTCAATTCTTTTCATCTGATCTGCAATCCGAAAAGACATCCGCTTCAGAAAAGCAGTGTCGATTCGGATCCCCGCCATCTCCATATCCATCAGGACCGGCAGGAGTTTCATCTCTAAATCATAAAAAAGTGCTTCGTTTTGCTCTGTTTTCAGCTTGCGATCTAGAATCTGCCATAACCTCAGGGTGATATCAGCGTCTTCACATGAATACGCCGTTGCTCGCTCCACATCGACTTCTGAGAAATTACACTCATTCTTGCCCTTCCCGACCACATCATGATAACTGATCATCTTATGATTCAAATAGTGCTGAGAGAGGGAGTCCAAGTTGTGTTGTCTCAAACCCGGGTTGATGACATAGGATGCAATCATCGTATCAAAATGGATTCCCTTCAGCGTGATGCCGTGTCGCAGCAGTATTTCCGCGTCATACTTGAGGTTCTGTCCGACCTTTCGGATCCGCTCATTCTCCAAGACCTCCTTGAGTGCCTCGCGCGCATCTTCCCAGCCGATCTGCTCAGGAACACCCTCGTAGTGATGAGCAATCGGCAAATAATACGCTTTTCCCGGTGTGCAGCAGAAGGAAATACCCACAAGCTCCGCCTGGAGCGGATCCTGGCTTGTGGTTTCCGTGTCCACAGAAACCAAGCCTGCCTCGCTTATCTCCGTGACCATCATCCCGATGGTTTCCTTTGAGAGACACACGATGTACTCGGAGTCGTTTTCATGCCTTGAGGTGAATTGTGTCCACAGATCCCGAAACTCTAAATCTCTAAAGATCTCGGAAAGCTCCTTACGGGAAGGCGTCCCAATCCTCAGCGCCTCGACTTCCGTTTCAATGGGCACAAAACGATCAATTGTAACCAGTTTCCTGCTCAACAGGGCGGCGTCGCGGGACTTAAGAAGGTTTTCCCTGAGCGCTTTTTTCTTTATGCCGGCTGCCTGATCAAATACCTTCTCAAGGGATCCGAACTCCTTGATGAGATTAACCGCTGTTTTTTCTCCGACGCCGGGAACACCCGGGATGTTGTCCGATGTGTCACCGGAAAGCGACATCACATCGATAAACCTCTCAGGCTCAAATTCGTAGGCGGATTTCAGTGTTGCATAGTCGGTCACCGAGTCTTTCATGGTGTCCCACATGGAGGTATTGGGGGTAATCACCTGCCTGAAATCCTTGTCACCGGACACCACAACAACTTTGAATCCTTTCTTTTCGAATGCTCCGGCCAGTGTGCCGATAATGTCATCAGCCTCGTATCCCTCCTTTTCCATCACACGGATACCCAGCTTCTTTAGGATCTCCTTGGTGATGGGGATTTGTTCCGCCATATCGTCCGGCATCGGCGGTCGATTCGCCTTGTAGGCTTCATAGATCTCATGTCTGAACGTAGGCCCTTTGGCGTCTAAAACGACGGCCAGATATGCGGGGGTTGCGTCGGCGAGCAGTTTTAAGATCATTTTGGTGAAGCCGAAAATGACATTGGTGGGAAATCCTTTAGAATTGCTCAGGTTCCGTATGGCGTGGTAAGCTCGATGGACATAGGAACTGCCGTCTACAAGGTAAACGATTTCTTTTTCGTTTGGGGTCACGATTTTATCCTTCAAATGATCAGTTCATGCATTCCTAAGGTTCCACCTTTCCCCGCCGAAGAAAATCGCTCAAGTCCTCTCTCGCGATACGATAGCTCCGATTGGGAAATGCCGACCCTCCGACACCGTGATAGGCACAAAGATATGAAAACGGAAATTCAAGAACGTGCGAAGGAAAAACGGGGATCAACGGGAAGTGGTCTTCACTCATACGGTTCTCTCAGTCCAAGGATTGATGCACTTGCAGAAAACCGGGAATCAGCATGCTACTTGGCATATTCCACAGCTCGGGTTTCCCGAATCACCGTGACCTTGATTTGACCCGGGTAACTGAGCTCGGTTTCTATTTTTTTTGCAATATCCTTACACATTGTAAAGGCATGGTCATCATCGATGATCTTTCCTTCTACCATGATTCGCAGTTCACGTCCCGCCTGAATGGCATAAGACTTGTTGACCCCGTTGAATGACAGCGCGATTTTCTCCAGACCTTCCAACCTTTTTACGTAGGACTCGAGCATTTCCTGACGTGCTCCCGGTCTCGCCCCGGACAAGGTATCGGCTGCTTGCACCAGAACGGCCAAAACCGACTCCGGCTGTACATCCTCATGATGCGCCGCAATGGCATGAACCACCTGATTTGATTCTCCATGTTTTCTCGCCAATTCCGCACCGATGATCGCATGAGGGCCCTCCACCTCGTGGTCTACGGCTTTTCCGATGTCATGGAGAAGTCCGGCTCTCTTTGCCTGCTTTGCATTTAAACCGAGTTCGGCAGCCATAATCCCACAAAGAAAGCTGACCTCCTCGGAGTGCTGAAGCACGTTTTGGGCGTAACTTGACCGGTATTTTAATCGGCCGATGAGCTTAACGAGCTCCGGATTTATCCCATGAACCCCCACGTCGAATGTCGCCTGCTCCCCTGCCTCCTTGATCGCGGCATCCACTTCTTTACCCACTTTCGTTACGATTTCCTCAATCCTCGCCGGGTGAATTCTGCCGTCATCTATCAGTCTTTCCAGGGAAATCTTGGCGACCTCTCGTCTTACGGGATTAAAGCCGGATAAGATTACAGCCTCCGGGGTATCATCAATGATGAGATCGATTCCGGTGGCCGCTTCAATTGCGCGGATGTTTCGACCCTCCCTGCCGATGATTCTCCCTTTCATTTCTTCATTCGGCAGATTAACCACTGAAACGGTCTTTTCCGCTACATAATCTCCGGCATACCTTTTTGTGGCGAGGGCAAGGATTTTCTGGGCTTTTCGGTCCGCTTCCTCTTTTGCCTCATTTTCAACCCTTCGCAGCATTTTTGCAGCATCGTGTTTCGCCTCCGACTCCATTGAGGCAATGAGATGATTTTTTGCCTCCTCACTGGACATGCCTGCCAGTTTCTCCAACTGCTTACGCTGTTCCGCTAACAGCTGCGCATAATCCCCCTCTTTTCGCCGCAACTCTTTGTCGAGGTGATCAATCGCCTTTTCTCTTTCAGCAATACGTTCTTCTCTCTTTTCAAGCTGCTCGCCTTTTCTGTCCAGGCTCTCCTCTTTGTGAAATAGCCGCTTTTCCTGGATCAAGAGCTGTTCTTTGTTTGCTCTGGTCTCCTTCTCAAGCTCAAGCTTCATTTGATAGAGGCCATCTTTCGCCTGCAACGCAGCCTCTTTTTTTATTGTTTTGGCCTCTTTTTGGGCTTCGGCAAGAATTTTCTTGGAAAAATTTTCGATGGAATCCACTCTGCTCTCCACAATTCTCTTGCGGAAAAAAATCCCGACCAGAATTCCGGATATAATACTGAATAGGATGCCCCCAATTATATGAATAAAGGTCAAATTCATTTCAATGTACCTCTCCTAACACGCCAATTATGACTATCTGGTCTTACGTCGCCGCACGTTTGAAAACCGACGCCCGGTCCCTCAGAACCTATACGGATAGTCTGGGCTCCGGAGACTGCCTCAAACCTTGTTCGGAGGTCCGCCGGATCGGCAAAAAGAGCGATTTCCAACCTGTAACGAACCCATCAATCACGAAATAGCTTACACGGAGAATCACAGCACTGAGCACTTGCACGCGCTCGGCCGCATGAAACACAGTTCGAGCGGATTCAAAGGAGGGCTAATGAACCTAAGCGAGGAAACAGGAGGGATTGATCGGCCCCGGAAGGGGCGGCTAAAAGCTACCTTGATCTCGAATTTTGTAAGTACTTGATCTCACCATTCACTGTTTGGATATCTTTCCTGACTTAAATATACATATGAATATATCGTTCACTTAAAGTGATATTAGCCCATGCAATCTTTAACCTTTTTCTATCTATATAAAGTATCCGCTCGGTGGTTCACCGCACCCACGGTTTTCTTGTTTTACCATGGGAATTGGAGGATACGCATAAACACACGCCACCCTTTGACGACCTCGCGCAGGGAGCACAACGCGCTTCAAAAACTTATGATACATTTGTAAACCGCGCTTGAGACTCTCGTGGACCGTTCCTCAGTCGAGTTTTTCCAGGAAATGTGTCACGCAAAAAATTGGAGGATCGTTCTACCTGACGATGGATTCAATTTGATGATTCAGCGCCCGAGCGCGTCTCTCGATGTTCTTTGCGAGATCGTCCCGTTCTTTCAAGATTTGGAAGTAGTCGCTGGCAATGTTAAACGCAGCCAAAATTGCAGCCTTTGCTTCTGAGAGGCCCTCCGCGTTGCTGCTAATCTCTCTCAGTTTCTCATCTAAGAATTGGGCGATATCCTGGACCCGTTCCTCCTCCTCATCGCTCCTTATGAGATACTCACGATCCAGGAGTTTAATTCTGATGGGCTTATCCAAACCTTGTCCTTCAAAAACTAAACGGCGATTTGATCCATTTTCTCCAACAGGGCCACGATCCTTTGTTTCGCCCGATCCCTGCCCGATCGCAGGTTATCGACTTGTTCTCCCAGATCGGCCATTTTTTCCGACTGAATTTGAATTTTCTCTGCAAGAGATTCTTTCTCTCTCTTCAGTGCCGATATCAATTCAATAAGCTTATCTATCTTTTCCTCTAGAATTTCAAATTGATCAATTTCTCCACCTGTGTCCATAATTCTCCCATCCTATTATAATGTCAAAATGAATGATATCCATTATGTTCTGAAAGGTCAACAAAAAAGGCAAGGGTTCTGGCCACTTGCCTTTTTAAAATTACCACCGCAGTGAGAACTCACTGTTTGCGCTATTTTGCCTTTTCCGAAACCTTGACACGAGCGATGGCTCTTCTAAGGGCCAAGTCCGCCCTTAAGAAATCAACATCTTCT
>Ga0207796_1000516_pt1 | contig 15460 bp, 12 predicted proteins | sample Pon1CUnioCityCA_6_FD_187274 | JGI IMG/M metagenome (GOLD analysis project Ga0207796, IMG submission 187274) | Marine sediment microbial community from Union City, CA, USA - Pond 1C Sediment 1 (SPAdes) | ecosystem: Environmental > Aquatic > Marine > Intertidal zone > Salt pond sediment ...
CGGGGGGAGCGTCAGGATGAACGGTGTGCTTTGGGACAGCGAGACGATCACCCGGGTCTCGCTGTCACCTGTGGATACAGCATTCGATATGCGGAACGACGTAGAAGGTGATCCGGCCTTCGCTCCCGACGGCTACCACCTGTTGCCTGAGTCAGATGCCATCAACGCAGGGATCGAGTCTGGCGTCGACGTTGACATCGACGGTGAGCCTCGTCCCCGTCATGGCGCGTATGACCTGGGGGCCGACGAGCAGGGGCCGTTGCTCTTCGCTCAATTCAAGCACTCAGCCCCTCACTGGCTTGGGGATCACACTGTCTTCACCAACACCAGCATCTTCAGCGATCCCGTGTCCTACCACTGGGACTTCGGTGATGGCGCCTCCAGCACCGCTGTTAGTCCCACGCACATGTACACGGCCACCGGCGACTACACTGTAGTCCTCACCGCCACCAGCGGCGAGTTGCAGGATGTGGCCCGCGCAAGGGTGGTCGTTTACAGAGTCTCGTTCATCTCGTCCAGCCCCGACTGCTTGGGGGAGATGACCGTCTTCACCAACACCAGCGTCATCGGCGCTCCCGTCTCGTACCGTTGGGACTTCGGCGATGGCGGCACCAGCACGGCTGTCCACCCCACGCGTACGTACACAGTCCCGGGCGAGTATAGTGTCATCCTCACGGCTACCGTCGGAGACCTACGAGACGCGGTCTCCCACCTGGTGGTCATCCACACGACCTCATTCACGTCGTCCAGCCCCAACTGGCTGGGGGAGATGACCGTCTTCACCAACACTAGCGTCATCAGTGGTCCCGTCTCGTACCGCTGGGACTTCGGCGATGGTGGGACCAGCATGGCTGTCCATCCCACACGTACGTACACGGCCGCCGGCGAGTATAGCGCCGTCCTTACGGCCACCGTCGGAGACCTACAGTACGTTGTCTCCCGCCCTGTAGTCATCTACGGTGCTTCATTCACCTCTTCCAGCCCCGATTGGCTAGGTCACACCACGGAGTTCACCAACACCAGCACGGATGGCGGCGCAGCGGCTTACCGCTGGTCCTTCGGCGACGGCATGACCAGCACTCAGGAACACCCCATGCACACGTATGGCAGTCCCTCTCTCTACCCAGTGTCGCTCACGGTGACGAACGACGCCGGCTTCGGCGTGGCGACGGGCACTGTGGCGCTTCACGGTCCGACGGAGGTAGACTTCTTTGCCTCGCCCAGGGAGGGGATTAGTCCCTTATCGGTGAGGTTCACCCCCGTCGTCAGCACCACGCCGCCTGGCGATCCGAGCCTACGTTACCTATGGCATTTCGCCGTCGGCGATGAGGTCGATGGGACCAGCACGTTGCCCGCCCCGGTGCATACCTATGTGTCCACGGGGGTCTACACCGTTAGTCTCCGGGTGACCAACACCTTGACCAGTGCTGTGGCGATCAAGCCGTTGTATATCACGGTCCGCGACACGATGAGCATCTACCTGCCCGTAGTGGCCCGCGACAGCTAAGTTCACTGTTCGAAGGCGGCAGGCTTCCCCCACCCTGATGGGCTTAGGAAATGGCCATCGGCCATTTCACTAGTTCATCTTGTCATCTTTCACCTCCCGCGGTATACTCGACCCACGATGCATCTCAAACACCTTGAACTCCAAGGCTACAAGTCCTTCGCCAATAAGACCGAGTTCGAATTCCCGACGGGCATCACGGTTATCGTTGGTCCTAATGGGACCGGCAAGAGCAATATCGCCGATGCCATCCGTTGGGCCCTCGGTGAGCGGAGCATGAGCACGCTGCGTGCCAAGTCGACCGCCGATATGATCTTTGTTGGCGGGGACAAGCGTGCACGGTCTGGCATGGCCGAGGTGGCTCTAACCTTCGACAACGCTGACGGCGGCCTGCCCATTGAGTATGGGGAGGTCACCATTGCGCGTCGCGCCTATCGTTCAGGTGAGAACGAGTACCTCCTTAACGGCTCGCAGGTGCTCCTGCGCGACATTGAGGAGTTGCTGGCCGAGAGCAGCCTCAGTGAGCGGACCTACACCGTCATCGGCCAGGGCGTTGTCGACGCGGCGCTTTCGCTCCGTGCTCAGGAACGGCGTGCTCTTTTTGAGGAGGCTGCGGGCATCGCCCTCTACCGCGATCGCCGTGAGAGAACGGTTGAACGCCTCGACGAGACAGAGCGTAACCTTCAGCGTGTGCAGGACATCGTCAGCGAGATCGTCCCGCGTCTGGAGCGGCTCAAACGGGATGCGCAGCAAGTGGAACAGCATCGCCGTCTTGGTGCACATCTGGAGCGGTTGCAGCGGACCTGGTACGGTCATCGATGGGGACGGCAACAGATAGCGCTGGCCCGGGCGCTGGAGCGCGCCGCGACCTTGGAGGAGAAACTGGCGCAACGAAAGGTCGAGGCTGCGGAGATTAGTCAGCGACTATCTGCAGTGCGCGAACGGGAGGGGGAGCTGCGCGGTCAGCTGCGGGATTGGTACCGTCGGAGCGGCGATTTGCACGAGGAGGCCGATGAAGCGCAGCGCGAGCTGGCAGTCGCGGAGGAGCGGGAGCGCCTGCTGAAGACGCGACGTAAGGAGCTGCTGGAGGAGATCGAGCCTCTGCGTACTCAGCGCGAGGAACAGACCGCGCGGGTCGCCCAGCTCCAGCACCGGGTCGAGGAGGGTGAGCGGGGGCTGGCCGAACGTCGCCAGGAACTCGTCGCGGTGGAGCGGGAGGCGGCGGACAGGACGCAGGCCGCCGACGAGCGCCAGCGAGAGCTTTCCCAGGTGGAGGAAGAGCTCCGTAACCAGCGAGCGCGGCTGGAGCGCTCAAATCATGGGCTCCGCGAGGTGCGCGAGGAGATATCGCGCATGACCAGCGAGCGTGCAGTGGCCGAGGAACGGCTGCGACAGCTCGAGAGCCGCCGCGAGGAGGCGGTGGCTGGATTGGTGCCGCTTCGTCGGGAGGAGGAGGAGCAGACAGAACGGGTGGTGCGAAGCCGCGCGCGCCTGAGGGAACTAGAGCAGGCCTTTGCTGATCGACAAGCAGAGCTTGAGGAGTTGAAGGAGGCCTGGGAGGCCTTTCGCGGGCGAGCCCAGGAGCCGAGCGAGGAGAGGCTGCACACGGCGCAGCGGCTGCGGGAGGGCCGCGCTGAGGTCGAGCGGCTTGATGAGGCACGGCGCGCAGCGAGGCAAGGGGAAGCTGAGCTATCTGGCGAGTTACGGGCGCTGGAGCGCAGCCACGCTACTGGCGCCGCCTATGACACGGGCGTTCAAGCGCTGCTGCAAGCTGACCTAGAGGGTGTGCTGGGCACGGTCGCTGAGCTGATCCAGGTCTCACCGGTCTGGGAGCAAGCTATCGAGGCCGCCTTGGGCAGCAACGGCCCGGGCAGCGCTCTCCAGGCCATTGTCGTGAAACGAGAATCGGTCGTGGAACAGGCGCGTCGTGTGCTCCGGAAGCAGAGGGGAAGGGCGATGGTGCTCTCCTTGGACAGGCTGCGGGCGCCGGTGGCGGCTGGCGACTTGCCTGCCGATGCCTCCTCGGCCGCTGACGTCGTCACGGCAGGTGAGGCCCAGTCCGTGGTCGACGCCCTGCTTGGCCCAGTGGCTCTCTGCGAGAGTCTGGCGGAGGCGCAGGCACTCCAGCCGGACATGCCAGCTGGGAGCTGCTGCGTGACGCGAGATGGCCTTGTGCTTCGCCCCGATGGAGCGGTTGTGATTGGTGAGATAGGGTCCGGAGGTATCCTGACAGACGAACGGGCTCGGCGAGAACTGCCGAAGCGACTGGGGCACGTTCGCCGGCAGCTGGAGGAGCTGGATAGGCTAGGTGAGGAACACAGGAAGCAGGTTGCGGCGCTCGAGAGTCGGCTGGAGACGATCAAGCGCCAAGCAGCGCGGGCTCGCGAGGAGAGGACGCAACAGATGCAACAGAGGCTGGGCGAGGCGCGTACAGCCGTCGCGGTGGCCCAGGAGGCGCTCCGTAGTCAGCGCGCCTCTCTCCAGCACGAGATCTCCGAACGGAAGCGGATCCAGAACCAACGTGAGGCGCTGCGGGCGAAGGCCGCCGAGCTGCAGGAGCAGCATGCAGCACATCTCCAGCAAGCTACGGCGCTTCATCAAGCGCTGAATGTGCCTCAGGCCACCTCTTCGTGTGCGGAAGACGAAGACCAAGCGCCAGCTCCTTCGGATGCAGCTGACGGTTTCCGCCTGCGGCTGCAGAAGGCGCATCAACGGCGCCACGACTTGGAACGGCAGCAGGAGGCGGCGTTGGAGCAGGTTGTGTCGTTGGAAGAGCGGGTGGGCTGCCTGACCCAGCACGCGAATGACGCACGTCGGGAGTTGGCGCGTTTCGAGCGTGAGGCGTTATCGGAGGCTCGCACTGCTGTTGCCGTGCGGGAGCAATCCCTTCGCAGCGAGCAGGAGGCGCTAGAGCGGGAGTTGGCGCTGTTGGAGCGACTGCGCTCGCAGATCGACGCCCGTTGTGAGCGCGCGGCGGAGTTGCAGGCCGACAGAGAGGACTTGATGCAGCGCATCGTCGAGCTTCGACGTCAGGCGTCTGGGCTGGAGACCGAGCTCCACCAGGTGAGGGAGCGCATTCAGCCATCGGAGGATACGCTGGAGCGTCTTCTGGAGGAGCAGACTTCCTTGGAGGGGCGGCGACAGCGCTCTCAGCAGCGAGTGCGCGAGGCGGAGGAGCGACACGGGCGCGCGGAACTCGACGTTGAGCGCCGGCGGGACGACCTGCAGTTGCTGGCCGAGCGCATCGACGAGGACTTGGGATTGGTGGAGCTGGAGCTTGCAGAGAGTGTGACCGCTCAGACGCCCCTACCGATGCGCCCTCTTGTCTCCGAGCTCCCTGTGGTGGAAGCGTTGCCAGAAGGTCTAGAGAGGGAGATGCAGTTCGTCAAGAAGCGTCTGCGACGATTAGGAGCCATCAACCCGAATGCGCCAGATGAGCTGTCTGAGGTGCGAAAGCGGTACGCATTCCTCACAGAACAGGCTGCTGACCTGCAAGCGGCCACAAGGCAGCTGCGGCACAGTGTCTCGGAACTCGATACGCTCATGGAGCACGCGTTCCAGGAGACCTTCGATGCTGTTGCGGAGAGATTCTTGGAGAACTTCGCACATCTCTTCGACGGGGGCGAGGCTCGGCTCACCTTGACTGAGCCTGACCGGCTGCTGACTACCGGCGTCGACATTGTGGCGCGTCCGCCGGCGAAGCGCGCTCAGCGGCTGGCGCTGCTTTCAGGCGGTGAGCGTGCTTTGACTGCAGTGGCACTGCTATTCTCCCTGCTTGACGTCAGCCCCACGCCCTTCTGCGTCTTGGATGAGGTCGACGCTATGCTGGACGAGGCGAACGTGGGGCGGTTCCGGGCCAAGCTGGAGGAGCTGGCGCAGCGCACGCAGTTCATCGTCATCACGCACAACCGCGGCACGGTCGATTCCGCCGATGCGGTCTATGGCGTCTCCATGGGCTCGAACGCTGTGTCGCAGGTGGTCTCCCTGAAGATTGACCAGGTTAAGGCGGCAGCGTGATGGCTGGAACGGCTTGAGGGTCGAGATGCGGCTGGCGGTTCTTGCTGATGTGCACGACAATCTCCCTGCCCTGGAGGCGGTGGTGGAGGACGCGCGGCGGCAGCAAGTGGATGGCTTCGTCGCTGCCGGCGATTATCTGGTCAGAGGCCCTTTTCCGGTGGAAACCTTGCGCTTGTTGCGGTCATTGGGTGCCTGGATGATCCGCGGAAACGCGGAAGGTTACGTCTTTGCCTATGCTGCAGGGCAGGCGCCGGTCCCTTGGTACAATAGCGATCAGTGGGCCGCATTGCGGTGGACCTGTGAGCATATCGATCGTGAGTCGATCGATTTCATCCAGGCACTTCCCGAGCAGCGAATTGTGGCTCTTGATGGCGTCACATCGATACGCGTTGTGCACGGGTCGCTAAGCGATCCCCTGGGTCGCCTAATCCCGGTCGGGGATCCGGAAGCTCTGCCGTGGTTTCGCCGCGCTGGATTCCTCTCCCAAGCTGGCGACTCACCCGAGCTGCAGTCTACCTTCGCCCAAATTGGCGAGTCGGTCCTGGTGTGCGCACACACCCACATCCCCTGGGCCCAGGAGCAGGATGGCTGGCTGGCATGCAACCCCGGAGCAGTGTCCGGGGCGCTCAACGGCGATCCGCGTGCGCAATACGCGCTGCTCAGATGGCAAGATGGCCGTTGGCAGGTTGAGCACCGTGCTGTGCCTTATGATCTGGATCGCGTACGGCGGGCTTTTCGCGAAAGGGGCCTGTTGGCGGAAGGAGGTCCCTTTGCTCGCGCATACTTGCTCTCCATTGAGACCGGCAGGAACGTGGTAGGCCACCTGTTCTCGCACATCGACCAAGTTGCCGCTGAGACAGGCCACGAGGAGTGGGTAATGGTGCCGGAGACGGTTTGGGATCAGGCGGTGTCTACCTTCCGGTGGGACGATTACGCCGATGAGCCGAGGAGTTAAGCAATTGCCTGATGAGACAGACTATGTCGTGGCAGCCGAACCCTACGTGGCTGTCGTCACCACTGGTGGCACCATAGCTATGCGGCACGATGAGGCGGCCGGTGGCGCGGTACCTCAGCTGGGCGCCTCTGATTTCCGCGCTGCGCTGCCACGTGATATCTCCGCACTTTGCACCGAGGAGATCGTCAACCTGCCCAGCTCCCACTTCACGCTGGAGACGCTGGAGCACATCCGGAACCGCGTGGCGGAGCTGACGGAGGATCCCGGGGCGCTCGGCGTGGTGGTCACCCACGGCACCGATACGATGGAGGAGACGGCCTATCTGCTCGATCTCACCGTGCCGGGGGAAAAGCCCCTGGTCCTCACCGGGGCGATGCGCACCGCCTCCGACGTGGGCTACGAAGGGTACGCCAATTTGCTGGCGGCCGTGCGCGTCGCGGCGGCGCCGGCAGCCCGCGGGCTGGGAGCTGTTATCGTCTTCAACGACGAGGTCCACGCCGCGCGCCGCGTCACCAAGATGCACACTCTCAGCCCGGCCACGTTCCAGTCGCCAGGGTGGGGGCCGGTGGGGCGTGTGGAGGGGGACGCCGTCATCATCGATCATCGTCTAGAGCGGGAGAGGGTGCCCTGGCACGGCCTCGAGCCGCAAGTAACGCTCCTCAAGTTGACGGTCGGTGTCGGGCCGGATCTGCTGGAGGAGGCGCTAGAGCGGGGTGCTCGGGGTGTCGTCATCGAGGCCCTGGGTGGGGGCCGCGTCCCTCCCTGGTGGCTGCCTCTCATTGAAGGAGTAAGGCAGCGCGGCGTCCCCGTGGTGATCGCCAGTCGTTGCCCCTCAGGCCGTGTTTGGGATGGTTACGGCTATCGTGGCGCCTATCACTCCTTGGCTGACCTCGGATGTCTCTTCGCCGCGGGCATCAACGGTCAGAAGGCGCGCATCAAGTTGATGGCCGTGCTGGCTGCCGCGGGAACAGCAGCGGACGTCCCAGCGTTGTGGGGACATCCATGACCGGCTGTCATTATGTGAGGCTGGCGTTTCTCATTGAGCGTTGTTCTCTTTGTATGGGTATCCATTTACCTTGGTGTCCATCATGCTCCGGCCGGTTCTGCTACCCGGCGATTCTTGCATCGAATGGGGTGGATCACGGATGCACCCGGAGCAAGAGGTGAATGGTCAAGGGTAACGTCCACTGTTTGTTCACGAGGAGGTAGAGACCTGGATTCACTGGAACTGGCGCGACGGATCGTTGACGTGATCGCCGACAAGCGCGGCGAGGATATTCTGCTGCTGGACATTCGTGATGTGTCGATTCTCGCTGACTATTTTGTCATTGGCAGTGCCGTCAGCAGGCGGCAGACGAAGGCCATTGTGAATGGTATCATCGACGAGGCGAAGACAGACTTCGGCGTCAAGCCTTGGCGGGTTGAGGGCGAGCCCGATTCGGGGTGGGTGCTGATGGACTACGGAGACGTGGTCGTCCACCTGTTCGCCCCGGAGGCGCGGGACTACTACGATCTAGAGGGCTTCTGGGAGGACGCACAGGTGGTTGTGCGCATGCTTTAGGAAGAGTGTCAGCGCTGGTGTGCCGACCACCAGCGGGGCAGCGCTTCGCCGGCTGGCTCACGTAGCACCTGGTGCGCGTGTTTGGAGAGGGGCGTCACTTGCGGGTTGATCTCCACGAGCCCGGCTCCTTTTCTCACGGCGACTAGCGGCAAGGAGGCAGCGGGCTCCACCAAGGCTGAGGTGCCGATCACGAGCATCGTCCCGCAGCGCCCAGCCGCGGCCCAGGCGGCATCCAGTACCTCTCGGGGGAGCGACTCGCCGAACCAGACCACGTCGGGGCGCAGGAGCCCATCGCAAGCAGAGCAGTGAGGCGGGAGATCGGGCAGCGGGACTCGATGATCCTCCTCTATCCTTTCACAGCGCATGCAGCGCAGTCGCCAGACGTTACCATGGAGCTCCAGAACGCGCCCGCTCCCGGCTGCTTGGTGGAGCCCATCGACGTTCTGGGTGACCAATGTGACATCCGGCAGTGCTTGCTCCATCTCTGCCAGGGTCTGGTGCGCGGCATTGGGCTCACATGCCGCGATCAGCTTGCGGCGCCAGGCGTACCATGACCATACTAGGTGAGGATCCCGACGGAAAGCTGCCAGTGTGGCCAATTCCTGCGGGCTGTAGTCGCCCCATAGCCCTTCCTCGCCCCGGAAGGTGGGCACGCCACTCTCGGCCGAGATGCCGGCGCCGGTCAGCACGACGAGGGGTTGTTCGATCAACGCGGCCATAGGTGGCTGGAGCCCTCAAGGTCTCTAGCTAGCCTTGGGGGCTTCGTCGGCAGACTACTCGAAGATCCAGGGATCGGTGTCTCGATCGTAGGACAGGATCTCTTCATCGTCGAAGAAAAGGGGTATCTCGAAGGCTCCGGTGTCGGGCCCGTCGGATCCGTGAACCAGGTTGCGTCCGATCTCCAACCCGAAGTCCGCCCGGATCGTGCCCGGCGCAGCCTCGGCTGGGTTCGTCGCCCCCATCGTGCGGCGGACGATCTCGATGGCGTTGTTTCCCTCCAGCACCATCACCACCACTGGGCTGGAGGTGATGTAAGCGATCAACGGCTCGTAGAACGGCTTGCCCTCGTGAATGGCGTAATGTCGTTGCGCCAGGGCTTCATCGATATGCATGAGTTTCATCGCTGCAATGCGCAGCCCCCGGCGCTCGAAGCGGGTGACAATCCTCCCGATCAGGCCTCGCTGGACGGCGTCAGGCTTGATGATGATCAGTGTATGTTCCATAGTGATCTCCTTGATTGGGTACTTGGGTCAGAAGTAGTTACAGGCTCGCCAGGGCCCGGCGGTAGATATCCAGGGCATTCTGCAGTCGATCGGCCTTCACATACGCGTCACCCAACGCCTGCATCACACGGGCGTCCTGCCATTGCTTGGTGTAGTCCTCCAGATCTGCGATGACGTCATCCAGCAGCTTCTCTCTCTTGATCAGTTTCTCGTAAGCCTCCACCACCCCCTGTCGCATATCCGCTTGCCACAGCACCCGGCCTAGTTCCAATTGCGCTTCGTAGTCATCTGGGTGTTCTTGTGTGTAAGCTCGCTGAGTGGCGATGAACCTATACAAGTCCTCCTCCGGCACCATCCCCTCTGGAACGGGGCCTTCCCCTTCCACTTCTTCCTCCAGGGGGGGAGCCGCGACCTCGGCCTCGGCTGTCTTCTCGGCGGGCGTCGGCTCCTTCTCGGGGGCCGGGACTTCTTCCTTAGCCGGTGGGGCCTTCTCTTCCCCGGCAGGGGCTACTGCCTTCTCCCTCGAAGCCACGGGCTCTTCCGTTTGAGGAACAGCTGCTTCCCTCTCGGCAAAGGCGGTCCAGCCAAACACTTCCTCCTCTTCCCTCGCGGCTGAGGGTTCGGATTCAACTGCCTCAGCTTCCACGTCGGCGGCTGGGATCTCCGCAGTTTCAGTGGGCATCCCAGGCCGGTCCATGATTTCGGTCAGATGGGCTGCGTCCTCGATCTCCGGCTGGGCGGGAAGCTCCTCTCCTCTTCCTTCAGCGAGTTGGGCGAGCCACGCCAGGGCGTCATCGTCGGAGGGCATCTCATTGCTCTCAAGCCAATCGGGCAGCTCTGCCATCTCCTCGGGCGCTGCTACCTCTGGTCCCTTTGTCTCGGCGTCTCGTGCCCCAGGCGTGTCTGTCTCAGGCTGTTTTACCTTCAAGCCCTCCGTCGACCGCTCCTCTGTGGGTCTTTCTTCTTCAAGGGCCGTCACCGGGGCCTTGGGCGGCGCTGTCTGCGCGGTTTCCTTGGCTGTTGATGCGAGATCCTGCAGCCATTCTGGGATGTCGGCCAGCTCAGGTTCGAGGCCCTCGGGCGCCCCATCTGCCTCAGCGGCGGTCTCTTCGGGGCCGCTTTCCAACTCCGCCAGCCAAGCGGGGATCTCCTCTTTCTCTAGTGCCTCATCACTGCTGGGGACGATTGCTTCGGTCGCTAGCCTGTCCAGCCAGGTCAGAGCGTCTTCCTCGGGCATCTCCTCGGGAGCGATAGATTCGTCGACCGTCTCTCCGGAGGGCTTCTCTTCCAGCACCGCTGGTTCGACCGACGGCGCTCCCTCAAGTTCCGCCTCAATCTCTGGCTCGGCTTCTTCTTCCTCTGGCTGCGCAGCCGCCTCAGGAGCAGGTTCGCCGGCAGGCTCCTGGAGCCAGGAGGGGATGCCAATTGGCCGCCCGACGATCTCTCCTGCCTCAACCGGCAGGGATTTCTCCATCTCGGAAACCCAGTCTAATCCTTCCTTCTCACTCTCCGCGGGATAGTCGAGGGGCTCAATCTGTGGCTCCTTCGGTGGCAACGGCGAGGCCGATCCAAAAAGCTCTTGGGCCGTTTCGTTGTCAGGATCCAGTGCTTCGGCCTGTTCCAGATACGGTTCACCTTCGGCCATGCTCCCACTGCTGGTCCATATCTCTCCCAAGATCAGGTTCGCCTTCAGAGCGTAGGGTTGTTCCCCCAGGATATCCTGGCACACCTGAGTGGCCTCCAACCGCTGTCCGTGTCGCCAGAGCGCCTCCGCCAGCGCAACTCTAAGATCTGATCGATCGGGGTGCTCCTCGGTTAGCTTGCGCAGCTCGGTGGTCGCGCGCGCCAGTAGATCCGCTCGAAGATAGAGCTTCGCTAGCGCGCTCTTAGTGAGTTGAAGCCGCTTGGGTTCGCTTCCCTCTAGCTCGCCGTACAGATGACGTAGCTCTCGAGCGATATCATCGTTATCGGTGACCAGCTCGAAAGCGCGTTCCAGATACCAGATGGCGTGCTCCAACTCGTCGCGTCGTTTTGCCATCTCGCTCATCCCGACCCAGGCGAGCACGTGCTCGGGATCAGCGCTCAACACCCTCCGGAACATATCGATGGCCTGATCATGTTGACCGGCTTCCAGCATCGCTTTGCCTAGCAGCCAGTAGGCGTTTATGCACTGGGGATACGTCTTCAGGATGTGGCGACCGTGCGCCACCGCCTCTTCGTAGCGTCTCTCCTCAATGGCTTCTTCGATCTGCTGACGATAGTCGGCTAGCGAAATCTGGTCCATAGGTTAACCTCCCACCAGGCGATAGACCAGCTTGCTCTATCCATTGCCTGTAGCATAAGTCAGTTCAGCTGATGCAGGCTCTTCAGGTCGTCGATTAGACCGTCTATAGAGGGCTCTGAGCGCTTGGAGGGGCCCAGTGGGTCGACCACTGTCTCCTCCCCAAGCAGGGCATAGAACGTGTTCAACACGCCGTACGCCAGGACGTCAAGTTGATATCCCCCTTCAAGCGTGAAGACGATCTGTCCTTCACACCACTGTTCAGCCATGCTCACCAGGGCTCGGGCCATAGCTGCGTAGCCAGCCAGGGAAAGAGCCATGTGCGCTAAGGGATCATCCCAGTGACCGTCGTATCCGGCCGAGACGAAAATCAGATCGGGATTGAAGCGCTCAACCAAGGGCCACACCAAGGCCTCAAAGACCTGGGTGTATCCTTTGTCTCCCACATTCATCGGCAGAGGCACGTTGAGCGTTCTTCCGGCTCCGGATCCCTTCCCGACGTCTTCCTTCGATCCGGTGCCCGGGTAGTAAGGGTACTGATGGGTCGAGAAGTAGAACACGTCCGGGTCAGCAGCGAAGATGTCCGCGGTCCCATTGCCGTGATGCACATCGAAGTCGGCGATGAAGACCCGTTCGATCTCCTTCCGTGCCAGCGCCGCTCGAGCTGCTATGGCGACGTTGTTGAACAGGCAGAAGCCCATGGCCCGTCCGGCCGTAGCATGGTGGCCTGGGGGACGCACCAGGGCGAATGCGTTTCCGATCTCGTCGTCCAGGACGGCTTCTAGAGCCCGCACACCCCCGCCAGCAGCCATCAGAGCTGCCTCGAAGGACCGCGGTGACACGTACGTGTCCGGGTCCAGGTGGCCTCCACCTCGCTGGGCCATCTCTTTCACGTGGTCCACGTGTCGCTCTGTGTGAACGCGAAGCAGCTCCTCCCGTGTCGCCGGGCGAGGCTCCAGCTGACGCAGGTGATCCAGCATGCCCCGTTCGTTCAGAACCTGAAGGATCCGCTCTAGCCGGCGGGCGTTCTCAGGGTGGCCAGGCCGATTGTGCTCGAGATAGATTGGATCGTAGACGTAGGCTGTTTCTGTCATCCGTTGCCGGTTCTACCTTCTCCTTGGGCGCACGGGCGGGGCTCCACGATGCCCTTCTCCCCACCACCGCAGAGCCTCAAGTCGTAGGGGGATTATACTTGCCAGGACGAGCGTGTCAACAGACGGGACTGGGCGCCGGAGTTGCACGCCATGTTTGCGCGAGTATAATAGTGACCGGCGGTCAGTGGAACCAACAAAGCCGCAGACCGGAATGGCTTCGCTGTCTTGACACGATGCTGTGCAGGAGATCGGCTGAAATTGGAGACGATATCTCTGGGCGTCTGCTAGTCGCTTCTTGAGCAGCTCTCATAGTTCTATCCACATCAAGGAGGTAGTCATGGACTTTAGTTGGACCGACGAACAGCGTCTTTGGCGCCGGGCAGTGCGGGACTTCGCGCAGAATGAGATCGCCCCTCGCGTGCGCGAGATTGACGAGGAGGAGGTCATCCCGCGTGATATCATCGATGGCATGGCTCAGATGGGGCTTCTCGCCCCTACGGTGGGCGAGGAATACGGGGGGGTGGGGGCTGACTGGATGATGGCCGCCATCGCCGCGGAGGAGCTGGGTCGGGCCGACATCAGCCTGGCGGTGCCGGTTCTATACTTGGTGGAGGCAGCGTGGGGCTTCATCTTCTATCAGTACGGATCCGAGAGGCTGAAGGAGGTGTATCTCCCTAAGGTGACGCGGGGGGAAGCCTTCCTGGGGATTGCCACGACGGAACCGGAGGGTGGCTCCGACATCCTGGGCGCCTGCCGCACGCGTGCCGAGAAGGATGGGGACGCTTGGGTCTTCAATGGTGAGAAGACGTACATCAGTGGTGTGCGGGAGTCGCTGGAGTGGGGTGGCATCCACCTGATGCTTGCTCGTACCGCCGACGTTGAGGAGGCCGCTCATAAGGCGTTCACCTTCTTCGCTATGCCACTGCAGGGTACCGAGGGCATTACACCGACATTCTTCGACGACATGGGGCGCATGGGGATCTCCACCGGCGGCTTTGCTCTGGATGATGTTCGCATGCCGGATGACCATCAGGTGGGCGGGTTCAACCGAGGCTTCTACCACGCCATGGAGGGATTCTCGGCAGCTCGCACGCTGATCGGCGCGACGTGCGTGGGCGCATCGGAGGCGACGCTGGAGATGGGTATGGACCACATCAAGATGCGCCACGCATTCGGACGGCCGATAGCCAGCTACGAGGGCGTTCAATTCCCGCTGGCCGATCTCTACACTGAGTTAGAGGGGACTAGGCTGTCGACGTACAAGGCGGCCTGGACTATGGACCAGAAGTATCAGCACGACGCGGCCACGCACTACGACATCGCCCTGGCGGCGGCCATGTCGAAATTGAAGGCGCCGATCTTGGGGTTCAAGCTCATGAACGAGGTGGCCGATTGGTTTGGCGCCATGGCGTACACCAAGGAGTGCCCTGTCGAGATGGGCATCCGGGGCATCCGCTCCTATTCCATCGGCGCGGAGGGCACGCCGAACATCATGCGGATGATCATCGCTCGCGAGCTCCTGGGGCAGGACTTCCTCCCCACGCTCTACACGGAGAAGGCTTCGTGACCATTCATCTTGTGATTCCCCACGCTCCCGCTGTATCCGAGACCTGGTGGCCTCGTGTGCAACGGAGCTGGGGGGTCGTCACCGCACTAGATTAGGAGGTATCTCTTGCACATCGTGGTATGCACCAAATACACACCCGACTCCGAGGCCAAGATGTCGGTGGACGAGGCGGGAAACGTGTCCTGGGGGGATTCACCGCTGATCATCAACCCTTGGGATGAGTATTCCGTAGAGGAGGCCTTGCTCCTCCGTGACGAGTACGGCGGCAGGGTCACCGTCATCTCGATGGGGCCTGAGGAGGCGTTGGAGGCGCTGAAGCACGCCGTGGCGATGGGGGCGGATGAGGCGATCCGAGTCTGGGACGATGCGTGTGCGGGCTCGGACACATTGGCCACCAGTTACGTGCTGGCGAAGACGGTGGAGGCGGTCGGGGACGTGGACCTGGTGATGTGCGGCAAGTCGGCCATCGATGCTGAGACGTGGCAGACGGGGGTGGCGCTGGCGACGCGGCTCAATATGCCGTCGCTGATGTACACCATCAACATCGCCGAGCTGGATTTGGAGGAGGGGAAGATCACCGTGGAGCGGCTGCTGGAGCAGGGCCGGCAGGTGGTGGAGGCCTCGCTGCCCGCGGTGGTGGGCACGACCAAAGGGATCAACGAGCCTCGCTACACGTCCTTCATAGGCATTCGCAAGGCGGCCCAGATGGAGTACCCGGTGTGGACGCTGGAGGACATTGGGGCGGACCCGGAAAGGGTGGGTGCTAGTGGATCGGGCGTGCGTTGGCCGGTGGTGTTCGAGCCGCCGGTGAGAGAGGGAGAGGCGGAGATCATCGAGGCGGAGACGGTCGAGGAGAAAGCCGAGATCCTGGCCGAGAAGCTGCTGGCGGAGAAAGTGATCTAGGGGGCGAAAGGTAATGACAAACGACATCTTCGTCTGGGTGGAGCAATTTGAGAACGAGGCTGTGGGTGCTTCCTGGGAGGCGGTTGGAGCGGCGCGTGGATTGGCGGACGAGCAGGGAGGCGAGGTGATTGCCTGCCTTCTGGGTGGCGAAGGGGTGGAGGCGCTGGTGGAGGAGGCCTTCGCCTACGGTGCCGACGAAGTGCTTCTCGCTGCGGATGAGACGCTAAGTAGCTCCGAAAAAGACTCTTTAAGAAAGCGGGTATTCCTGCTATCATGAGGCAACTCAAGAAACCGAGTATAGCAGGAGGAAAGCATGCGATTTGTGCGCGATCCGAGCGAGGCCGAAAGAGAAGAA
>Ga0207796_1000517_pt1 | contig 15438 bp, 12 predicted proteins | sample Pon1CUnioCityCA_6_FD_187274 | JGI IMG/M metagenome (GOLD analysis project Ga0207796, IMG submission 187274) | Marine sediment microbial community from Union City, CA, USA - Pond 1C Sediment 1 (SPAdes) | ecosystem: Environmental > Aquatic > Marine > Intertidal zone > Salt pond sediment ...
ACCGTGCGGGATATCGAACAGGGAAAAACCTGGCTTGTCCTGGATTAACTGCTCGATCAGGCGCCTGCTATCGTCGGTCGACTCGTCGTTGACAATCACGACTTCCCAGGGCAGTTCCTGCCCGATCAGATAGTAGTGCACTTCCTCCAGCACGCCGCGCTCTAGGTTCTTTTGCTCGTTGTAGCAGGGAAGGATGATGGAAAGGAGCGGTTTTTCTCTCTCTGTTGCCATATTCGATCTCTTGAGCGGCAGGCGACCGGAGGAACCTATCCCCTGCCACCTCATGCCGCAACCTCGCGGATTTGCGATCCTGTCACCAGACCGGCACGGGCCATGATACACTCTCCCGCCCGCTTTGTCAACCGCGTCACAAAGGGTCGCCAGGGCGCAGGGCGGACACATTTGGATTCAGATAGCGAGCGGAGGCCCCTTCGACGGGCTCAGGGCGCCTTCGCGAGAGACCAACCTTCGACACGCTCAGGATGATCTCCCGCCAGGCACAACCAATAAGCGCTAGCCGCTTTCCTGATCAGGCAGCAAATAGCCCAACTCCCGCAACTCTTTGCGCAGGCGAGCCAAATCGCGCTTGCGGACCAGGGCGCTGGTGGGCGACACGATCTTGGCCAGCAGATGTCGGGTCTCGGGAAGCACGGACAGCTCTTTCAGCATGCGCTCGTTCTTGGTCTGGAGCAGGGCAACCTCTTCCAGATGGACCTGGCCAAAGCGTCCGGCCCACAGTCGAAGCTGGCCCGCTACGTTGGCAGGGACGGGACGCTCGCTGGCCTGTTGCAGAAAGGCCAGCACCTGCTCCACCTCGATGCCACGGGACAGCGCCCGCGCAAGGCTGCCTGCACCAAGGCGGTAGCGCAGGGTGCCCGCGCTCTCCTGGCCCCGCGGGGTTGAGGTCCCAGGCCCCACGGGGTCTGCGAAACGTTCGAGCTGGAATCTCGTATAGAGACTGGCAGGAGGCGGGACCTCGACGATCAAGTCGGGGTCAATTACGATGGGCGGCGAGAGCTGCTCCGCCACACCATCGGCGACCAGATCCAGGAAGCGCGCTCCAGCTCCGGTCAGCCGGCAGGCAGACTCTTCCGTCACGGTCTCTACGATGCCCAGCCAGTAGAGCGGTCCGGCGAGCAGGTCAGCAATGAGGGCACCCTCGACCTGGTCCCACGACTCAAAGCCAGAGAGGTACTCTCCACTGGCGGCGTCGCGGATGTACCAGCTCGTATAGTCGCCATCAGGCCGCTGAAAGTCGGGGTGGGTATCCTTGACGGCTGTCACAAAGGAGGCTATGGACCACCAAACCTCCAGCGGGCAGCGCGCCAGAAGGGCCAGCAGCGAACGGCGGGTGGCAACCGGATCGTTGGCCCAGGGCGTCTCCTGGTCGCAGACCAGGGCCGGAACCCGGCACAGGTCGTTCCAGGTTGGATCGTCGCGCCAGGACTCTTGCAGCGCAGCCTGTCGCCGGTGCGGTGATGCCGCCAACCAGCGCTTGACCGGACCTGCATCCAGGCGGAGGAACTCTCCCTGCCGGTCGAGGAATCCCAGCCGGCGGGCCAGGTGCTGCAAAAGGGAGAACCTTCGCTCACCACCATCGCTCATCCGGCGCCGCAGGGCAGCCATGTCTCGCTGGCCCAGGCGACCGTCGGCATAGGGGCGGACATTGTGATTCTGGAGGTAGACCAGATAGACAAACAGGTCTCGGACCAGGGCCATCTCATCACCAGACAGCTTGGCAGGTGCAGGCACGGGCTCAACGACAAATGCGGCGGGCGTTTCCGCAGGCGCGGGCAGCAGCGGGAGCAAGTCGTCCGGGATAAAGATAAACTCGCCGGGTCCTCCCTCGTCCTGGTCGAACGCGCGAAAGATCAGGGCCGCGTACCACAATTCTTCAGCCGGATTGTCCGGATCCTGCCAGAGGGCCTCGCGCTCCAATCGACCCGGGCCCGCCCGGCGCACCTGTCCGAAATGCCGGGCAAAGCGCGGGGCACGCATACGCCCGCCGGCTGCCTGAAGGGCGTCCAGGGCTGCCCGGCCCTCCGGACCTAGCTTCGCCAGGGCAGTCCGTACCGAGACGGGATCGAGCAACAGGGAGGCCAGCTCATCCACAGCCTCAGCCTGGCGGTTTGTGGTGAGCGTTGCCCCCCGGTTGCGAGCCAGGGCGCGCAGCATGGACATATCGTAATCTATAAGAAAACGGTGCAGTTTATGCATCAGACTTGTTCAGATATCCAGCAGGGTGTGAGCCCATGAGCGAATTCGCCGGTAGAGGGTAAAACGCCCACGAGCGATCGCCTTGTCGCAACTTATTTGCCAAAATCGCTACACCAGAGTATAATATCGCCCACGCGTGTTCAAGCCAGGCAGGCCTGGCCCGTGGGCACGTAAGGAGATGCATCATGAGTAAATCCACACCATCGTCCACCCTAAACGAGACGGCAGGCTTTCTCGGTGGACTGATCAAGCAAGGTCGGCTGGCCTGGCGCCTGCTCCGCGACTCTCGCGTACCCGATTGGGTCAAGATGATCCCCTTTGCCGGCTTGGTCTACCTTCTATCACCGATCGACCTGCTCCCCGACTTTGCGCTGCCCGGCCTGGGCGAGATCGATGACGTAGTCGTCCTCATGTTGGCGCTCAAGATGTTCGTAGACCTCAGCCCGGCATCTATCGTAGCCGAGCATCTGGACGATCTATTCGGGAAGCCCAGGCGCGCACCCACTTCGGCCGAGCCTTCCCCGTCCACAACGATCGAGGGCAGCTATCGCGTCCTGGACGACACAGGTTCGGAGTAACGGACGTAGAACTGGTAAAGGAGCTCTGGATGACCGACACCCGGTACCGCCTCCCCAACGAGGTGGCCACCCAACTACAGGTTTCTCCCTCCACACTGCGGAGATGGTCCAAGGAATTCGCCCCATTCCTCTCTGACTCTGCAGGCAGGCCGCACGATGAGGAAGAAGACAAGACTAGCCATCGGCGCTACACCGATAGGGATCTCGAAACCTTGATGACGATCAAGGGCTTGCTCACCGAAGGCCTGACCTATACCCAGGTCACCAGCCGCCTCGAGGCACTGCGCCTGCCCACGGCCGATGCCAGCATAGTACTCGAGGACGACGAAGAGCCGATCTCCACCCTCACACCATCCTTCCAGGACTCGACCTATGTGCCAGCCATGACCGTTCTGGCTGACACCCTCCACACCGTCGCCGACGGGCAGCAACTGCTGCTCGGCAGCCAGCAGGCGAACCGCGAATTGATGACGGTCGTGCTACAGGACAACTTTAACCTCAAGCAGGAGAACGCCAAGCTCCGCGACCGCATGCTCGAGCTGGAGCGCGACCTCATCTCGTCCCGGCGGCGCGAGGATACACAGCGCAGGAGCCTCGAAGCGCGGCTGCGACGAGTTGAAGAGCAACTTCGTCCCAAGGAAACCAACGCCTCGCAGAACCGCCCCGGCTGCCTGGGCCGGCTCCTGAGCCTCTAGCCACCACGCCCAGCGCGGCGTGCCAGCAGCGACCGATCACCCCCGCTTGCGGCGATTGCCGCCTCGGCCCTTGCGCTCCACCTCGCCAATCAGATCATATTCCATCGCCCCGGTGATGCGCACCGGCAATATCTCGCCCACGGGCAACTCGCCAGATAGGAGCACCATGCCATCGATCTCTGGCGCATCACGGTAGGAGCGCCCCAAGCTAAGCCCGTCGCCGTGCCCTTCGATCAATACGTCCAACCTGCGCCCCACCTGCGCCTCGTTTCTCTCGAGCGATATCTCCTGCTGCAGGGCCATCAGCCGGCCCAATCGCTCCTCCTTGACCTCCTCTGGCACAGGGTCAGGCAGGGAAGCCGCAGACGTACCCTCCTCTTCAGAATAAATAAAGACGCCGACCCGATCAAAGCGGCACTCCTCCACAAATCGCAGGAGAGCCTCGAACTCGGCCTCCGTCTCCCCTGGATAGCCGACGATGAACGAGGTCCGCAGGGCAATGTCAGGCATGGCCTGCCTCAGGTCGGCAAGGAGCTTGCGGACGCGCCCCATATTCGCGGGCCGCTTCATGCGCCGCAGCGTGTCCGGGTGGGCGTGTTGCAGGGGCAGGTCCAGATAGTGGCACACACGGGGGTCGCCAGCCATGACCTCGATCAGGCGCGGGCTGATGTGCCCCGGATAAGCATACATCAGCCTGAGCCAGTGCAGTGATTCCGGAGCGCCGCCAGTTGCCTCTAGGATGGCCTGCACTAGAACCGGCAGGGCATCCTCATCGCCCCGGTCGCGACCATAGGCCGTCGTATCCTGGGCGATGAGGATGATCTCCTTGATCCCGTGTCGGACCAGGTCGACCGCATCCTCCACGATGGCCTCCGGGGTACGGCTGGCTGCCGGCCCCTTGATCAGCGGGATGGCGCAGAAGGCACAGGGCGCGCTGCAGCCATCGGCGATCTTTAGGTAGGCTGTGACCCCCTGGGGGGCCACCCGATGGGTGCGATCGTCTTCTAGCAGCAGCGGATCGCCCAATCTGGCCAATGGACTCTCCTGGTGCCGCCCACGGTCAGCGAGCAGATCCTCGATCAGCGCACCGATCTCTGCCCAGCGGAGCGTCCCCAGCAGAGCATCCACCCCCGGTACCTCGTCCGCCAGGGCCTCGCCCCAACGCTGCGACAGGCACCCAGCGGCGATGAGTACCTGGTCGCCGCGCTTTTTCTCCGCCAACTCGCGCAGCTCCTCGATCGATTCCTCTCGGGCGTCCTCGATAAAGCCGCAGGTGTTGACAATGAGCACCCGTGCTCGGGTTGGGTCGTCCACGGGCTGGTGGCCCATCTGCTTTAGCAAGCGGGCCATGCCATGGGCGTCGACCAGGTTCTTGGGACACCCCAATGATTCGAGATAGTACTTCACAGTTCGTTACCTATCCAGCACGTATACATGATTAGGAAAAGTCTACCACCGAGCAGGCCGATTGTCAAAGGGGTTCAGCCCAGCGCTTGGATCAACGGGTGCGCCAGCTCGAGGGACTGTCGTTTGTATTGTAGCGCCTGCGCTGGATCATCCCGGCGCCAGATGCGGATCACGATATACTTTTGCACCTCGTAGAGCAGGTAGAAGCGGGCGCGGATCTGCGCAGAGAAGGAGGTGTCCCGATCGCGACCGTATCCGCGCCAGAAGGCAGGCTCGGAGATGCCGCAGTAGTCGAGCACCGCGTACTCGATCTCTGGATCGCCCCATAGCGCCCGGTCCAGATCCACCAGGCCCGTCACGCGGCCCTCAGCGTCTACCAGGATGTTTTGGCTCCAGACGTCCATGTGCAGCAGGGAGGCAGGCGCGTCATGCTCAAAATGGGGGCGGTAGACATCCAACAAGCGGCGCATGGCATCCGCCTCCTCGGTCGTATAGCCGCCACAGGCCACCACGTCGTCCAGCAGCTTGCCCCACATGACGACAAAGGCTTCAGACCAGGTAGTCTGTGGCTGCATGGGACGGTGGTTGCCCAGGTAGCCGTACCGGTCGGCGACCAGGGCATGCATCTGGGCCAGGTAGGCGCCCACCTGCGCTAACACACCATCTACTTGCGCTTTGGTCAAGGCGGCCTCGGTCAGGGGCCCGCCCGGCAGGCGAGTCATCAGTAAGTAGTCGCGGTTCACCAGGGTCCGGCTATCGTCAAAGGCCAGGATCTCAGCCACAGGCACCGAGGTCTCAGCGCGGAGCAGGGCATGGAGCTGCGGCTCCTGGGCCATCATCCGCCGCTCGTAGAAGAGAAAGCCTGCGTCGTCGGGCGGGCTGATGCGCAGCACCAACCCGTCGCCCGCACCGCGCACATAGTACGAGGTATTGTGCTTGCCGGTGCGGATCGGCTCGAAGATCAGTTGCTCTGGATCGGCCGGCAGATGGGCTGCCACCAGATCGGCCAGTGTATCCGTTGAGAATTGCTCAGCCATGTGTCCTCCAGGTCGCGGAGATTATAGCACACTCGCGAGAGCTAGCCAAAGAAGCCGGTTGACAGCACGGATACAAGTTTCTCGAAACGCTCGACATCTCCAATCGCCAGGCATGCAGGCAGCACGCAGTAACGTCGGACTTTCCATGCCAGTACTATACCCCAGTTGACGCAGCGCCACCCTGAGACAAGGCTCCATGCCAACCAAACCATGGAACCGGTTCCACAGCAAAAAATTTCAAGATCTCTGTCAGAAACTCACACCGCCTTTTCAGTTTATTACATATGATAACTACCTATATTTGCCACATGCCAAACAGATCATCGCACTTGACAAGGTGTGGCGGATATGATATACTTAGCTTATGTGTGGGACCGGTCCCAAAAGAGCTGGGGATGACAGATCCGCAGGAGGCATGATGCCAACCGAGAAGCTGACCATCAGACAGATCGCCAAGCTGGCTGGCGTCTCACGCTCCTCTGTCTCACGAGTGATCAACAACCGCACAAATGTCAGCCCGGAATTGCGCGAACAGGTGCAGTTGGTGATCGCTGAGACCGGCTACCAACCTGATCCTATCGCCCGGTCCCTGTCCAATCGCCGTTCTCACATCATCGGTCTGGTCATCCCTCTGGCGATCCGCAGCCTATTTGAGGACCCCTTCTTCCCCCGCCTGATGCAGGGCATATCCCAGGGCTGCAACTCCCATGACTATACGCTTTCCCTCTTTCTATTCCACTCTGAGGAAGAGGAGAGAGAGCTTTACCACCGCATCTCGCACAACCGCCTGCTGGACGGCTTTATCATCACTGCCACGCGTACCGGCGATCCCTTGATTCCTGAGCTCCTTGCCAGCGAGATTCCATTTGTCGTGCATGGCAAGCACGAGGATCCACGGGTCAGCTTTGTAGAAGTCGACAATGAGGCTGGGGCTCATACAGCCGTCAGCCATCTGGTGCGTGAAGGCCGCCAGCGCATCGCCCTCATCACCGGGCCATCCAATAGCCTGGCTGCCGAGAATCGAAAGGAAGGTTATCTGAAAGCTCTGCGGGAGCGCAGGGTTCCAGTCGATGAATCCCTCATGATCCGTGGGGATTTCACAGAGACCAGCGGCTACGAGGCCATGCAGCGCTTGCTGCCCCATAATCCAGACGCGGTATTTGTGGCCTCAGACACCATGGCCATCGGGGCCATGCGAGCACTTCGCGAAGCCGGCAAGAAGATCCCTGGCGAGGTAGCCGTGGTGGGATTTGACGATTTGCCCCGGGCTACGACAACCGAACCGCCGCTGACCACCGTCCGGCAGCCAATTCAACGGGCAGGGGCATTGGCTGTTGAGATGCTCATTGACATCTTGGAGAACGGAGCAGAGCCTGCTCGACACATCATCCTGCCCACAGAGCTTGTGATCCGCACCTCTTGCGGATCCGGGTTGGCTGGCTGATGCGTCTTCGGGGGAAAAAGGAGAGAACACGTTGATTCAACCCATGAACGTCGTGGGCTCTTTCTTTGGTCATTTGCGGGACTGGTCCTACAAATGGCGTGGAGAATTCGGGAGGAGGTGACTGACATTACCAAAGAGAGCTAGGCGTGTTTCACAGACTTTTCTGGCCACAGGCCAAAGATCAACTCTATCAAAAACGGAGGAAAGAAAATGAAGAGCAAGTGGTTTAGTCTAGTAAGCATACTGTTGGTGGCGATCATGCTGATCTCCGCCTGCGGTGCAACCGAAGAGCCGGCCGCCGAGCCGACCGAGGCTCCTGCCGCCGAGGCAGAGCCGACCGAGGCCCCTGCAGCTGAGGCTGAGGAAGTGACCCTGAGAGTTCTGGTCCACCAGAACCCGCCACTGGCTGAATACATGGAGCAGTTCAACGCTGACTTTGAGGCGGCCAACCCCGGAGTCACGGTGGACCTGTCGACCGTGACCCCTGGTGATATGGCCACGGTCATCCAGACCCGGCTGTCCGCTACCGACGTCGACGTCATCGACTACTGCGCGGGGTCCTGCTCTGGCTTCTCGAACGCCGTTCAGCCCTACATGTCCGGCGTCGACAAGCCGACCTGGCAGCAGTTGATCGAGGCCAACCTGCTTATGGACCTCACCGACGAGCCTTTCGTGCAGAACTTTGACGAAGCATCGATTCGAGATGCGGGTACGTTCGATGGGCGCGTCTATGCCATCAACGTGGCCCGCGTCTCGTACAGCGGCATGTTCGTCAACAACGATCTCCTGGCCGATGTGGGCGTAGCTATCCCCACCACCTGGAGCGAGCTGGTGAGCGCCTGTGAGACGGTCGTGGATTCCGGCCTGCAGTGCATGACGGCCGGCGGCGGCGACGGCTGGCCGATCTTTGTCGGCACCTACGGTCTGCTCGGCGCGGTGTTCCCCGATCAGGAAGGGCTCGTCGAGGGCCTGTGGACCGGCGACACCACGTGGAATGAGGGTAAGGGTCTGGAGGTGATCGAGAAGGACCAGGTCTTCGCGCAAGAGATGCTCGAGCCGGGCGTGACCAGTTTCAGCCACGACGAAGCCGCGGTACGATACACCGCCGGCGACGTGGCCTTCTTGCCGACCGGTGTGTGGCAGGCTCCTATCCTGGAGGAGAACGCAGAATTTGACTGGACCTACGTCCCCTTCCCGGGTAGCGACGATCCCGCTGACAACCAGTATCTGTTCGGCAAGTACGACATGAGCTGGATGATCGCGGCGGACTCGCCCCACGCCGACGTGGCCAAGGCCTACCTAGCGGCGCTCGCCGATCCGGACAACTACCAGGAGTTCGTGGACACAACTGGCTACCTGCCCACCCAGCCCACCGCGACCTTGAACAGCAAGTTGGGCCAGGCGGTAGCCCCGCTGCTGGACACCTACCAGGTTGGCTTCGAGCAGTACTGGGTATCGCCCAAGGGCGCCGGTCAGTGGGCGAACGGCTCGCAAGCCGCCTCATGGTTCGCGCCATTCAACGAGTGGACCGATGCCAAGGAGCTCGCCGACCAGATACAAGCCGACCTCGAAGCCGGGCTGGCAGGAGAATAATCAAGAGTTAGGAACGCTGGTTCATTGGGGCGGGTTCTGAACCCGCGAACCCGCCCCTGATTCGCCAAAGGAGGCTTTGAGAAACATCATGAGGATCATGCGAAAGAACTACCTGTTCGGCAGCGGAGGGCGCTGGCAACGGTTGACCCCCCTCTTCCTTCTCCTTCCAGGCGTCTTGCTATATTTCCTGATCGCTCTCGGGCCGTCAATAGCCACGTCCGTTTACTCGTTCACCGATGCGAGCGGTCTCAAGGGGGCACCCGTGAACTGGATCGGCTTTGACAACTATAAGGAATTCCTCTTTCAGGGATTGGCGTCGCGTGACAACATTGCCGCGACGCTGCGCACGCTCCAGTTCTCGGCCTTGGTCACCGTCATCCAGTTCACCCTCGGATTGATCATCGCCATCATCCTCAACCAGAATCTTAGGGGGAGGACCTTCTTCCGGACGCTCTTTTTCATCCCCGTCATTCTCGGCGTGGTGATTCAAGGGCTGATGTGGAGGCTGTTCCTGCTGCCGCGGGGAGGGCCGATGGCCACCATGTTCGGTTGGTTGGGCCTCCAATCGGAATTCCTCGGTGGCCAGCCCAGTGAGGCGTTCATGTGGGTCATCATCGTGCAGATCTGGGCCAACGTCGGCATCACGATGGTGATCTTTCTCTCCGGCATGCAGACGATATCCGAGGAGCTGTACGAGGCCGCCCGGATCGACGGAGCCAGCAACTGGCAACTCTTCAGGAACGTCACCTGGCCGCAGCTTACCCCCGCGATCAACACCAACTTTCTATTGAACATCGTCGGATCGCTCCAGGCCTGGCAATTGTTCTACGTGTTGATCGGCTGGAAACCCGGCTCTCAGGTACTCGGCTATCTGGTGTTTGCGGAGGGCTTTGGCGGGACCGACAATCCGGCGTTTCGCCAGGGATTTGCCGCGGCGGCATCGATCGTGCTGTTCTTTATGGTCCTGATCATCGGCGCTGCGGCCAACAAAGTCGTGAGCTGGCGAGAGCAGAGGTACATGTGATATGACTACAAAACTCAACTCTTTCATCGGTGTTTTCACTGGCGGCGATAGCGCTTCGGCGCGATCCCGCCGGCTGAAGGTCGTTTCGTATCTCATCTTGGGCTCCCTTGCGGTCTTTTACATCTGGCCGCTGATCATGCTGATCAGCACGTCGCTAAAGCCCCTGACAGAGTACTTGAAAGACCCGGCCGGTCTGCCGACAGCACCCACCCTGGCCAACTTTGCCGAGGCTTGGGAGTTGGCCAACTTCCCGCAATACCTGCTCAACTCGGCTTTTTATACTGTGACCGCCACGGCGATCTTTATCGTTTCGTCGCTTTTTGTGGCATTCCCCATCGCCCGGGATTACTTCAAGGGCAGCAATATCATCCTGACGCTCTATGTCATTGCCCTGTTTCTGCCGCCGGCGTTGATCCCCCAGTTCCAGCTGATTCTCAATCTGGGTCTCTACAACACGCGACCAGGGTACATCCTGTTGTTCCTCATCAATCCCATCGGGATGATCATCATCGTCAACTACATAAAGTCGATCCCCCGCGAACTCGATGAAGCGGCGGCGGTCGACGGTGCAAGCTACCTACGGTACGTGCTCCGGATCATCTTTCCGCTGATCCGGCCCGCGATAGCAACGGTAACGGTGTTGCACGCCATCGGCATCTGGAACGAGGTGATCCTCCCGACGATCTACCTGACCAACGCCGACTTGTATCCGATCACGCGCGGATTGATCGTCTTCCAGGGCGTGTACGGGAATAACTGGCCCGGAATCGCCGCTGCGGTGCTCATGCTAATGCTTCCGCTCCTGATTCTTTTCATGTTCCTGCAACGGTACATCATCTCGGGCCTGACCGCCGGCGCGGTCAAGGGGTAGCGGTGCCGGCGCGACGTTGTGGCTTCCGGCTGCCGGACTGCCCTGACGTCGCGCCCGAGCACGGTGCTTCTGATGATCGAACAGGGCTTTCGCTACGTGCGAATTCAGATGGGAGATTATACCATAGTTGCATCTGACGACCGATGTTCGCGGCACATATCTCTGTTCTCAGAAGGCCACGGCGATCATGGTTCCGGCCTGCGGCAGTAGTATCGTGAATAGCTCACCGTATGAGAAACCCTGATCAGGTCCAAGCGGACAAGGAACCACAGCAAGGACTGAGACAATGAAACCAAAGTTGAAGAATACCAGCGGGAAAAAGCGAATCGGTCATCTCTTGCTGATCATCTGGATATTAGCATCGGTCAGCGGTTGCCAGTCTGATACAGCTCCGGAGCCGACAGAAGTGGTCAATGCCGCACCAACTGAAACGGCGATACCTACCGCCACGCCATTGCCAACAGCGACGCCGGCCCCCACCTCAGTGCCCACTTCCACACCCATAAGTACGCCCGTGCCCATTCCCGCCGAACCACCCGAGGGATGGGAATTGGTCTGGCATGACGAATTTGACGGCGATGCTATTGATCCAGCCAACTGGACCTACGACATAGGCGGTTGGGGCTGGGGAAATGGTGAAGCACAGTACTATACATCTCGGCAAGAAAATGCGCGGGTAGAGAATGGCTTGCTGGTCATCGAAGCCCGCCAGGAAAAATACGAGAACTCGTACTACACCTCGGCCCGGCTCTTGACTCAGGGTCTCCAAGCGTTCCAATACGGGCGCATCGAGGCTCGCATCAAGGTGCCTGGTGGTGTCGGGACGTGGCCTGCCTTCTGGATGCTCGGCGATAATTTCGGGCGTGATACCCAAGATCCGAACCAGAGCAACTGGCCCAACGTCGGCGAGATTGACATCATGGAATACGTTGGTCGTGAGCCCGATCTCGTCATTGGCACCGTCCACGGTCCAGGCTACGCCGGAGCGGGGGGGCTGTCCAGGTGGAACCGGCAGGACTACTTGATCGGCGATGACTTTCACACCTTCGCCATCGAATGGGATTTCGAGGGCATCCGCTGGTTCTACGACGGTGAGCTCTTCTATGACCTTGGTAGGGACGCAGTAGGGGACCGCGAGTGGGTCTTCGATCAACCCTTTTTCATCATCCTTAATCTCGCCATCGGTGGCACATTGGGCGGAATCATTTCTCTAGACACCGAGTTCCCGCAAAACATGTACGTTGATTACGTTCGTGTTTATCAGCCGATTTCTGAGCCAAGTGATTAGTCGTTTTTCGATATGAGTAAGCCAAAGCACACCAATGACGCGGCACGGTTTCATGTCAGCACCAGCTGAATCCAAAACGATCTTCTTTGATGATTTCGGTTTGGGGCGATTGGACCGCTCAAAATGGAACGTACGGACAACGGGCAAGGTCGTCAACGACGAACAGCAAGCTTATGTCGATTCGCCGCAGACAGTCTATATTGCATCCAAAGTCCCTGGCGCTGGCGAAAACGTGCTCGTGCTGCATCCCCGTTACCGCCCAGGCTTTACGACGGCGGATGGCCAACGCTTTGACTTTGTATCCGGCCGAATCGATACGAGAGGGAAATTCCAGTTCGCTTACGGATCGGCGTCCGCGCGCATGAAACTCCCTGCCGGGCTCGGGTTCTGGCCCGCCTTCTGGCTGCTTGGCGAGGGAGCATGGCCTCAATCTGGCGAGATCGACGTGATGGAGAATATCGGCGATCCAGCCTGGGTCAGCGCTGCCGTCCATGGCCCGGACTATTCCGGAGAGTCAGGACTCGTCAACCGGTATTACTTTGATGCTCAACACCCGGCGACTTCGTGGCATGTGTACAGCCTCGATTGGAAGCCAGACGAGATGACCTTCAAAGTTGATGGGGAGATCATCTACCAGGTGATACGACCCATGGTCGATTTTCTCGGCCGCTGGGTGTTTGATAATGAGATGCACCTGATCTTGAACCTTGCCCTTGGCGGCACCTACCCTTTCAAGACCCATGGGATCAAAGAACCTTACTACGGATTATCATCTGACACGTTGGAAAAGATTCGGGCCGATGAGGCCAGGGTCTATGTCGATTGGGTGCGCGTACAAGGGCTCTCATCGGTCTGAATGGAGTACTCGGGACTACGGATGATGCAGCGCAGAACACAGGTACACCTTCAGACTCGGGACGGAAAACGCAGGATTGGCCCAATCTGAGACGCGGATGCGTTTCATCTCAACCTCCTCCTGTGCCCCCAACCCTGTCTCCTTCGCCGCCAGCGAGGGAGGCAGGGGGCGGGGCCTGGGGAATCTACAGGATGACCATGGAGCAAGGACACACCTACCGGGATAGCCAGGCGCCGATCGTCGAGCGCATACGGGATCTGCTGGATCGCATGACCCTGGCCGAGAAGATCGGCCAGATGACCCAGGTGGAGAACCTTAGCATCACGCCCAACGAGGTTGCGCAGCACGCCATCGGTTCAGTTCTGAGCGGTGGCGGTGGCAACCCCGAGCCGAATACGCCGGAAACCTGGGCGGCAATGGTGCGGGGCTACCAGGAAGCAGCACTCGAAACCCGCCTGGGCATCCCTTTACTCTATGGCGCCGATGCGGTGCACGGTCACAACAACGTGCGGGGCGCCGTAGTCTTTCCCCACAACATCGGCCTGGGCGCGGCCCGTGACACACTTCTGGCCAAACGCATTGGCCAGATCACGGCTGTCGAGGCCCTGGCGACGGGCATTCATTGGGTGTTTGCGCCGGCGGTCTCCGTACCCCAGGACATCCGCTGGGGCCGCACCTACGAGGGGTTCAGCGAGGATACAGACCTGGTCACCCAGTTGGGCGTGGCCCAGCTCCAGGGACTGCAAAACGCGGACGGCGCAACAAACCTGGGGCATCCGCGCACTGTTCTCGGTTCGGTGAAACATTACGTCGGTGACGGCGGCACGACGTGGGGCAGCAACACAACCAACGACTGGGTTATCGACCAGGGCGTGACCGAGGTGGACGAGGAAGTACTGCGCGCCGTGCACCTGCCACCTTTTGTTGCCGCTATAGAGGCCGGGGCCAGGAATATCATGGTTTCCCTTAGCAGTTGGGGCAGCCTGCGGATGCACGCTCACCGCTACTTGCTGACGGAGGTGCTCAAGGGGGAGCTGGGATTCGCCGGTTTCCTGGTCTCCGATTGGCAGGCAGTGGACTATATTGATCCGGATTACTATGCCGGCGTGGTGACGTCAATCAATGCCGGTGTGGATATGGTGATGGTCCCCTACGATGGACTGCGCTTCATGAACAACTTGACCCGGGCCGTCGAGAACGGCGACGTACCCCTGGCACGCATCGAAGACGCTGTGCGTCGCATTCTGGCTGTCAAGTTTGAACTGGGACTCTTTGAGCAGCCTTTTGGAGACGATTCGCTGTTACCCCTCATAGGCCAGCAGGCCCATCGTGATGTCGCCCGCGAGGCGGTGCGCAAGTCGCTGGTCCTGCTCAAGAACGATGGTGACACGTTGCCCCTATCCTCAGACATCCCACGGATTTTTGTCGCCGGGCAGGCAGCCGATGACGTCGGCTTGCAGTGCGGCGGCTGGACCATCGCCTGGCAGGGTGGATCGGGCGACATTACGCCTGGCACCACGGTGCTCGCGGGCATCCGGGCCGCAGTCTCCGAGAATACCGTGGTCCACTACGATCCCGACGGCAACTTTGACTCGGCCGACGCCCTCGGCGCTGAGGAAGTCGCCGACGTGGGTATCGTCGTTTTGAGCGAGGAGCCATACGCCGAGGGAGTCGGGGATCGCGCTGACCTGAACTTGGCTGAAGCCGACGCCGCCCTGCTGGCGCGCGTGCGCCCTCGCTGCCGGAAACTCGTCGTTGTCCTCTTCTCCGGCAGGCCGCTGATCGTCACCGAGCACCTGTCGCAATGGGACGCCTTTGTCGCTGCCTGGCTGCCAGGTACCGAAGGGGACGGGGTCGCGCAGGTGCTTTTTGGTGAGTATCTGTTTGCGGGCAAGTTGCCGTATAGCTGGCCCAGAAGCATGGAGCAGATCCCACGCAAGCAAGGAGGCGACCCATTATTCCCACTGGGTTTTGGCTTATCATGACCGAAGAGCTTTATTATCTCGAAAGCGAATGAAAGGAGCAAGATCACATGGCAAGCATTACATACGAACATGTCTGGAAGCGATTTGGCGACGTCGTCGCCGTAGAGGACCTCGACATCTTTATCGAGGACAAGGAATTCCTCGTCTTTGTCGGCCCTTCCGGGTGCGGCAAGTCCACCAGCCTGCGCATGCTGGCTGGCCTGGAGGAGATCACCGAGGGCACCATCAGTATCGGCGACCGCGTGGTGAACGATGTTCCGCCCAAAGACCGCAACATCGCCATGGTGTTCCAAAGCTATGCCCTCTATCCCCACATGTCGGTCTATGACAACATGGCCTTTGGCCTCAAGCTGCGCAAGACGCCCAAGGCAGAGATTGACCGCCGGGTGAAGGAAGCGGGCAGCATCCTGGGCATCGAGAACCTGCTGGACCGGAAGCCCAAG
>Ga0207796_1000518_pt1 | contig 15436 bp, 12 predicted proteins | sample Pon1CUnioCityCA_6_FD_187274 | JGI IMG/M metagenome (GOLD analysis project Ga0207796, IMG submission 187274) | Marine sediment microbial community from Union City, CA, USA - Pond 1C Sediment 1 (SPAdes) | ecosystem: Environmental > Aquatic > Marine > Intertidal zone > Salt pond sediment ...
GGATCAGCCAGGGGGTCAGCCAATACCGGCACTTCACGACCAAAAATGGGCACCTTTGCTTTTCGACCAATCAGATCTTTAAATCTCAAATCTTCTGGATGAAAAAATACTGCCACGCAGGCTGGAAGTAATTCGGGGCGGGTTGTGGCAACTTGAACCTGACCTCCGCCCACCAGGTCAAAGCCTATGGTGACAAATTCGCTTTCTCGTTCAATATCTACTAAGTCCGCTTGAGCCAGGGCTGTTTGGCAGCGTGGACACCAAATTATCGGCGCTTCCTGCCGATAAAGGATACCTTTATGATATAAATCCAAGAAAGATTGTTGAGAAATTTTTCGTGAATTATTTTCTATGGTCCGGTAACTGTAACGCCAATCGATAGATAACCCCAATCGACGCCATAACTTCTCATATATCTGCTCTTCAGCAGCGCTCGTCTCCAGGCATGCTTTAATAAATGACGATCGTCCCATTTCCTGAGCGGTTTGACCCAGCTTTCGCTCCACTAAGTGTTCTGTTGGCAAGCCATTATCATCAAAACCCATCGGATAAAATACATTAAACCCCTGCATTCGAAAATATCGTGCCATGAAATCAGTGTGGCTGTAGGAATAGACATGGCCTAAATGCAGTTTCCCAGAAACGGTCGGTGGAGGCGTATCTATAGAATAGATTTCCCTCCCATCATCTTCTACTTGAAAATCATAAGTACCGTGTTCTTGCCATCTTTCTTGCAATGCTGGTTCCACTGAGGATGCATAATATCTTTTTTCCATTGGATTTAATCCTTTATATATGATTAAAACAAAAAACCTCCCATCCCAGAGGACGAAAGGATTTCTTCCGCGGTACCACCTCAATTCGCTGAGCGTTCAGCGCACTCAATCCGGACGTTTATCCGGCTGCGCTGTAACGGGCGCTCCCGTGCTGTTCTACTCACCCTTTCGGGTTTTCTTCAACAAATCCCATCGGGGACTTCACGCATTCCCTAGCCTGTGGCTGCTCCCAGCCTTTGGCAAGCCTTCTCTTTCAGGAGTGAATGCCTTACTCTTCCGCGGTCACTAAACTATCTTGATTATAGCGATAAAAAAGTAAAAATTCAACTTAATTCTCTAGAATCGAGCAATTATAACCTAAGATTATCCATTAAAAGACCGGGGTCCAAAAACAAACCCCGGAATTTAACGCGAGTATTTTTTTGAACTTAGTGAAATTCGCTCTTACCTTCCCATCGAGACGATCTGGTCTTCCCAGCGGTGCCAATCAGAGAATTTTTCTTCGATGATTTTCTTACCCTCACCCGGTGCTTCCAGCCCAAGCAGTTCGAGGTCAGCATCGACCATGATCCGTACCAATTCATGGAATTTCACCTTGGGTTGCCAGCCTAATTCCTTTTTCGCTTTGGAAGTATCCGCCTCCAGGTAATCCACTTCAGTTGGTCGGTAATAACGTGGGTCAATCCGCACATAGTCATGCCAATCCATGTTCACATAGCCAAAGGCTTCATCCAGGAATTCAGAAATTTTATGCGCTTCACCTGTTCCCACCACGTAATCTTCCGGGGTATCTTGCTGGAGCATTTGATACATGATCTCCACATATTCAGGGGCATAACCCCAGTCCCGCCGTGATTCGAGGTTGCCCAAATAAAGATATTTCTGGTCCCCAGCTTTGATATTGGCCAACGCACGGGTGATCTTGCGGGTCACGAATGTCTCCCCTCGGCGCGGGGACTCATGGTTGAAGAGGATGCCATTGACCGCAAACATCCCATATCCCTCACGATAATTATGAGCCATCCAATAAGCGTATAATTTCGCCGCTGCATAAGGGCTGCGGGGTTGGAAGGGTGTGGTTTCGTTCTGGGGCGGTTTGGAACTGCCAAACAATTCACTTGAAGAAGCCTGATAAAAGCGCGATTTCATCCCGCCCTTGCGAATGGCTTCCAGGATGCGCGTGGTGCCCAATCCCGTAACATCACCAGTGTATTCCGGCATATCAAAACTCACCCTCACATGGCTTTGGGCAGCCAGGTGATAAACCTCATCCGGTTTGACATTGTAAATGACATCTAGAAGGCTGTCAGGAGCGCTCACATCCCCATAATGTAAATACATCTTGACTTTGCCTCCATTACCGTGGGGGTCACGGTAAATGTGATCGATTCGCCGAGTATTAAAGGTGCTGGAACGTCGAATCAAACCATGGACTTCATAACCTTCAGTTAAGAGCAGTTCTGCCAGGTACGATCCATCCTGCCCGGTGATGCCCGTAATTAACGCAGTTTTCAATTGATTCCTCCAAATTTCACTTGCCTAAATTCGAATTGATAGTATATCTCGTGGGAAAAGACCTGTCAAACATAGAAAGTTTTTTCTTATTAAACCACAGGTCAATTGCAAAGTCCGGGAAAATCATTTTTGGCATCGTTTGATCCTATCCCCAACCCTTCCCCCCGAGAGGGAAAGGGTGCCTGAAGGGCGAGATGGGGTGATTAATCAGCAGGGTCTCTTGAATAATCGCTAAATATCAACTTTTGTTATAACAAAGTAATTACTCTGTATTGGCCCCCATCTCGTTGACAAGTCCTCCATTTAATGGCAAGATAATGCAGCATACAACAAGACAGAATATAAAAATGCAAAGACAAAAATTTCCCTTCTTCCGCTGGTCGGCAATTATTGTGATTGTCCTGACTTTGGTCATTGCGACAATTCAACTGGTCAGCTACAGTCGTATTCGAAATAATTTTCCCCTGGGTTTCCAGGTGGCAGATGTTCCCATTGGTGGGTTGAATTACGAACAGGCTGCCGAAAGGATCTATACCGTTTATCGCTCCCCCATTGAAGCCATCTATGCAGGGAGTCCTATCCAAATTCGGCCGGCAGTACTTGGTTTTGAGCCAGAAGTTGAAAATATGCTGGCAGTGGCGGACAATATGCGCGTCACTGATCCCTTCTGGGAAGGGTTTTGGAATTTTTTGTGGAACCGCAGCATCGAGATCGTCAATATCCCACTTAACGCGGACTACGAAGATGAACGCATCAGGGAGTACCTACGCCTGGAGATCGCTTCTCGGTATGACACCCCAGCATCCCCACCGACACCCATCCCCGGAACGGCAGATTTTGAAGCAGGCGATCCAGGGATGCAGCTTGACCTGGACCGGGCAACCCTCCAGGTGATCGATGCCCTTAGGTCAGCCGAAAACAGGCAGATCAATCTTGTTCTTGAGCAATCCGCTATCCCAGGACCCTCCATTGAAGACCTTGAGATCATGATGAAGCAAATCGTCGATACCTCGGGCTTTGATGGGGTTGTTGAAATCTACCTGCAAGACCTGGAGACACCCCGAAATTTATCCTTTGCTTATCAACCTGAGGAAGGCGATCTACCGCCGAATATTGCCTTTTCATCATGGAGTACGGTTAAAATCCCCCTATTGGTGAGCGCATCGCGCAATGTGGAAGAACCCTGGGGGGAGGATGTCATGCGATTGATGGAAGAGATGATCGTCCAATCTGAAAATACCAGTACGGATGATTTAGCAATGCGGGTGATCGACGCCAATCTCTCGCCCCTTATCGTGACTGAAGACATGCAAAAACTTGGCTTGGAAAACACCTTTTGGGCTGGGCACTTCTATTTTGGTGCGCCATTATTACGCTCCTTCTCCACGCCCGCAAATCAACGCGAAGACATTAACACTGACCCTGATGTCTACAACCAGACCACACCTGCCGACCTTGGGATGCTAATGGAGGATATATATCAATGTTCGGAAAGGGGTGGTGGGGCATTAATGGCTGCCTTTCCAGGAGAGATCACACAGACAGAATGCCAGCAGATGGTCAATTTTATGACCAGCAACCAGATTGCCGTCCTGCTTCAGGCGGGAATCCCTGCAGGCACAACGATTGCCCATAAGCATGGCTGGGCAAACGAGAATGACGGATTGATACATACAATTGGAGACACGGCAATAATCTTTTCCCCCGGTGGGGATTATGTCCTAACAATTTTTGTTAACCACCCTGTCCAGGCTGTATTTGATCCGGTCAATGCGCTTTTTGCAGAATTAAGCCGGGCAGCCTATAATTTCTTTAATAACCGGGGGGGTTAATAAGACAAACCAGCTTTTTGTATGAGCAGGTTTAGTAAAAAACTAAATTTATTTTTCACCATTATCCGATATAAACTTCAACCTCTTCGCCATCCTCATCGTTAACATGAACATAGAAGGGCTCTTCAGGGGATAAATTGTCCAGTATTTCCGAGTAATTCTCTATTGGTTGATCTTTCAAACCCGGAATTCGATGACCAAATGTGCCTAAGAACCATCGTGTGAGAAAAACCGGGATTGGTAAGCTGATAGCAATCCGCTCGGGTGTTTCACCTGGTTTCTGGTGAACACGGACATGCAGCCATATACTTCTGCTGGTTTGAAAACTGACCGCGATGATAAAGATTCCCAGAATAAATGGCAGCCAGGACAGCCAAAAGCCGACGCCAAAGCCATTGGCCATGTATCCTGAATACATCCAGATTGCTCCAAGAATGGTGAATAACAAGCCAATGCTAAATGGCAGGATCCACCAGCGTTTTAATTGATTCATACGCTTGAGCTCTTCTTCAGGGATCTGCGGAGGAGCAGCCGTATCACCTTCTTCTTGAAAGATTATCTCTTGAGCTTGATCAGTATCACCGGCTGGGGAAACTTTCTCTCCACTGCTCATCGCATTGATTAAACGCAGCCCCTCTGCTGCGGAAATTTGTCCTTGTTCAATCATTTCCATTATTTTTCGTTCTGCTTCGTCTGGCATCATTCTCCTTATTCTGCTAAAGCATTAAATAACGTTTCCGCTTCATCCACAGTGATCTTCTTGTCTTGAAGCATTTTAAGGATCATCAATCGCTCCTCATTGGTCGCACCTTTCTTTCCAGGAGGACGTGATACAGGAGGAACAGGCTGTTCGGGTTGTTCAAAATCCACCACCGGCTCAGGTTTATCAAAATCAACATTGACATTGAATCCACGATGCTTCTCCACCCGATCACGGATTTGCCCCAACCGAATTTCTGCGGTTTTTACCTTGGCTTCAGCAATACGTGTTGCTGATTCAACACGCTCACGGATCATTTCACTGAACGGCGATTCCTCATACTGAAAACGATTAGAAATATCTCCGACAACCTCTTCATCCGGATCAAATGGTGAGGATATGGAAATCAAACCGCCAGCCGCCACCTCAATCTTGGAAGCAGCATTACCGACCTGATATTCATAATGACCCGAATCAATTATAAGCTCATCTTGTGCTAATTTGATGCGAATGTCTTCATCTCCAGACCTTAGTTCAAAGGCTGCATCAGTAAATTCATCGGAGACTTCCAACTGAACATCCCCACCTGCGTACAGTTCAGCGCGATGGGCACCAAATTTTGGGTTTATCAAGTGGATATCACCCCCGACATGAAGATCACCCTCTAAGAAAATGTCCTTAGCTGTGAAACTGCCGCCAAGTTTTTCCACCCTCATGGTTCCCTCAACCCATTGAGCTTTCATGCTGCCCCCCGCCTTCTCAAGAAAGAAATCGCCCTTGATATTCTTCGCAATACACGAGCCACCAATCTTTTCACACTTGAAAGCAGCCGTATCAGCCGCAACAATATTGCCGCCAACTTTCTCAATCCGGATATCCCCGGAGGCATCCCGAACCGAGAAATTCCCCCCTACCTTCCCAACTGAGGCTTGAGAGATGTCACTTAAAATCAGGTTTCCCAGAGCTTTTTCAATGCTGATTTCGTTTTGGATATTCTGAATTTCTACTGTGCCCATCCCCTTCTCAATTTGGATTGAAGCTGCGATAGGCATGGTTATTCGGCAGGAAGTATTCGCAGTGATATAAACCTGCCCATCCTCCTCAACCATTGTTGCCAGTTCTGGCGCCTCGATATCACAGGTAATTTCTGTGCCTTCAACACCCTGAATCTTGACCCCCCCATATGCTTTTAAATGAACAATGGGATCATCCCTTGTTAGGGTAAGTTTATTTGTCATGTTACGCCGCCTTTCAATAATTAACCCAATTGGTATTTACATAAAATTATGATATCATATATTTTACTTTTGTCAAGATATATATTAATTATATTGATTTTTATGTCTCTTTAATATTAATTATTATCTACTTTATATTAATAGTTCTAAACAGCACCTTTTTAAATTCATTCCTTATTTCAACCTTCTGTTAACCCACTGTTAAGGAAAGGCAGGTCAGTTTATGTTAAAATGAGAAACAACTCGATCGTATTGCCTGTTATTTGATTTTTATAAGTATGCTCAGGTAACATATAATAGGATCCAGTAAGGCTCAGAATAAAGCGCCGAATTTTACGATGAGCACCAAACAGTAAAAAATCAAATCTCCAAAATGTCATTTTCCTATCCCTTCTTTAGGAGGGGTTTTCTTAGTGAGAGGTTTAATAAATAAGGAGGTGGTCTATCGAAAATATAAATACATTCAACCTGTTTGACTAGAATATCAACAATCGTATTGAAGGAGAAAAAGTATGAAAACTAAAAAATTATTAATCTTCCTTGCCGTGTTAGTTTTATCAAGCCTCTTGCTTGGTGCCTGCCAACCCGCTGCTGAAACCGAAGAACCCATGGAAGAAACGGAGATGGTTGAGGAAACCGAAGAGCCCATGGAGGAAACCGAAGAGCCCATGGAGGAAACGGAAGAAACTATGGAAGAAACAGAGGTTGCTGAAGAAGAACCAACACCCCTCTGGACCAAGAATCTCAGACAGGCTGTAGCCGCAGCGATCGATCGAGAAACGATCGTCGACCGTGTTTTTGAAGGCCGAAATATTCCTGCTTACCACATGGTTCCTGAAGGTTATCCTTTTGCGACGCAGCCATTCTTTGATAAATACGGCACTCGAGATCTTGATATGGCTATCGACCTGTTGACCGAAGAGGGCTATACAGAGGATAATCCCTTTGTCTTTGACCTTTGGTACCCACCCGAACACTATGGGACCACCACTGCTGATGTCATGCAGGTCATTAAAGAACAGCTTGAGGAAACTGGTTTGATGGTCGTCACTCTCAACGTTATGAACTGGGCAGAATACGTTGACGGCTTTGTTGCCGGTGAATTGCCCTTCTTCATTCTGGGCTGGTTCCCGGACTTTGCCGACCCTGAGAACTGGCTATCGCCCTTCGCCTCCTGTCTGCAATCGCCCGATAACGGCGTCTTCTACTGCAACGAAGAAATGGATCAATTGTTAGCTTCAGCGGCAGCCTCATCCGATCCTGCGGAACGTGAAGCACTTTACCAGGAAATTGGTGACCTCTATGCTGAAGAAGTTCCGACTCTCCCCTTGTTTTGGGAACCCGAATTTGTTTCCTATAAACCCGGTATAGAGGGTGTGACCATTGGTGCGCCTTTCGAGTTCAATTATGACGTCCTGAGCTTCGCTGAAGATGCTACACCCGCTTCTGGCAGCATGGACACTATCATCATTGGTACCACCGATGAGGTCAACAGCCTCGATGCTAGCGATGCTTATTCCACCCATGACTGGGAAATCATCAAGAACACGGGCGCAGCTCTTTTATCCTACACACCCGGGACATCCGAACTCGTCCCTGGTGCTGCAGCAGAAATGCCTGAGGTGAGTGAAGACGGCTTGACCTATACCTTCACATTAAGGGACAACCTCGCCTTTGCTGATGGTACTCCAGTAACTGCTCAAAACTACGTGGACTCATGGAATCGTCTCAATACCCTTGAAGGCCAGGTTTCCGGTTTGATCCAACTCTATGTCGAGAGCGTGGAAGCTGTTGACGAGTTAACCGTTGCCTACAAGCTGAAAGACACTTTTGGGTTCTTCCCAGCGCTTGCCGCCACGGCACCCTTTGTGGTGACCAATCCCAACACCTTTGTTGAGGATGAAATCGTTCAGTTCCCTGAAACACTGGACGGCATTGGTGCGTACCGTATGGTCTCCCATACTGTTGGTGAGCAGATGGTTCTGGAAGCCAATCCTGAGTATTTTGGTGAAGCACCCACTATTCCGAATGTGATAATTCGCTACTTCGCCGATCCGACAACCATGTCCAATGCCATTGAAGCAGGTGAAATTGATGTTGCCTGGCGGATACTCGGCGCCGTTGAAGCCGTTCGTCTGCAGGATGTCGAAAGTGTTATCGTAGAAAAAGTTGAAGCCCCAGCACTACGCTATATGGTCTTCAATCACGAGTTTACAGTTGTAGAGTAACCCACTATTACATTCTGACTGAAGGGCGTTTAAAGCTTCAAAATTCATCAAAATTAGAAGCGGACGTCAAAAAGTCGTGTAAAATTAGTTACAAGATTGGGGGCGAGGGTGACCTTGCCCCTATTTGTTTATCTTTTATCTTGGAGTGAAATATGTCTACTTCATTGCGGAGATTTTTAATCACTCGAATATTATTGACCATCCCGATGGTGTTGATCCTGGTGACCATGATTTTCTTCATCATGCGTGTATTGCCCGGAGACCCCATTCGGTCCCAGCTTGGTCCCCGCGTCAGCGCTGAGCAAGCGGATGCGTTGCGTGAACGTTTGGGCTTGAACCGTCCCTTATATATTCAATATTTTGATTTCTTGTGGGACATGATCACCTTTAATTTTGGCAATGCCCTGACCCAGGGAGAGCGCCCCATTAAGGATGAACTGAGTGAGCGTTTACCAGCTACGATTGAATTAACCATACCAGCCATCATCCTTACAGCCTTTATCGGAATTTTGTCGGGTGCTTTCGCAGCAAAAAATCGCAAGAAGCCCATCGATTATTCCATCCGATTATTGAGTATCGCTATTTACTCTGTCCCTGTATTCTTTATGGGGCTTATTTTTCAGATTGTCTTTGCGGTCAGGATTCCAATCCTTCCCCTTTCTGGACGAATGGATACGCTATTATTAACAAATTTCGAAACAATTACAAATTTTTATATTATCGATGCCATCCTCAATCGGAATTGGCCGGCGCTTTGGTCCGTGATCAGCCACCTCATTCTGCCATCCCTGACTTTAGGCCTGGCACTTTCAGGTGTATTTGTTCGCCTGACCCGTGTGAACATGATTGAAATGCTTCAATCTGATTTTATTGTTTCGGGTCGTGCAAGGGGCATACCGGAAAAACGCCTGGTCTATAAACATGCCCTGCGCAATACCTTTATCCCAATTCTAACCCTGCTGGGACTGCAATTTGCTATCCTCTTAGCTGGCGCAGTTCTGACCGAGACCACTTTCTCGTGGCCGGGCGTAGGCCGATACCTCGTTGACCGCATCCAATTGCGGGATTACACCGCTGTCCAGGCAACCATTGGTGTTTTTGCGATGTTTGTTGCCCTCATCAGCTTGTTGATGGATATCCTTTATGCCTTTATTGATCCGCGCATTCGGTACTGACAAAAATCGCAATTTGGAGTTAATCTAGATGAAAAACATGAAATTGAACAAGGAAGAGGCATCATCTCACGAAGAGGTACCAGAATGGCTTCTCGATTTAGATAAAGTTGGGTTTGTTCGCCGGCTTTTCCTAGCACGCAAGTGGTACGGCGGGGATTGGTGGTTTGTGGTCATCAGCGCCATCTTGCTGATTTTTATCATCATCATTGGGATTTTCCCCCAATGGTTCGCCCCTTATGATCCAAGAGCCGAAGTTGGTCCCTCCCTGCTTGCTCCAAGAGAAACGCCGCCCTCCTTCCTGTTGATCACTCCTGTAGAAAGTGGTGACATTCGGTTCAGGGATATTGCCGATCGAACCAATCAAATTGGCTTTATTATTGGCAGCGCTGCCAGCCAGGCGATGCGAGAAGCAGTCGATGCCCTAAACGAAACCGCCCCTGAAGGCACACGCTACCAACCGCGCCAGATGCGCTATGATACCCTCGAAGAAGGGTTGGATACCCTCGCAGCCGGCGAGATTGACGGCTTCATTGCCTCCCCAGAAGAACTGGGCGATGCAATTGACGCCTACCCATCGCTGCAGGTTGCGGGTACATTGGTCGAGGAAGGAGAAAGCGGTTTTATTTTTGGAACAAATCAAATTGGTCAGGATGTGTTCAGCCGCATCATCTGGGGCACACGGATAGCGCTGATCGTTGGCCTCAGTTCTGCTGTGGTCTCCTTTATAGTCGGCGTCCCCCTGGGGCTCATCAGCGGTTTTGCTGGCGGACCCTTTGACAGGGTACTCACCCTCATTATGGACAGCCTCTATTCTTTCCCGGGGTTGATCCTGGCGATTGCGATTGCAGCAGTCCTTGGCGCCGGCATTGGCAACATCATTGTATCCATTGCCGTGTTATATGTCCCCACCTACTTCCGGATCGTCAGGGGGCAAACCTTACAAGTAAAGAAAGAACTCTATGTCGAGGCTGCCCGAAGTTTGGGCACACCCTGGTTGAAGATCCTCACAAAGTACATATTCCCCAATGTGATCCCTTCAGTGGTCATCATCTTCTCGGTGAATGTGGGGGACGCTATCCTGACGGAAGCCGGCTTGAGCTTTCTTGGCTTTGGCCTCCCACCAGATACGCCCGATTGGGGTATTGACCTGGCACGTGGCCAGGATTACGTACGCCGTGCCTGGTGGTTGATCACTTATCCCGGGTTGATGGTCACCCTGGTGACCCTTTCCTTCAGTATGCTTGGGGAGAGCCTCTCTGAGATTCTAAACCCGCGTCTTACGGAGCGATAAATTATGACGAACAATGACATACTCATGAAAATTCGAGATTTATCCGTCACCTATGAAACAAGGCTTGGTGAGGTCAGCGCTGTAGATAAGGTCACATTTGATATTTACAAAGGTGAAATCCTCGGCCTGGTCGGCGAGAGCGGTTGCGGTAAAAGCACTATGGGCAAAGCATTAATGCGCATGATCGAACCTCCAGGCTATATCACCGGCGGAGAGATCATCTTCAAAGACGAGAATATCATGGCTTACGATGACAACCAGATGCGTGATTTCCGCGGCCAAAATGTGAGCATGATCTTCCAAGATCCCATGACCTCCTTAAACCCCGTTCAAAGGGTGGACGAACACATCATCGAAGCCATCCAAGTGCACGAACCGCGCACCAAAAAGGATACTGCCCTCGAAAGAGCGGGTGAATTGGTGCAGAAATTAGGCATCCAGAAGCGGCGGATGAACAGCTATCCTCACCAGCTCTCAGGCGGGATGCGCCAACGGGTGATGGTAGGCCTGGGGTTGGTTCTCAATGCAGACTTGATTGTCGCCGATGAAGCCACCACCTCATTGGATGTGATTGTTGAAGCAAAGCTGGCGGATCAATTGCGCGATATCCGGGAGGAATTTGATGTGTCCTTGCTGGTAATCACCCACAATATCGCCCTGGTGGCGGAATTATCCGACCGGGTGGCAGTGATGTACGCCGGGCATGTCGTGGAAATCGCCGATGTGGAACCCGTTTTTGACAATCCACTTCACCCCTATACAAGAGGCTTGCTGCAATCCATCCCCAACATCAAGCTCGATGAGGATGAGGAATTGTATAAGATGCCCGGGGAACCTCCCAACCTGACGCATCCCCCCAGCGGTTGCCGCTTCCACCCCCGCTGCCCTTATGCTATGCCCATTTGTCCTGACTACGAACCGCCCTTGGAAGAAGTGACACCGGGGAGGTATGTTAAATGCTGGCTGTATTCAGACCACCCTGAAAAAGAGCAAGTAACCATCGAGGTGGCAGCATGACGGATTTAACCATGAGCAAAACCAATCAGAATTACGATTATTTAGTTGAAATCGACCGCCTTAAAAAATGGTTTCCAGTGCCAACGACCTTTTTCGGCCAAATCTTCAACCAGGATCGAGAATTTGTGCGTGCTGTGGACGGTGTGTCCTTTAATATTAAGCGCGGGGAAGTCCTGGGGCTCGCAGGTGAAAGCGGCAGCGGCAAAACCACCATCGGCCGTGTAGCCATCGGATTGGAAGAGAAAACCGAAGGTGAGGTGATCTTTGATGGTGTTGATCTTTCGGAGCTCAGCGCTGAGGAACTGCGGAAGATGCGCCGCCGCATGCAGGTCATCTTTCAGGACCCGCTGGCCTCCCTGAACCCACGCATGTCACTGGGGGATGCCATCAAACAGGGGCTGGACATTCATTACCCTGAGACGGCTGAAGATCATCGAGAGATAGTCATGGAGATTATGGAAAAGGTGGGGTTGAGTCCAGCACGCTTCTACTACAATAAATTTCCCCATCAAATTTCTGGTGGCCAGAGACAACGCGTGGTAATCGCCCGGGCACTCGTCACCAAGCCCGATCTTGTCCTTGCAGATGAGCCCATTGCCATGGCAGATGTCAGCGTGCGTGCTTTACTCCTCGACCTGATGGTCAAATTGAAGGAAGAATTCAACCTGACCTACCTCTTCATCACTCACGACCTGGCAACCGCCAAGTATATCTGCGACCGCATCGGGATTCTCTACCTAGGGAAGATCGTTGAAATGAGCGATCTGCGAGAAGTGTACGCCCATCCCCTGCACCCCTATACCATCGCCCTGTTGGCTGCCGTACCGGTGCCCGATCCCCACGAACGTCGCCAGGAGCCCATGCCCAAGGGTGAGATCCCCAACCCCATTCACCCTCCTTCAGGCTGCCGTTTTCATCCACGTTGCCCCTATGCAAAGGAGATTTGTTCCGAGGAAGAGCCCCTTTTGCGCGAGCTCAGGGCGGGTCACACCGTCGCCTGTCACTTCGCCGAGTTGTTCCTGGATAAATAAGCATCCTCTAAGAATATCCGAATTCTTAAAAGGAAATGGACTGTCGCTTTGTGAAGGGACAGTCTTTTTTATTTCAAGGGTTCAACAACTTTATTACCCTATCCCCAATCCTACCCATGTTAGTTAAAGCCCCCACTTAGGGTGGGAAGGGGTTAAAATCCTCTCATCCCCTGAATTGTTTATGATCAGCTTTCAAGAGGGCAATTAATGCTTCATGATCTGGTAGGGAGAGGATTGAACAAACTTGATCGCTCAAGCGCCATAAGGCGTGATCTGACCGCATGATAACCTGGCGGTAGCCCGGGTAGCGAGCTTTTAATGCGCTCAAGCGTTCTCCCATGGGCACAATCTGGTCGCCCTCCACCAATTTGTCGCAGAAGTACACCAGCTTCACCTCCCAGGTGCGCTCCTCCGCCCCGGGAGAGAGGATTGTGTGCAGAATGTGCTCCCCCACGATCTCAGCCACCTCGGGGTAACCTGCATCGCTTAAAAACGCCGCTCCCTGCTGTCCATGGACTCCCGGCTGTTTCAGGGTTTGAATTTTATCGATATCATGCAGCAATCCCCCACGATGGGTTAGGATCGGGTCAACAGAAATACCCGCCTTCCGCATCATCACAGCCAGGTGATAAGCCGCCCGGGCGACGCACTGGACGTGCAAGCGCACATTTTCAGGCACACCCCAATCCGCCCACCAACCCAGGCACTGGTTTAAGGTGGGACGATCTAATATTTTTCGAAGATCCAGGAGCCCTTCCAGGTTAGTCAATTCCAGGTCATGCTTTGGCAGCCAGTCCAATACCGCGTTGCCTTCCCGGTTCAACCAGACCGACCGCACTCCCTGCCTGGCAAAAGGGATCAGGGAAGCGTAGTCAGAATCCATGACAACCGTTTCAGCACTCGGATGGGAACCTTCCCTCAAGGTCTCGATGGAAAGCCTTTCAGGATCAGGGCTATATTCGAATGTGAGATGATTTAGTCGGACTGCTTCACCAGGTTCTGGGTCATCAAGGCACTCGTCATTGATAAACCCCATAATCTCGCGGTAGCGGGATTCTGAAAGTACCCGCACATGGAAATCAACCGGCATCGCTTAGCTTTACCTCAGGGAGGGCTTTGCGCTTGAATACCACCGGGATCAGCGGCAGCGCCAGCAGGTTCAGACCTGCCAGGATGATGAAGGTCTGGGGGTAGCCGAACCCATCCACCATGAGGCCCGTCACCGCCAGCCCGATGCCCGTACCGATGTTGGCGATCGCCATCAGGATTGAAAACATCGAGGCGGCAATGCGCGGGTCCGTGCGCGCCATGGATGTGGCAAAATACACCGTCTCATAGAACCCGAAGGCAAACCCGAAGACCGCCGCGATGATGAAGGCTGCCCAGGTGTTGGGCACGACCAGGAACAGCAGGATGGCGAAGAACGAGACGATCATCGCCACCCAGACCGACTTGCGGTGCCCCAGTTTATCCGTCCCGCGCCCACCCAGCACGCCGCCCAGGACAATCCCCAGCCCCCAGATGGCTGAATACAGCCCGGCAATAAAGGCAGTGATGGTGAAGCGGTTCTCAAAGAAGGGGTTCATGATCTCCGCCACTGAATTGATGATGAAGGAATACAGCGCGCCCAGCACCGCCAGGCTGAGTACGTCCAACCGTCCCAGGGCTTTGAAAGCCGACCATTCAAATTCCAGCCGCTCCCGTTCAGCAGATTCCTTGATGAAGAAAGCCAGGATTAGGACGACCGCGCTGATCATCGCCAGCGACCAGAAGGCAAACCGCCAGGAGATGAAATTGGCGAAGAAGCCAAAGAACACACTGATCACGGTCACACCCAGGGCGCGACCGCCCACCATCAAACCCTGGATGGTGCCTTGCTCCGCCTCAGGGGTTGTGTCCAGTGCCAGCCCGTCCGTGGCAGTGTCATACAGCGCCATACCCGACATCAGGATGAAGCCCACCAGGGCATACAGCCCAAATGCTTGGGCAGGGTTGATGAAAGGCACCAGCACCAGGGAAACCGCCTGCACCGTCACCCCGATCAGGATGTAGGGTTTGCGGTAGCCCCAGCCCAACAGGTTGACCCGGTCGGAAAGGATGCCCAGGAAAATCTTGAGCACAAAGGGCAGCATCCCGATCAGCCCGATCAAGCCCACCTGGCTCATGCTGGCCCCGAAAGAGATCAGGTAGATGCCGTTGAACCCGGTGAAATAGCTTAGGATCGCTCCCTGGATCAAATACAACAAGCCAAAGATGAGAAAGCGGTAGGTTTTAGACATGATGAGTCCTCGCAAGATAAAATGAACGCACTAAGACCTGAGTATAAAGCCAACTCGGATATGGGTCAAATTGGAATTCTGCCCGGGTCACAAAGCATCTCGGCGTAATCCAATCATCAGTGAAAAACGGATGGTTTGAGAGAGAAAAACAAAAGATGAATAGGGTTATAAACCATAGAAAAGATCCATTGATTGATAAAAAACCCCGGGGGTTTCCTAACTACACCCCCTGCTTAATTTCGCGGTATAATCATGCTTGCTCGCCCCCGTAGCTCAATGGACAGAGTACCTGACTTCGAATCAGTTGGTTGCGCGTTCGAGTCGCGCCGGGGGCGCTGATTTTTTAACTTTTCC
>Ga0207796_1000519_pt1 | contig 15427 bp, 17 predicted proteins | sample Pon1CUnioCityCA_6_FD_187274 | JGI IMG/M metagenome (GOLD analysis project Ga0207796, IMG submission 187274) | Marine sediment microbial community from Union City, CA, USA - Pond 1C Sediment 1 (SPAdes) | ecosystem: Environmental > Aquatic > Marine > Intertidal zone > Salt pond sediment ...
CGCTCCCAACCCATGATCCTTGCTGTTCTGTTTCCGGCTCTGGTAGCCGGACCATACCTGACGCCGGATCGCGTAATGCTGCAGCAAGGATTGGGGCTGCTGGTATCGTAACCTGGGCCTCCTGTTGAAGTCTCCCTGCTGCGCGCAGGCGTTTCGCCGCCAGGTTCAGGGTCCGCAGAAGCTGGCTTTCCAATCGACCCACCAGCACATTGTCGTCATCGCGCAGGCGCCAGCTCAGCCGCCCAATCTTCAACATCTCCAGGGCCTCATCCTGGCGGGCAGGTCCGACAGCTTCCAACAGCTTCTCTTCCAGCGCCACCGAGGCCTCTTCGGGTTCGGCGGACGGTGCACCTTGGCCCCCATGCTGATCGCCAGCCGATGCCATCTCTAGCACGTTACTGAGCACCAGGTCAGGCCGGTCCGATAGGCGCTCGCCACCGTAGGCCACGTCCAGGAACCCCTCCAGCAAGGCATCGACTTCGCCCAAGATCTCCTGCGCATCCCTGGAACCAAGCGTCTCTTTCAGGACCTGACGCCAGCCGCTGTCGCCCTCACGCGACGCCGCAGCGGCCTTTTGCAGACCATCAGCCAGTGCTGGGTTCTTGCGCACACGATGGGCAAGGCTCGCCAGCGCCTCGTTGCGCTGAGAGGCGATCATCCGTTCGCCTTTCAGCAATCCCACGAACTCGTATGGATCCTGGGGGCGCACAGCATCGTTGTAGTAGATTCCCAGTTGCCGCACGCCATGGGCGAAAGGGATGAAATCATCCAGATAGATCTTCCGCCAGCGGGCCAGTGCAGCATCACGCTCGGCGATGGCATCCGCCAGTTCACTATCATGGTAATCCTCGACCGGCTCTGCAGTGAGTCGCTCACCCAACGCCTCCAGTTCCGGGATCAAACGCTCGACCACCCGGGCAGCGAGGTCCGACAGCCGGCGCGCGCCGGGGCGCAGGGTCAGGTACCAGGACCGCGGATCGTCCGCTTCCTGTCCCCCTGTGGTGATGGGCCGCGCTTGCAGCAGGGTGAAGCGCTTCTCCCTGCCAGTCCACTCGGTGTCTGCAGGCCACCCAAACGCCGACTCTACATCCAACAGCATCTTGAGCAGACGATCCAGGTCGCGCGCAGTCAGGAGCGGCCCGCCATCCTGTTCACCTTCGCGCTCTCCTGGACGCCATGAAAGCGCCTCGCCTGTCGTGCGGTCCAAGATCCAGCGGTCTGGATCTACAAGGCCATCCACCAGGTCACCGCAGGGGCCGGGAACGCACTCGACGATGGCCTGATCCAGTGAGGGCTCTCTCGGATCCCGCCCAAAGGCCACGCCCGAGCGATCCTCGTCGACAACCTCCTGGACGACAACCGCCATGCGGCTCTGGGTTGGATCGAGAGCCAGCTCCTGGCGATAGAGCAAAGCCGCGTCGGACCACAACGAGGCCCACACAACCCGTACGGCATCCAACAGAGCCACTTGACCCGTGACGCCCACCACCGACTCGTGCAGCCCGGCAAACGAGCGATGAGCCGAGTCCTCGCCCGGAGCTGAGGAGCGCACAGCCAGCGGCTTGTCCACCCCCAGTTCCCGCGCCGCCGCAGCAATGGCCTCTGCAACAGCCGGAGGGATCGGCGCCGCGAGGAACGCAGAGCGGATGCGTAGTGCCGTATCCCAGATCTCTTCCCAACGCATCGACTCAAAGGGCTTGCGCCCAAGCTCCATCCGGATCAGGCGGGCCAGATTATGCTCTCGGACAAATGCGTCGTAGGCCTGCGTAGCGATCGAAAAGCCCCCAGGTACGCGGAATCCGGCCCGCGCCAGTTGGGCCAGCTTGGACGCCTTGCCGCCAATGAACTGCTCGTCAGAAGCACTGGCTTCGCGAAGAGGGATCACCCATCGATTGCCGGGATCCACTGGCGCACCTCCTGGAAGCGGGTTACGTGCAGGAAACGGACGACATCGACACGGAAGAGAGCCGTCGATGCGGCGTCGACGAACGACTGCAGATAGGGATGCCTTTCGGTCAGCAATCCGGACCACTGCTCATGCTCCGGCACCGGGTCCAGCTGCCGTGCCCGTCCGGTAACTGTGACAGCACTGACCTTCATGAGATCATCAGGGAACCTGCCACGATTATCTATGACCAGGGCTACGCGGTCGCAGCCAGATAGCAGACGGTACTTTCGGGTCGCGACCGAGGTGGCAAAGACAAAGGTCTTGAGGTCCTGGCTGAAGGCAAAGGCTACCACCGAACCATAGGGCTGCCCCCCGCCCTGCGTGCACAGTACAGCGAACGGTTCTGCCTCCACCAGATGTTGGATGCATTCAGCGACCCTGGGATCGGCGCTCTCCTCGCCGAGTTGAGCATCAAACTCATGCCCAAGTACAGGTTCCTCCAGCATGATACCTCCTCTATGCCTGGGATTGGCCGCGCGCAAGGAATAGGTGCGCAAGCCGATACAGCGCTACGCCGACCATCGCTGCCCACAGAAGCCAAAGCCCCTCTACGCCAGCCAAACCATCCCACCAGGCGTAGAGCAAGGCAGTTAGCAGTGCAAGCAGCTGAGCAGCCTGGACGCGCCGTGCGTCCAAAGGCTCTCCCGTCGCATCCCCAACTGCGCGTACCTCTCGTGAGGTGCCGACCACGACCAGGAACAGACCGGCCATGACCACCGATGAGATAATTACCGGCATTTTAGGACCGCTATCCATAGCGATATCCCCTTGGAAGACAGACAGGACCACGGTACCGGCAAAGGCAAGGCCGGAAAGCACAAGATGGTACCGGAGTGGATTCGTCAGGAGGCCGTCCAACAGGAATGCTAGGGCTGTCACCAGTCCTACGATCCAATTGCCCTGCCAGGTCAACCACCCGCCCAGGCCCAGAACTGCCAACGTGTCCACAGGCCGGGCTGGCGGGCCTACCGTCCGGTTCACCACACGGAGCACCACCAGCAGCCAGAAGATCGACATGAGGGCCGGCAGGTCAAAGAATGGCAGGGCTGCGATCGTCAGCCCGGTACCAACAAAGGCTGATAGATCGTGGGCAGGATCGAATTCCCGGGCCAGCGCCCAGGTCAGGAATACACTGAACCCAGCCCCGATGCCCCAGAGAACGCTCTCGAGTGATGCCCGACCCGAAAGCAGATTGGCCACGGCCCCGGCAGCCCCGACGACCAGCGACAGTGCCCCGATAGCCAGGTTGGGCGGGTAGCTCGGGTCAAGGGAGCGTCCCAAGACAGTGATATCACTCAACCTCATCGCCAGTGCCTTCCCGGAGGGCTGCCGCCAGGGACTCGCCCTTCTCCGGTGTGAACACCCCTGACTGCCGCCACGAAACCTTGCCCTGTCTATCCACAAGCATCACGTGGATCTCTTGTTCGCTGGGCAGCTGTAGCGCCTCTCGGAACGCACCCTTGTCCACGTAGAGTGTGATGGTGCGTTCCCGGGCGACCGGATCGGGAATGCCTGCCCGCATGCCCTCGTTGATGAAGGTACGGGCCAGGGGATTTAGCTGCCGGATGGTCGGCAGCTCGTAGTAGCGCATGGTCGGATGGCTGTCCTCAAGTTGCCTGGCAAAGGGCAACCAGGTGTCAACCTGGGTCTGCTGCCACTGCTGGAAGGCGATCAGCACCAGATTCTGCTCTCCCTCAAAAGCCTGAGGCAGCTCTACCTTCTGGCGCTGTAGATTTGAACCACTCACACGTGGAAACAACATGTTTGTCTCCTCCAAGTAGGAATTAGAAGCCCCGTTGTTGCCCCTCCCACGGCGGCTCAGCACCAGCCTTGAATTCGTCGACACTGGGGCCGCCCAGGTTTCCAAGTCGCCAGGTACCGTAGAGATAACTAAAGATCAGCAGAATAATCGTAGCGGGCCAGCCAGTCAGGAACTGGACGATGCCCAATAGACTCGCTGCTTCTTGCTGAAAAAGGTTGAATTGCAGCAACAGACGAAGCCCGAAAAAGATCACCCACATCCACGTGACCTCGCTATAGGCCGGACGGACCTTGGGATGCCAGTACCAGTCCAGCGGCCAGCGACGGGTCACAAAGCTCGTAAAGGCCACAATGGGCCGGCCGACAAGCACGCTCACCAGGCAGAGTAGTAAGGTGGCTGCGCCGGAGATCAGGGTAGGCAAGAAAAAGCCTTCCGCCCGGCCTAGAGCATAGGCGACGGCAGCTGCCAAGGCCACTCCGCCCGCACCGCCCAAGGCGTACAGCAGGGACTGCCGCCTGAACAAACGATAGGCAGCGACGACCACTGCCACCCCCAGCGAAGCCCAGATAGCAACCTGCACTCCCCAGATGGCATTGAGTAACACGAAAAAGAGTGGCGGCAGAAGAGTGTCCAGGAAGTTGCTGCGCCCGGCAAGAACCATCCGAAGCTCTTCGACGATTTCTCTCAGTTTTTCCATGCGAGCTCACCCCAATTGGTCACAAGAGACAGTGCTGCCCTCATTGCGGTATCCCGACCAGACTGCCCGCCCCCATGATCAGAAACGCCACCCCGGAGAAAGCATGTGCAAACCAGGGCGCCAAGATACTGCCAGTGCGCTGGAAGCTGTACCCGTAGATCAACCCGGCACCAAAGGTTGCGGCAAGCCCGCCAAGGGTGGTAAGCGGAACGGATGATTCTGCGGCAAAGGGCCAGCAGTAGTGCCAGACTGTGAAACCAGCCGCCGCCAATAGACCTGCTGCCTTTCCCAGACCGTCCTCGAGACGCGGTTAGAGCCATCCACGAAAGAAGAACTCCTGGAACGGACTCGCCACCAGCAACCACAACGGAACTCCCACTGCCAGTTCAAGCCCCAGATTGAGCGGAAGCCAACGCTCTGGCAATGCGACAAAACCAATCACCGCTTCGATGAGAAGTTTGCTATCGCCCATTGTGGAAGATCATGGTTCATCGGCGGATGCTCGCTTACGGTCTCTCCATGCGCACTGTCTGGATCGGGTACGGCAGATCGATCCCTTCCTGCTGGGCGACCGCATTGATCGTTTGCACCACGGCCGAGTGAACCCCAAGAAGGCTGTGGGTCTCCTGGTTCACCCAAAATCGAGCCGATAGATCCAGAGTAGAGCTGCCAAGCTGATCGGCCAGCACCTCGGTAGCTGGATCTGCCAGTACCCCCTCCACACCCTGAATCGCCTCCAGGAAGACCTGCATAGCCCGCTCGACATCTTCCCCGTAGCCCAGGCCAATCTGGACCGTTCGACGGCGGTTGGGTAGGTCCGAGTAGTTGATGATCGGCTGTGCAAAGACCTCGAGGTTGGGCAGAATCACCATCTCTCCATCCCATGTCTTGAGCACCGTGTCGCGAGTAGTAATCTCCAGCACAGTGCCCTGATGGCCTGCCGCCTCCACTGCATCGCCAATATCAAAAGGCTGGCGGACCAAGAGCAATACTCCGGCGACAAAGTTGCGGCTGATGTCCTGCAAGGCAAATCCAATCGTGAGGCCGGCAATGCCCAGCCCCGCCACAAATCCTGTGACGTCAAAATTGACCTGATCCAGGGCAATTAGGAGGCCGACGACGATCACACCCCAACGAGCCAATCTGGAGAGCAGAATTGACGTCTCTTCATCGCCGATCCTCTTGTTGGCTTCTCTCCGAATCCACCGAGCAAACAACGCGGCCAAAAAGAGCGCGATACCAAAGGTGATAAGCGCAGTGATGAGCTTGGGAATGAACAGCCAGGCTTCTTCGACAAGTTTCTGCAGTGGTGCACCTAGATCCATTAGAAAGCCTCTTTTCTCCTACAAGCTGGCGCTCGCACATTGTGAAGCCGCACCAGGTGCTTGCACTGGGCGACTACCTAGTGAATGAGACCCATCAACCGAAGGCCAAGCGCACCCTGGCCTCTTGCGGCAGGGGTAGGTGAGCGGCAGAAGGCCAACAGGTGCCTGGTGATGCACAGGTTGACAGCAGCACGGGACCGGGTCAGACCATCCGACCTCAGCCGGCTGAATCCGCTCGCGATCATCCGTCGTGCGAGAGATGGCCAGCTGCTACTCGTGATGCTGGCTCAAGACCTCATCCACCTCGTCCATAGAGAACTTGGTGAGTTCAACGATCTTGGCCTGAGGACGGACCTGTAAAGGCAGCACAGACAGGGCATCCTCCTTGTTCTCTCCCTCCAGGATGATCCACGCTTTGTGCTCCCCGTCCAAGCAACCCCAGTCAGCATTGACCAAGAAGTGGGAACCTGTCTGGAGAAAGACCTGGATGGCCCTAGCACACGCAATCTTGTTGTCCTCATGCGGCACTTCGATGAGAAATCTCTTCATGATTAGAGAGCCCCTTTTCTACTGGTGTTCGAGGCTTGGAAAGCCGCGGGCAAGTGAAGCCACCTTCGCCCTTATCGATTATAGCCGACCTGCGATGGTACTGCAAGTCGATGCTTCGCGCCGAGAGGGGTAGCCAGCCTGTGGATGCCCGGCACAGCCAAGCAGAGAGCCCTCTAACCATGAGCTGTCTCCTCCAACTCCTGGCTCGCTACAGTTATGCCACCCGTTACCAAGTTGTAGACGTGGAGAGACGCTGGATGCAGTTGGCAACTCAGGCAGCGCTCTACCGTTCCTCCAGCACCATTATCACATCCTTGTCGGGCCGCAGTGTACCTGACCAGTGGGACTTGATCTCCTGGCCCGGAACCAACCTGGGCTGGTAGCGCCGCCCAACCTCAGCCAGCACCAGGGCGCCCTCCAGAAGGGCGAAGTGCTTGCCAAGGCACGTCCGTTGTCCCGCACCAAAGGGATAGTATGCGTAACGAGGCCGGCTCTTGACTTGTTCAGGCGCAAAGTGGTCGGGGTAGAAGTCCAGAGGTCGCTCCCAGAAGTCGCGGTGCCGGTGGGTCATGTACGGCGAGAGGGTCACAATGCACCCTTCAGGAACCTGATAGCCGCCTACCTCGTCTTCCTCGAGCGCATCGCGAGCCATCATTGCCACCGGCGAGTAGAGACGCAGGGTTTCATCCATCACCATGCGCGTGTACCCTAGTTCCTCCACGTCATCGGCACCAAGCTCGCGCCCGCCAAGTACCTCCGCCAGCTCAGCGTGAAACCGCTCTTCGACCTCTGGGTGCTTGGCGAACAGGTACCAAGCCCAGGTCAGGAGCTGCGCCGTGGTCTCGTGTCCTGCGAAAAAGGTGATCAACACTTCGTCCCGAAGCTGTTTCTCGCTCATGCCCTCACCCGTCTCGTCGTCGCGCATTTGCATCAGCACCGACAACAGGTCATCACCGGGCGGCTTGTTGCGACGGTCATCGATGATGCCATAAAGGAACTCATCGATGGTCGCCAGGGCCCTTTTCAGGCGCTGGTTGCCGGGCGTGGGAACCGATAGGGGCAGGGTGAGCAACGAAACCGAGGTCTGGGTGGCAAAGTCGAGGATCTGGGTCAATGCTTCACCTGCCTCGGAGAAATCCTCGCCAATGTCCACGGTAAAGATCGACCGGGATATGACGCTCATGGTCAGTCGCATCATCTCCAGGTTGATGGCTACCGCGCTGCCCGCCGGGATCTCCTGCCAGCGGGCCAGCATCCTGTCGGTAGCATCGAGCATGATGCCGGTAAAATGCTTGACCGAACGAGGTGTATATGTTGGCGACATGAGCCGCCGCTGCCTCCGCCACAGCTCTCCCTCGGCGGTTAGAATGCCGGAACCCAGTGGAATTCGCAAGGCATCGTGGCTCATGCCTTTGACATAGTTGTCCTTGTTCTTGACGAGTATGTGCTGGACATGCTCAGGCCGGACAAACTGCATCATGGTCTGCGGCCCCACCTGAGCGCGGGCGACATCACCATACTCCTTCCACACATCCAACCAAAAGCCGAATGGTCCTTGGGCACGTAGAGCAGCGATGCTGCCGATCAAGGGTAGCCCCTTCGGACCGGGGGCAAGACTTCCTGCTGTCTGGGACATTGTGGCCTCCTTCGCTACTTCTCCCAAATATAGCTCACCGAACCTTTGACGGTCTTGAAACCAAGACTCTGGTAAAGCCCAACCGCCGCTTGATTGGCAACGTCCACCTCGAGCACCATCTTCTCATGGTGATTCTCTGCCGCCCTCCGCAGGCTGGTGCCCAGAATGTACTGGGCCAGCCCCTGTCTCCGATACTGGGGGACCACACCCACGCCATGAACGTACGCACCTTCGGCGACGATGTCAATCTTGACAAAGCCTACAATGGTCTCACCATCAAACAGGACTACCGAGGCCTCCGCATCCATGGGAACCTGGCGGGAGAAGAAGCTTTCAAAGTTCTCACGCCGCTTTGCCTCAGATTGTTGCGCATACCGCCTATCTCCGCCTTGCGAGAAGGCTGCATCGTAGCTGAGCCAGAGTTCGTCATTGGTAATCTCGGCCAGTGTGCGGACTCGCATCGTATCGGGAATCTCCCGGACTGAGAAGTGGAGTTGCTGCAAATCCGCTTCCATAAAGTACCACTCGTATCCCTGCGCCATTCCAGCCGCCTCATAGATAGCTCCACACTGCGCAGCATACGCCCGGTATTCGGCGGTCAAGTTCATCAAGAACACTTCCATCCGGTCTCTGCCCGAAGCCTCGGTGTACCGGATACACTCTTGCACCAGTTGCTGGGAAATTGCTGGATTCAGCGGGATGACCAGGGGATGCCAACTGAGAAAATAGGCCATCGAATCTGTCCAATGATAGAGTCCAGCCCATCCACGGAGCACACCCCCCGTACGCGCCAAGGCGAGGAAATCAGGACAATCACTCTCAGACCTTAAGATGGCGGTGATCTCTTCCTGGGTTTCGCCATACTTGTACGGGATGGGGAGATTGCAGTACGCCTGATGCGTGAAAGCTGCGAGTTCCACGGCATCGATCGAGTCTCGGGAGTGACCTGTGATGTTTACCATAGTGTTTTCCTTACAAGCACAGTTAGCCTGGCGATATCTACTCCAACAGAATGCGTTGACTATATCAGTCTGAACAAGTGTAGATTACGGGCACGCCCGTGGAAGCGACCAGATCCGCAGGTTAGAGTTTCTCTTTGTGCGTAGCGCGGTCGGGCTCCACGCTCCCGAGTGATATTATATCACTGCCTCACCCCTTGAGCCAAACTAATCTCTGGCGAGCCGCATGGCACAACTGCAGACGGGCGTTCAGCGATCTTGTGAGTGTCCCTGCCACTTGGGTCTTCCACGAGGCTTGGAACTACACATGGTTCTGCAGCATCAACTCCTTGGGATACGGATGCAGGTACACCTGCTGGTGCACCCAGTCGGGCACCGGATAGCGGCTCAAGTGGTGCTTCAGCAGCGTCAGAGGCACGATCAGCGGCAGCAGCCCCTGCCGGTAGTCCTCGATGAGGCCCAGGAGCTCCAACCCACCGCAGGTAGGCATGGTCTTCGCTGGACAGGTGATTCTTGAGGTAGCCCATCAGGTACTGGAGCACGTTCACATGCTTGGCCCCCGCCGCTTCGCTTACAGCCCATTCCTTCGACGGGCTCGGGACATTGCACGTTCAAGGCTTCCATGAGCATGGCCCCGTACTCGGCCGTCAGTTCATTCCAGTCCCGCTTGCCCGCATCTGCCACGAGGCGGCCCCAGCGCCCCGTTGGGCCATCTCGGTGTAGTGCCAAGGCACTGGGCGTGCCCAGTGGCCCTGGGCCATGGCGCTAAACAGTCCTGTGCCTGCCTAGCAGGTCAGCTTGTGGTCGGTGTGGAACTTGCCTGCCCTGACCGCAGGGACAGGGACCAGGCCGCCGGGCGCTTCGCGGCGACGCCGAGGTCGTCCGCTCGGCGGAACCGTGGGCTCCTCTACCAGCATTCGGGTCCATGCGAACGTGCAGTTTGCCTACGGCAGAACTGCCAAGCGGAAAGCCAGGCTTTCCGCCGTAGGCGGTCAGGTACAGCCAGTGGTTAGTGGCCCTTTTTGGAGCCCAATAGGATACTATTGTCCGGAGGGCAGGTACTCATTCTTTCATACGTCTAACTGCCAGCATGGTGATGTCGTCATATTGCTGTGCGCCCATGGCGTAGTTCTCAATTTGCTCTTGGATTTGCACCAGCAACGAGGACAAAGTCTGGTCTCCGGCGAACAATGGAATCAGTCCCTCCTCACTGTAGTATTCGCCTGCGGGATTTGCCGTATCAGTCAACCCATCGGAATAGGCGAAGAACGTGTCACCTTGTTCAATCACCACTTCCATGATGGCGTACTCTGCATCAGACGCCGCGCCTACCGCAGGACCCGTAAGTTTGAGAATTTTCTTTGCCCCATGCTTATTGATCAACATTGGCGGCAGGTGACCGCCATTAATATAGGTCAATACGCCTGTGCGCGGATCGAGCATCCCCAAAAAGATGGTGGCGAACATGCCCGTATCGCCGTGGGTTTCGGCGATGTAGTTATTGGTCAGTGAGATGGCGTCCTTTAGCCGATCCGCGGAGGACTTTCCGTCACCGGATCCCACACGTGCATAGAAATCCATATTGGATACTGCACGAATAAAACTGCGGAACAAGGTCATGAATAGCGCCGCACCCAGGCCCTTGTCACACACATCGGCGATGACCAGGCCGATCTTTTCTTTTGGCAGTTCGAATACATCATAGAAATCTCCAGCAACCTCACGGGCTGGCTGGAGCGACGCGGCGATTTCCCAACCTTTTGGCTGCGGTAGGATATTAGGTAGGAATCCCGCCTGAATTTCGCGACCAATCTCAAACTCGTGTTCAAGCGCCATGAGGTATCGTTGTTCCTGCTCCCACAGGCGGGCAGTTTCGAGGGCAACGCTCATAGAGTTGGCAAGAGTTTCCATCAAACGCACGTCGGACTGGCTGAAAGCATGTTCTTTCTGCATATCCACCAGAACGATCTCCCCTCGCATGGCCTCCCCCATCGTCAACGGGACATACAGGGCGGACTTGGGAAGGCCCCCACCCGTGGCATCCACACTCTGATATTGGATGACTGCCTGCTCCATGTTCTCATTGATCAGTAGCGTGTGTGGGTTTTGGAGTAAATGCCCGATAAAGCCCTTACTGTCCACTTTGAACGGTGTAAGAGCAACCCGCCTGCCATTCTCAACCAGGTATGGCGCAGACAATAAATCGGTTTCAGAGTCATAGACCCCAATGGTGAGATCCGCCTTCTTATAGATCTCGCGTATCTTTTCGCCCACCAATTCGTAAATGGAAGCCATGTCCAGTCTTTGAGCCAGCCCCTCCTGCACGCTATTGATGATCTGCAATTCTGTGGCGCGTTGTTCGGTCTCTTTGAGCAGGCGCTGCGTCTCATTGAAGAGCCGTGCGTTATCGAGGGCGACGCTCATCGAAGAGGCAAAGGTTTGCAGGAAGCGGACATCCGATTCGCCGAACGCATTTTCCTCCTCGACATTCTGCAGGCTCAGGATGCCTGTTACCTGGTCGCCAACCAGCATGGGCACACCAAGCCAGGATTTGGGCGTGATGGTCCCGGGCAGAGTGGGCTGACCGAGATGCGCTGCCTGTTCAGCAACGTTGGTGTTCACAAGTATAGGTTGTCGCGTCTTTACGATCTGGGTGCGAAATCCACCAATCGGGAATTGCCCAGGTGCATAAACGCGTTCACCACGTTCGATGGCGTAACGATGTTCGATGGAATCGGTCTGCGGGTCATAGGTAGAGATCATTACGACCTGGGCGTTGAAAAAATCGCGTATTCCATCTCCGACCAGATCGTAAATGGATTGGACTTCGAGACGCGAGGCGAGTCCCTGCTGAATACGGTTAATGATAGTCAGTTCCGCCTCGCGCTGGGCAAGTTCTAGCTCTAGTTTTGAACCGCCATCCTTGGGCAAGGACGTTTGGTCAGACATACTCACACTTCCTCTTTTCGGTTGAATCAAGCTGAACGGACAAGGATTCATGCGGCGCAAAGCCGCCAAATAATGTGCTTCCCTGCGGAAAGCTCGAGCGAGCGCTTCACACATTGTACCAACGTTTGGAGCTTGGAGCAAGTGCCCAATCGGAGGGCTCAGGAGCACTGGTTTTACGACAGGAGTAAGATGGTGTATGCTGTTGTTGAGGTAGCAGGAGGGAGTACCAGCAATGGCAGAACATCAGCGAGCCTGGGAGATATTCGTCGAGAACCGTGAGGCCGTGATCACGGCGCTGGAGCGAGGTGAGTGTGCTGGCATCTTGCCTGCCGCGCGCGGATTCCTAGATGGGTTTGCCGGATTTCTGCTGGAAGCCGGTGTGCTGGATGTCATGGAGGGGTTTCCGGACCATCGAGAGAGGCGGACGATTCCCATGTTTTTCTTTTGCAACGTCCTGGTGTATCGTCCTCTGTTCCGTCTCGAACGGATGGCGCCGATTGAGCGCACCTTGTTTCGGTCGCCGTACATCCTACGGCAGATGGGCTTCAATGCCCTGCAGATTGAGGAAGGCTTCTATCAGACGCCAGCAGGTCAGCGTCCCTTTCGAGCACAGGCGATTGCAGACTGCTTTTCCAAGTCCAAGGCAGAGGACTTTCTAACCCACCAGAAGATAGTGCTCAAACATCTAGCAGCATACTGTCCTGCCCAATTCTTGCAGGGACTGTGGGTGATGGACAGTGTCCACTTCCATGTTCCCAAAGGGGCCCACACAGAAGCCTTTGACTTCAAGGTGTGTGTCTTGGGTGTCTGGCAGGAGTCTGTGGTCTGGCCTATGCTTTGGGCCTTTGTCGGAGACCCTGAGAATGAGACCGTGGTGGGCAAGCGGGTCTTTGCCGCAGCCGAGGAGGCTCTGGGAGAAGGCGCCATTCGTCACTTGCTCATCGATCGCGGCTATCTCGACGGTCCCTGGCTCACAGAGCTCTACCAGCGCGGTACCCGAGTGACCATTGGCGTCAAAGAGAAGATGCTGATCCTCGAGGAAATGCATAACCTCAGCCGCTTGTCCGATGCTGTCTGGACAGAGGTGGACCCGCCCAAACTGCATGACCAGCCTTTGCCCCAACGCATGGTCACTGGCTTCACGGACCTGCAGAATGAATGGGCAGGATGCGATGCGCCCCTTTGCGGTTGCTTGATTCGCGATACCTACCCTGATCGTGTGGTCTACCAAGGACTGGTCACGACGACATCAACCACGACTGCTGTCGAACTCCTTAATGACAACGGGAAGCGATGGACACTGGAAGAGGTGTTCATGACCCTGACGCGCTATTGGGACTTCGATAATCTTCCCCCTTGTCGTCAGGGAGTGGCCTATGCCCTGGTCCACTTCGCGCTGAACGCCTTCACCTGGCTCGGTTTCTACCTCCAGGAAACGGATGCCGCCGATGACATCTCTACCTGGAACATGGCTCCACCCAGCCTGCTTCTACCTGAACGCGAACTGGCCGTCTATGCCGATCACTACTTCGCTCTACTCCGACCGAGCGAACTCCTGGAGATCATTCTCGAAAATGTGGACGCATGGAAGGCCAATCAGTCAGCCCTGCTGATGGCACTACGGTTCTGTGAGGGCGGCAGCTAAAACCAGTGCTCCTGTCGGAGGGCTGTGCCTATGGTGGGCTTGTTGGAGATGAGCTTGTGCAGAAGAGAGGCACCAGGAAACGGTTGTGGCGAATCCTTCTGATAAGACTGGACACCAACGACAAGACCTCCCCGGTCTAACTACCCGTATCCTGATTCGAAAGCATCTTGATCCACAGTAAGCCTTGCCAGGTCTACACGTGATTGCGCAGCATGAGCTCCCTGGGATACGTATGCAGATACACCCGCTGGTGTACCCACGCTACGCTCGGGACAGGCACCCACTAGGGCACAGGATAGCGGTTCAGAGCCGCGTGCTAATGGCACGCACCTTGGCAGAAACTGCCCTACTAGAGGTTGCAGCAGCTTCTGCACAACTCGACGGGGGAACATGCCGGTGCCGTTGCGCGGGCCATACCGTGCGCCGATGTCCCTTTGTCGGCGTTGTACACTCTCACACGAAACAGACCCGACGAGGGCGAGTCCTTCTTGCAAGACTAGACACAAACGAACAAACCGATTCAGCCTGACAATACAGCTACAAATCCAAAGACAGCAGGTACTGGACTGACGTCAGCTACAGAACATCAAGCGGTCAACACGCTGTGACCCGCTAGACAGCCGCTTTTAGCTCTTCGCGGATGACCTTGCGCAGCACATTCTCCAGGGTCTCGTCCCGATATTGCCTATGCTCGCGCAGCGCTTCGTTGATCAGCGTCTGGTAGTTGCCGCCTCCCGCGTCATGCACCTGCTGGCGAAACCACTCCAACACATCCGTATCAATCCGGATCGTGATCCGGGGTTTGCCAGGCGCAGGCGTTGTTACTGCTCCCTGTTTCGCTCCCTCAAAATCTCGTTCTCTGTCGCTCATGACAGCGCTTCAGTGGGCAGCGCTACATACTCGGCCAGAGAATTCGATTTCGGCACCGGCAACTCGTCTTCAATGAGACCACGAACGTGCATTTGGATGGCCTCGTACATATTCTGCGTGACCTCATCATGGCTTTCGCCGGTTGCTATGCACCCTGGCAAATCCGGGGAGAAGGCTGAGTAGTTGCCATTTGCTTTTTCGATAACGATAAGAAACCGATACATCCTTCCTACCTACCCTTTCCCTTTTCTGGACCCTGCAACTGTGCCTGTTTCAGGATGCTGTTCAGCGTCCCAGGAGCCAGATCGTGACCAGGATGACCGGCAATTGTGACACGGCCTGGTTTGGATGGGTGCTTGTATTGCCGGTGGCTGCCTCTCGTGGCAACCAAATACCAGCCATCTTTTTCAATCAGCTTGATGACTTCCCGAACCTTCATCGCCATTGAGCTCTACCCATCGGTCAGTGCTCACGAGACCCTTGCAGTGCACATCGCTTGAGAAAGTATACCACCATCTGGGCGAATGTGCAAAAGGGATTTGGCCTACACATGATTCCGCAGCATCAGCTCCTTGGGATACGGATGCAGATACACCTGCTGGTGCACCCACGCTGCGCTCGGTACAGGCACCCAGTCGGGAACCGGATGCCGGTTCAGATGATGCTTGAGCCGGTGCGAAGCTACGTCAGTGGCACGATCAGCGGCAGCAGCCCCTGCCGGGTTTCCTCGATGAGGCCAAGGAGCTCCAACCTACCGAAGGTACACCTACCTCCGGTAGGCGTTGTCTTCGCCGGAGAGGTCATTCTTCAAGTAGCCCATCAGGTGCTGCAGCACATTCACGTGTTTGCCCCGCGTGCCCATCACACCCAGCCCCTCCATGAGCATGGCCCCATACTCGGCGGCAAGCTCGTCCCAGTCCCGCTTGCCCGCATCTGCAACTAACCGGCCCCGGCGTCCCGCCGGGCCATCTCGGTGTAGTGCCAAGCCACTGGGCTTGTCCAGTGGCCGTGGGCCATCAGCGTCAGCTTGTGGGCCGTATGGAACTTGCCTGCCCTGACCGCAGGGACAGGGACCAGGCCGCCTGGC